>Ga0265297_10003278_pt1 | contig 29745 bp, 32 predicted proteins | sample Munlanlwell13791_FD_192502 | JGI IMG/M metagenome (GOLD analysis project Ga0265297, IMG submission 192502) | Leachate microbial communities from a municipal landfill in Southern Ontario, Canada - Leachate well 137-91 | ecosystem: Engineered > Solid waste > Landfill > Unclassified | place...
AACGGCAGCACTAATTATGTGGATGCTGGGAATCCTGTTTCCCTCCAAATGGTTAATAACTTTACGGTGGAAATGTGGGCGAAATTTGCTCCATCGCAAGGTTCTCTTTGGGACCCTATTTCTCACGGACATTCAAGTACTCAAGGATGGGTTTGGCAAGCTTCTGGCGCTTCATTGGGAGTGCTCTTCGGGTATAGTGGTACCATAACTGGGCCAGGTTTTTCGAAAGATTTAAGGGATGACACTTGGCATCATTTAGTGGCGGTAAAAAGCAGCACAGCTGGCGCGGTACTCTATTTGGACGGTAAAGAAGACAATAAAATGATTTCAAGAACTGGTGATGTAGAACTTATCGCTGGCCAAAACCTGAATATAGGCAGGGATCCTATTGGAAGAAATATTAACGGCTTCATCGACGAAGTGCGCATTTATGCCACAGATTTAACCGCAGCCCAAATACAATCCCAATATTATACCGGCCTAGAAAGACTGTTGACCGAGAACCGAATAAACCAAACGGAATACCAGCAGAGGCTGGCACAAATTTAAGAATAGTTAGATATAATGTCAAACTCCGGACAAAAAAACGATAAGAAAGCCTTTACTCTAGTAGAAATATTGGTAGTCATCGCCGTGGTCGGTCTTTTAGGCTCCATTATCTTTGCCATAACCAGGGGAGCAAACGAACAAGGCAGAATTGCCAAAGGTCTGTATTTCAGCCAGCATCTGCACAACTCCTTAGGTTCTTGGGCTGCCGGCATCTGGAGTTTTGACGAAGGATCAGGTACCACTGCCAATGACATATCCGGTTGGGACAATAACGGCACCCTGGTCAATACTCCTACCTGGAGATGCGCCACTCCAGCTACACTCCTTCTGGCCAGGGATGCTCTTTGGAGTTTGACGGAGTCGATGATTATGTGAATGCGGGGAGTGGAAGTAGTCTGAATCTTGATACTGTTTTTACCTATGAATTCTGGATAAAGACTTCAGCGCAATACAAGGCGATTTATAATGCCGCTTCGGGTGGACCCACCACAGGCATATTTGAAATTTGGGTGGGCACTGGTGGTCCATTGCGGGTTTCCATATGGGGCGTCCAAAATGTTCTAATCTCTAATTCAAGCGTTGCTACTGGTAACTGGATTCATTGTGCTGTTGTTAGAACTAGTGATAATAACTGGTACATCTATTTGAACGGCGTTCTTGATAAAAGTACCTCTAGTACTAATAAGCCGACAGTTTGGGGGAGCAAGTATATAGGATATGGATATTCAACGGGTTATTTCAACGGCCTCATCGATGAAGTCCGCATTTACGCCACATCTTTAACCGCAGCCCAAATACAATCCCAATATTATACCGGCCTGGAAAGGTTATTAGCCAAAGACAAAATAACTGAGCAAGAATACGTTCAAAGATTAGCCCTGTAGCAGAAAATCATAGAGGTTGCAACCTCATATTTTTAAATAGTTTCCCTAAACGGAAGCTTGTTTTTTACCTTTAATTTGTTAAAATTTCAGTATAATGCAGGAAAAGCAGATTCTAATCGATAACTTGAAAATAAACTACAAAATTGCAGGTCAGGGTCCTGCTATTTTAATATTGCACGGCTGGGGAGGTTCTTCCGACTCCTGGGTTGAGGTTCAGCAGATCTTGGCCGAAAAAGGATATAAGGTCTTAGCTCCTGATTTTTCAGGCTTTGGAAAGAGTGTTACTCCCCCAGAACCCTGGGGCATTAAAGAATACGTTGAAGTTGTTCTTAAATTTGCGGAAAAATTAGGCCTTGATAAGTTCATTCTTTTGGGACATTCTTTCGGCGGAAGAATCGCCATTAGATTTACCCATGAATATCCTGAAAAAGTTGAGAAATTGATCCTTTGCGATTCAGCCGGAATCAAGCCAAAAACCGGCTTGAAAACGCTAATAATTTTCTGGATGGCCAGAATTGGTAATGCCATTTTTAGTCCGAAACATCTGATCAGGATTAGGGACACTGCCAGAAATTTGTTTTATGTCTTTCTGAGAAATAAAGATTATGTCAAAGCCAATGGTACCATGAAGGAGACGATTAAAAACGTCTTGAAAGAAGATTTATTGCCTGAGATATCTCAGATTAGAACAAAAACTTTAATTGTCTGGGGCGGAGCAGACAGAATGGTGCCCTTAAAATATGCTCATATTTTTAAAGAAAAAATAAAGGGCTCTCGGTTGGAAGTATTTCCTAAAATAGGCCACAGCCCGCATTTGGAAGAACCCGAAAAATTGGCCGTAAAAATTCTTAGCTTTATTCAGGAAAAATGAAAATAATTATTGTCATTTTCTGGTTTATAATTTTTACCAAGCTTTTGTTTTTCTGGCTTTGGCTTTGGCAGCTGAAGGAATATCATTTCGGTCGTTTTAAGGCACACTTTGAGGCTCAGGCGGCCAAAAAAATTATTTCTAGTTTTTGGCGGATAAAATATCCTAAATTTACTTTTAAGATGATTCTCGTTTTTCTTGTCTGTCTGGCGGTAGAAATCTTGCTGCTTTTGTATTTTCAAATTGTTTTTGCAATTCTCCTGTCCTTCTTTTTTATTCCGCTGTTGATTTTGTTTTTTCAGATTCCTTCCGCCATATGGCGGAAAATAGCGATCAGGAGGGCGAAGAAAAAACGGGCGTCATTTAAAAATTTATTGGTCATTGGCATCACCGGAAGCTACGGCAAAACCTCAACCAAAGAATTTTTGGCTAAGCTTTTATCTTCCAGATTCAGAGTTTTAAAAACAAAAGAGCACCAGAATTCCGAGATCGGAATTTCCAGATGCGTTTTGAATGAGTTGCAGGAAGAGCATGAAATTTTTGTGGTTGAAATGGCTGCCTATAATAAAGGAGGGATAAAACTATTATGCGACATCGTCAAACCCAAAATTGGCATGGTAACCGGGGTCAACGAACAGCACTTGGCAACTTTCGAGACCATGGAGAATTTGCTTTCGGCTGAGGGGGGAGGAGAATTGATCGAGAGCTTGCCGGAAGACGGCGTAGCTTTCTTCAATGCTCAAAATGAACATTGTCGCAACTTATACCAAAAAACCGGCATTAAAAAATTTCTTTACGGAGAAAACGCCTCTTTCAGGGGAGGGGAGAACATTCTGGGAGCTGTAGCGGTGGCCAGAGAACTGGGGATGAGAGAGGAAGAAATCCTGCGGGCCTGCGAAAAAATTGAAAATAAGTTCCCCGGAATTGAAATAAAGAAAGGGGTAAACGGTTTGAATATAATTGACGCCACTTATTCTGCCAACCCGGACGGCGTCTTGGCCCACCTGGAATATCTGAAGACTCTTCCTGGCAAAAAAGCTGTTGTTATGCCTTGTTTGATAGAGCTGGGGAAAGCATCAGCCGAAGTCCACCGAAAGATAGGAAAAAAAATCGGAGAAGCCTGTGACCTAGCCATAATTATTACCAAAGATAGGTTTAAGGAAGTCCGAGAGGGGGCAGGGGAGAAAGCATTATTTTTGGAAGACGTAAAGGATATTTTCGAAAAAATCATGAATTTTTGCAGTCCGGGGGATGTGGTCTTGCTGGAAAGCAGGATGCCCGGCCGTCTTATTGAGTTATTAATCCCCTGATTTCCAAAAGAATTATGTTTAAGCCGATTTCAATATCTTTGTCTCCCAATACCGAGAAAGACGATGTCCTCCTGTCTTTTAAGTTGCTTTTCCAGCCTTGGAAATGGAAAAAGGGAAAAGAAGTAGAATTACTGGAAAAACAATTCAAGGAATATTTGGGGGCAAAATATGCTTTTTCTTTTAACAGCGGCAGGTCTGCCCTGATGGCGATTTTAGACTCTTTGGGTTTGGCGGCGGGAAGCGAGGTTTTACTTCAAGCTTTCACCTGCAACGCAGCGGCAAATCCCGTAATCTGGTCAAAGTTGAAGCCGGTTTACGTTGATTGCCACGAGAAAACTTTTAACATTGACACAGAGGATTTAAAAAGAAAAATCGGGCCCAAGAGCAAGGTAGTAATGGTTCAGCATACTTTTGGTCTTCCGGCTGATATGGATGAAGTCTTAGAAGTTTGCCGTAAAAATAATCTGATTTTGATTGAGGATTGCGCTCATTCGCTGGGGGCTAGCTATAAGGGTAGAAAAGTCGGTACTTTCGGCAAGGTGGCTTTTTTCAGCTTTTCCAGGGATAAAGTCATTTCTTCTGTTTACGGTGGCATGGCCGTGACTAATAACGAAGAGCTCGCCAAAAAGATGAGCGAATACCAGGAAAGAATAGGATATCCTTCCGCATTCTGGATAAAGCAGCAGCTTCTTCATCCTGTTTTGATGAACTGGTTGGTTCTGCCGACTTACTCTGTTTTGGGCAAATACTTGCTGGTTTTGTTTCAATGGTTTATGATTTTGTCAAAGGCGGTTCACTGGAAAGAAAAAAGAGGGTTGAGGCCGGGCTACTTTCCGAAACGGCTTCCGGAAGCTTTAGCAATTTTAGCTTTAAGTCAATTTAAAAAACTGGAAAGGTTTAACGCTCATCGAAAGGAAATTGCCGGGCTTTACTTGAAAGAATTAACGGGTAGCGGATATAAAATACCGGATGCGGAAAACAAGCAAGGCAATATCTTTCTGCGTTTTCCTCTTGGGCACCCTCGGGCCCATGAAATAATCAAAAAAGCATGGCGGAACAACTTATTGATAGGGGATTGGTATACAACACCAGTCGCCCCCCATGATACAAAATTAGAAAAAATGCAGTATCTTCCTGGCGGTTGTCCCAAAGCCGAAAAATTAGCTAAAGAAACCTTAAATTTGCCCACTCACATTAATATTTCAAAAGAAGACGCTCAAAAAATCGTCGATTTTCTGAAAAATATAAAATAAAAATTATTTATTATGAAATTAGGATTTCCCGTAATAGATTTACATACTCATTTAAGAAATGATATTCCCTTACACACAAAAATTGCCAGAGAAAGCGGCATTGATGCCGTAGTTTATATGGCTAATTGTTCGCCACCGCTTGATAATCTAAAGACAATTAAAAAATCTCTAAAAGAAAAAAGATATTGCAAGGCAATTCCGGTTAGCGCTATCACAAAAGGACTCCAGGGGAAAGAACTGGTAGAAGTAGATGAAATAAAACCTTATGTCGTCGGTTTCAGCGATGATGGAAAATATTTAAAAGACCTTGGTTTATTGAAAGAAATTTTAATGAGAGGAGTTTTGGTTTTAGCTCACTGTTCGCCTAATTATGAAATGGGGTTTAAAAAACCAAGTTTAGAAACTAAGTTTATCGAGAGATATTTGGATCTCTTAAATAAAAAATCAAAGGATATCAGGGGTTGGCTTCATATCCAGCACTTAAGTAAAAAAGAAAGCGTAAAATTAATTAAAGCTGCCAAAAAGAAGGGTCTAAAATTAAGTTCTGAAACCTGTCCCCATTATTTTTACTACGCAAAAGAAGATTTAAACACGGAAGTTAATCCTCCCCTGGGTTCAAGGGAAGATGTTTTGGCCATCAGAAAAGGATTAGCCGATGGGACAATCGATGCTATTGCTAGCGATTATGCACCGCTTCCAAGAAAAACTGGGATAGCTGGTTTTAGGTCATTAATTCCTCTTTCTTACGGTTTAGTATTAGAGGGAATTTTGACAAAGGCGCAGTTAAAAGAAAAATTATTTTTAAATCCCATTAAGATAATTCAAAAAGGAGGATGCAAACTAAAAATATGATTATTTCTGAAATTAAGGAAAAAGAAATCTGGGAAAATTTCTTTGTCGGACGCCAAGACAAAACCTTTCTTCAGTCGTGGAGCTGGGGAGAATTCCAAAAAGAAGTGGGGAATAAATTTTGGCGTTTGGGTATTTTTGACGGGGAAAAATTAATCGGCACGGCTCTGACTATTGAGATAAGGGCTAAAAGGGGAACTTTCCTTCTGATTCAGCACGGTCCGTCCTTTGTCGAAGCTTCGGCTTCCGATTACAAAGCTGCCATATTGTCTTTGATGGATGAGCTAAAAAGAATAGCGAAAAAAGATGGAGCGATCTTTATCAGGTTGGCGCCCCTCATATTTAGAAGCCGAGAAAATGAGAAGCTATTTCATGATTTGGGGTTCAGACTGGCTCCTATGCATGCTTCAGCCTATGAGGCTACCTGGAAACTTGACATTAATCCTTCCGAGGAAGAGCTGTTGATGAATATGCGAAAAACCACCCGCTATTTGATCCGTCAGGCGATGAAAAACCCGGATATTGTTGTTGAGAAGAGCGAAGACTTAAGGGATCCTAAGTTTTATCAGAAGCTTAACGAAGAGGTGGCAATTAGGCAAAGATTCGTTCCTTTCTCTGCGGAATACATAAAGAAAGAGTTTGAAGTTTTTTCCGGTGACAAAGAAGCTTTGTGGTTGTTCGGCAAATATAAGGGAGAGATAGCTGCCGGGGCTCTGGTGATTTTCTGGCAAGGCATAGGTTTTTATCATCAGGCGGCTTCCCTGGGTAGATTTGCCAAGCTTTCCGTCCCTTATCTGCTGCAATGGGAAGCGATAAAGGAGGCAAAAAAAAGAGGATGCAAATTGTACGATTTCTGGGGATACGTTGATCCGAAAAAAAAGACTGGTCATCCTTGGGCGGGCCCTACTCTTTTTAAAATGGGTTTCGGCGGAAAAGCGTATGAATACGTCAGGACCTGCGATTTTCCTTTATCGAACAGATATTGGCTCACGTTCATCTTTGAAAAAATAAGGAAAATCAAGCGTGGCTTGTAGGGGTAAGCTTCATCTTCACTTTCACATATAATATAAATTTAGATAGAAGCTCGATCAATGAAACAACGTAGAAAACCCCATCGGTATAAAAAAAGAAAACCTATTTACCGCAATCTTTTTCTCTGGCTGGGTATTTTCGTTTTGCTTCTTTCTTTTTCCCTGCTTTACTTTTTGTTTCTCGCTGATTTTTTCCAGGTTAAAGAAATTAACGTTGCAGGTTTGCAGGAAGTTTTGCAGGGTCGCCTGAAGTTGCTGGTTCAGGAAAGGGCGGAAAACAATATTTTATCTTTTCCCACCAGAAGCATTTTTTTGGTGGATACAGGCAAAATGACAGAAGATATTTTAAGAAAATTTCCCTTAATAAGCAAGGTTGAAATTAGCCGCAATTTTCCTGATTCTCTGAACGTTTCGGTTGCAGAAAGGAAAGGCCTGGCAAGCTTCTGTGGGGAGAACGTTTGTTTTGCTATGGACGAGGAGGGAGTTGTTTTTGAAAACGACGGGGACACTAAGCCGTTAATAAGAACTTTGATTTCTGAAAACGAAATACATCTGGGCGATAAAGTCATTGAAAAAGAAGAATTAAGGCAGCTGTTGGAAATAAACTCCTATCTTGAGATGGATTTGGGCGTTGCCGTTAAAGAACTTATAATCGCCTCGGCGGAAAAGCTGACCGTTTTAACCCAAGAAGGATGGGAGCTTTATTTGAATCCTCGGGAAAAGATAGAATGGCAGTTAACTAAATTAAAAGTTCTTTTAAACGAAAAAATTCCTCAGGGAGAGAGGGAGAGGTTGGAATGGATTGAATTGAGATTCGGCAATTTTGCCAATCCCAAGTATAGGGAGCAGGCGACAACTAGTTGACCCGGTAAATAAAGATAGAATAGCCCGCTTTAGCTACGGGGGAGTATTCTTTGAGCCAGTCGTAATAGCCGGTTTCCTGATCAAAACCGGGTACGGGTTCAGCTATTCCTCCCACAAGCTGATTAAGAGAAACCGCCAGCCATCCTTTTGGCGGTTCTTTCATTTCTTTCGGGTTCAGGCGGATGTATTTCTGTCCCAGCCAGTATTCTTCGTCTTCTCCGCCAAAATAATCAAGATATATTTTTTCTATCTTTTCTTCCTCAACAAAGGTCAGAAGGCGGTAGAAATCCTGGCCCCAGTCGTAATTGGAGTCAACCGCTACTTTGTAGCCGTTTTCCGTTCCTCCGGCCAGTCCGTTGTAATAGGAAAGGTAGTGAGGAAAAGCAGACAGGGAAGAAAAGCAGTACCAGCCAAAAAGCAAAAAGAAAAAAAATGTTACGGCTTGCCGCAGTTTTGTTTTGGAGATCGATTTTACGGCTTGGTAAATTCCAAATACCGCCAGAATGTAAGTGAAGGGGAATACGGGCAGCAGATGACGTATGCCGATGTTCAGGTTGCCGATAAGGGCAGCCAGCCAATAGACAGCGACCCAGAGGAATAAAGCTATCAGCCAGAAGTTTTTACGGGCTGAATCAAAAATCGAGCGCCAGGAAGTTTTTCTGAGCCAGATAAGGAAAAAGCAAAGAGCGGAGAGGGAAAGCAGATGAAAGGCAAGCGGGATTTTTAAAAGATAAAGCATCGGGAAATATGATTGCCAGCTGTCTGCCGAAATTTCGCCAAGATAATAAGTCGTATTCCCCCAGGCGGTTCGCTGGGAAGCCATGAGAAGGCCTCTTAAGTATTGAGCGGGAGCCCGAAGCGGTTCCTGCCCTGCCATCCAAATAGCAATGTCTTTGGCTGGGGGTATGGGGTGGCCGGAGATGTCGGCTATCGTATCCCGAAGCTGCTGCTCGGCAGGATAGTTCCAGACGTGGAATTGGTAAACCGGCCAGATAATCAGCATGAACCCGGCAAACCCTACAATCAGCGATTTTGAAAGGTAAGACAGAAGAGGTTTGGAGAAAAGGAAGACGTAGAGGAAGGTCAAGATTGCGAAAAAAGGAATAAGCAGGACAAGGGAAAACTTCAAAAGCATGGCGATGCCAAAGGCAATGCCCGAGAGCAATACGTTTTTCCAGGTAGGAGTTTGAAGGAATTTGAGCCAAAAAATGATTGCCAGCAACGCTCCAAAAACAGCGCCGACATCCGTATTGGCCAGTCTGCCGTGGGCCAGAAAAGTCGGGGAAAAGGCAAAAAGCGTAAGAACGCCCAGGGCAACATTGTTGTTCGTAATTCTTTTTGTCCACCAGAAAAGGAGCCAACCGAGGAATATCAGCATTATTATCGCGGCAAACCGCGACCAGAAAATAATCTCCCTGGGATTATTACCGGAGCCATAAAGAAATTCTTTACCAAAGTCAAATTGAACCCACCAGGCAGGGGCTGATTCTTCTTGTAGCCAGGTTTGGTCATTATCCGGAAAATTGAGATCAAGGAAAAGCAGGGGAATGGCCTGGATATCTTTAATGAGGGGTGGATGCTCCGGATTCAGTCTGTAATCCTGTTTGGTAAGATATGAATATCCTGCCGGAATGTGGGCCAGTTCGTCAAAAGTAAGAGAGTCTTCTTTCATGCTGGAGACAGCTGTGATAAACATTATCCCGAGCAATAGGAGAGCTGCAATGTTTACGGTTTTATCGGATAAATTCATGTTTTTGTTTTTTAACTTTTAACTAACCTTTGTTGGTATTCCTGCTCTGTTATGTATTCTTTATCTAACAGTCTTTCCAGACCAGCGTAGTATTGTGACTGTATTTGGACTGCAGTTAGGGATGTGGCGTAAATACGGGCTTCGTCAATTGTGGCATTAATACTATTTCCATCAGAAATAGTAAGGTTATATGACGCATCACTATACAAAACCCCTGTATTTGTTCCTTGCTGAGAATAATTCATTTCAGTGCCATTCATAAAAATGTGCGTTTTTCTGTCTCCATAATTATCATAAATCATAACAAGATGAGTCCAGGTATTTTGCGGCATAGTTCCTGATGAAATTGACCTTGCGTATGGTGAAATATCGCTATAAACAGTCGCTTCAATTCTTTCATCGTTACGTATATTAAAGAATTTATAATTTTTATTAAAAACACGTGGCCAAGCATAACTTCCAAACCCTTTCCAGTACACCCAAGCTTCATAAGTGAATTGTTCCAAATCATTTAAGCTTGCAGGTTTTCCAATCAAAACATAATTATTTACTCCATTAAACTCCAAAGAACAACCCTGGCCAGACGGAGTGTAACTGGAATCAGTACTGGCGCATCTCCAAGTAGGAGTATTGACCAGAGTGCCGTTGTTGTCCCAGCCGGATATATCATTGGCAGTGGAGCCTGCTCCTTCGTCAAAGCTCCAGATACCGGCAGCGTAAGAACCCAAAGAGTTGTGCAGGTGCTGGGAGAAGTATAAGCCTTTGGCAATCCTGCCTTGTTCGTCCGCTCCTCTGGTTATGGCAAAGATAATGGAACTCAATAAACCTATGACGGCAATGACTGCCAGAATTTCTACCAAGGTGAAAGCTTTCTGTTTTACTGTTATCTTATTTCGTATATCCATATTCTTTCTTTTTTATATAGAACCCCTTCGGGAAAGCGCTCCAAAATCGTTTCAAGAAAACTTATTTCTTTGTTCATTGTGAAAATAAAATCGCCGGGAGAAAAAGCAATCGTTCCAGTCTCCTCGGGTTGAATATAAGTGGCATCATCTATTCTCCCTGCCGTTCTTTGAATGAATTTCGACACTTCCGTTGGCAGATCTCCTTCGCTTTCGATGACGTACTTTTTCGTTTCTGCTGGCAGCGCGTTAAGTTCTCTGCCCACATCGGTAAATCTCGTTGTAAAAGCATTTTCCAGATCCGGGTTCTTTGCCCAGACGATAAAATACATAACGAAAGAGGAAAGAGTCATGGCAGCCAACAATAGGAAAGAGACTCCCTTAAAGACGGAAGGTTTCATTTTTTTCTCTTGCCATTTGCTTTTTCCCCATTGGTAAATCAGATAAGCTCCCAGTCCTGCAAAAAGATAAGCTGCCGGGATGATTCCGATGCTTCTTAAAGCATGGGGTATTCCCTCTACGGTTAAAGCGGAGGGTAAAAGAAGAGCGAATAACCAGACGAACAGAAACAGGAAAATACCGATTTCTGTAAGTCTGTTTGCCCGGTTGTTTTTTAGTAAAACGACAATCCGGCGGATTGCCCAGAAAAATCCTGCGAGAAAGAAAATGCCGACCAGCGGGGACAGCTGAGGAAAGCCCGGCAGATTGTGTCGTAGATTACGGTCTCCGGCGAAATTGAACATTGATAGGTGAACTGCTATGCTTTTGGCGAATTCTTTGACGGGATTTTCCTGTTCAAATATCGAAACGCCGAGAGCTCTGGACATAAAGTCGCCCGGATTTTCAAGAAAGTAAATTCCGACAGGCATGGCTGTAATAAAAATTGCAAAAAGAAGGGCAGCTGCGGAAATAAGATATTTTCTTTTCCAGTTTTCTTTGATTGCCACGAAAAGCCAGAAAAGCAGAACAAAGGCCAGTATCAGTACGGCCAGCCTGAAGCTGATATATGTATGGAAACCCATTCCGAAGATGAGGCCGGAAAAGATAAAGTCCCGTATTTTCTTTGTCCGCAGCCCCCGAAAGAAAAAATAAAATGAGAATGTAAGAACGAGGGGGGTGAGTATGGCGCGGAATCCTATCCTGCTGAAGTTTATGTGCCAGAAAGAAATCGCCAGAAAAAAAGCGGAAAGAAGGGCTACTGATTTTTTGCGGAACAGTTCCAGGGCAAGAAAATATTGGCCAAGAACCGTGAGAACGCCGGCCAAAGCCGGTACAAGCTTAAAAGACCAGACGCTTATTCCGAAAGCGGAAAAAGCAAAGGAAATCAGTAGAAAGAAAAAGCCTTCTCTGCCGTGGTTTTCAGGATAAAACACCTGGAAAGTTTTGCTGTCTAGAATATTGACCGCGGTATTGGCGTTGATCGCTTCATCCGGCCAAAGGCTGGGAGGTATGGAATCTAACTGCCACAGCCTGAAGAAGGCGGCTATAGCCAATATGGCCAGCAGCAATAAAATACTCTTTCCTGGCTTGAACATTAGACCATTTTAACAAATTATTCTAATTTGACCAACCCTTCCCGTTTAGCAGTCTTGACATCTGATTGCTAATTTCCTATCATGGTTATGTATGGAATTGTCCGAGAGGAGAAAAGACATACTGAACGGCATAGTCGAGGAATATATCAGGTCGGCTGAGCCCGTCAGTTCGGGTTTGCTTGAAAAGAAGTATAAGTTCGAGGTTTGCCCAGCCACCATAAGAAACGAAATGCAAAGACTGACCGAGGACGGTTTTGTCTTCCAACCGCACACTTCCGCCGGAAGAGTGCCCACGGACAAAGGCTACCGTTTTTTCGTTGACAATCTGCTGGGAAAAGAGTTTACAGAAGAGGGTTTTGATCTCAAGGAGATGAAGGACTGGCTAGAGGCCGGCGAAATAAAGATCCTCCAGTCGATCACGAAGAATCTGTCCGTGGTTTCTTCCAATCTTGTTCTAGGGTATTTGCCTGATTCAAAAGTATTATGGAAGGACGGCTGGGAAGAGATCATCAGGGAACCCGAGTTCGGAGAAAGAAAGATAATGGGGGACTTTATCGACATGCTCGAAAGTTTTGAAAAAGAAATAGAAGAACTGGAGGTGGGTCCCGATATCAGGGTTTATATTGGGAAGGAGAATCCTCTTCCCAAATCAAAAGAATTCAGTACAATAATCACCAGGTGCCATTTTCCTTCGATCGGAGAGGAAGAGGGGATTCTGGCGATAATGGGGCCGAAAAGAATGGATTACGGCAAGAGTATAGGCTCTTTGCATTATTTGATAAAATCATTGGAAAATATTTAATCGATATTTTTTATGCCGGAAAAAAAAGAAGAAGAAAAAGACAAAAAGAAGGACGAGCTGGAAGAGTGCCAAAAGCAAAAAGAAGAATATTTAGCCGGTTGGCAAAGAGCGAGAGCTGACTTTCTGAATTATAAAAAAACAGAAATGGAAAGAATTTCTGAGTTTCTGAAATACGGCGGAGAAGAGCTTGCCTTAAAAATTCTGCCCATTCTAGATAACTTTGAGGCAGCAGAAAGAGTGATCCCGGGAAATTTGAAAGAGGATGGGAACGTCAAAGGGCTTCTGATGATAAAGGCTCAAATCCAGGACTTTCTGAAAGGCCAGGGATTGGAAGAAATAAAATCAGTAGGTGAGAACTTTGACCCGAATTTTCACGAGGTTGTGGGGCAGGTCGAAGAAAAAAACAAAGAATCGGGCCTTATTGTCGAGGAAATCCAAAAAGGATATAAAATTAACGGTCGTTTATTGCGGCCGGCAAAGGTAAAAGTTGTAAAATAATAATTAATTTTTATTCAATAAAAACTATGTCAAAAATATTAGGCATTGATCTGGGTACTTCAATCTCAAAGATGGCCTCCATTACCAACGGCGAGCCAAAATGCATAGAGTCGCGGGAAGGCTCAATCCTCACTCCGTCAATCATAGCTCTGTCAAAATCAGGAGAGAGGCTGGTTGGCATTCTGGCCGAGAGACAGGCGATCACTAATCCCAAGAACACCATTCACTCGGTAAAAAGATTTATCGGCAGAAGATACTCTGATCCGGAAGTGCAGAAGGAGTTAAAACTTTTGTCTTATGAAACAAGAGAGAGGCAGGACGGCGAAGTGGAAATAAAGATGGGGGACAAATGGTACACTCCCATCGAAATTTCGGCAATGACTCTGCAGAAACTGAAAGCGGATGCAGAAGAAAAATTGGGAGAGAAAATAACCGAAGTGGTCATTACCTGTCCTGCCAATTTTGACGATTCGCAAAGAAAGGCAACCAAGGCTGCCGGAGAGATCGCAGGGTTTAACGTTATGAGAATCATCAACGAGCCCACAGCCGCAGCCCTGTCTTACGGTTTTGCCAAGAAAGCCAATCAGCAGATAGTAGTTTACGATTTCGGCGGAGGGACTTTTGATGTTTCAATTTTGAATACCACTGCCGAAACGATTGAAGTTATGGCTACGGGCGGAGAGCCGCACCTGGGGGGCAGAGACTTTGACCAGAAAATAATAAATTGGCTGATAGATAAATTCAAAAAGGACGACGGCATGGACTTGTCCAAAGACCCCTTGGCCCTGCAAAGAATCAGGGAAGCTGCCGAGAAAGCAAAGATAGAACTGTCTTCAGCCTTGGAAACGGAAATTAATCTGCCTTTTGTTTCTGCTGATTCTTCCGGCCCCAAACATTTGCTTTACAAACTTTCAAGGGCTGAGTTCGAGAATATGAGCAGGGATCTCATCGAGCGTTCCATCGACAGAACGGAAAAGACTCTGCGGGAAATAAAGATGGCCAAGTCCGATATCGAAGAAGTTGTTTTGGTTGGAGGCACAACCCTGATTCCGGCAGTCAGGGAGGCCGTTAAAAATTTCTTCGGGAAAGAACCCAACAAATCCATAAACCCCGAAGAGGTCGTGGCTATCGGGGCTGCCATTGAGGCGGAAATTTTAAGAGCAAAGATAGAGGGCAGGGCGCCCGAGGGTGACGTTAAGAGCGTTTTGCTTTTGGATGTGCTGCCTTTATCCTTTGGCATTGAAACGCTGGGAGGCGTGAACACTTCGATGATCGCCAAGAACACGACCATCCCTACGTCCAAAACCCAGATTTTTTCAACTGCCGCTGACAATCAGACTTCGGTCGAAATCAACGTTTTGCAGGGAGAAAGGCCCATGGCCAACGACAACCGTTCAATCGGCAAATTCATTCTGGACGGCGTTCCTCCCTCGCCCAGAGGAATTCCTCAGATTGAAGTGGCTTTTGATGTTGATGCCAACGGCATCCTGACGGTTACGGCAAAAGACAAGGCAAGCAATAAAACTCAGTCTATCAGGATTGAAGGATCTATCGGTCTTTCCAAGGAAGAAATAGAAAAAATGAAAAGGGAGGCGGATTTGCACGCCGAAGAAGATAAGAAAAAAAGAGATTTGATTGAAGCCAAGAATTTGGCCGACAGTTTGGTTTATACAACCGAGAAGACTCTGGGAGATGCCGGAGATAAAATTTCCGCTGAGACGAAAAAAGAGATTGAAGAAAAGGTCAATGAGTTGAAGAAAGTGAAAGATGGTGATAATATGGATGACATTAAACAGAAGACTGCGGAATTGTCTCAGGTAATTCAGAAAATCGGAGCAGAAATGTACAAGCAGACTGGCGGGCAGGAGAAGCCGCAGGGCGGCGAAGAGGGAAATAAAGGACCGGAAGAGGGACAATATAAGGAGAAATAAAAGTCAGGCGATGAAGTTTCTCCCTTTGGGTTTCCTTCGTCTTTATCTTCGCTTTCGTATATATTAATTAACATTAAGGAATGAAATCTTGATGGCAAAAGACTATTATCAAATTTTGGGCGTTTCGAAAGAGGCCAGTTCTGAGGATATCAAGAAGGCTTATTATAAATTGGCCCATAAGTATCATCCTGACAAGAGCGGAGGAGACGAGCAAAAATTCAAAGAGATAAACGAGGCCTATCAGACGCTTTCCAGTAAGGAAAAAAGAGCTCAGTATGATAAGTTCGGCCGGGTTTTTGAAGAGGGAGCCGGTTTTGACCCGGGGTTTGATTTCAGTTCCGCTTTCGGAAGACAGAACATGGATTTTGAATTTGACTTCGGGGATTTGGGCGACATTATGGAAGACTTCTTCGGATTCGGAGCCGGTCCCAAAAAACGAGATTTCAAACGAGGCAAAGATATTGAGGTTGAAATGGAAATACCCTTGGAAGACGTTCTCAGGGCAGGAGAAAGGAAGATTATTTTGGAGAAGTATGTCTCCTGCTTAAGGTGTCAAGGAGTGGGAGCTGAGCCGGGGACGCACGTTAAGGAATGTTTTTCCTGCCGTGGAACAGGTTGGGTGCAGCAGATTAAAAGAACGCCTTTCGGCTCTTTCGCCAGATCTGCTGTTTGTCCTGAATGCGGAGGCGAGGGGTTAAAGCCTGAAAAACCGTGCAATGTTTGCAAGGGAGAAGGAAGGATAAAAAGCAAAGAAGAGATAAATGTTTTCGTTCCTGCCGGAGTGGATACCAATCAGGTAATAAAGGTTGAGGGAAAAGGAGAGGCTGGCAGAAGGGCGGGGAGGGCCGGCAATTTATACGTCAGGATTTTCGTTAAACCCCATCAAGTTTTCAAAAGAAAAGGGGATGATTTATACCTTAGCGTTCCGATTTCCCTTACTCAGGCGGTTTTGGGTGGCGAGGTGGAAATATCAACCCTAGGAGGAACTAAAATTTTACTAAACGTACCTTCAGGCACAGAATCGGGAAAAGTGTTGAAAATTTCAGGCAAGGGCGTTCCTCGTTTCTCAAGATTGGGGTCGGGGAATATGTACGTTGAATTGACGATAAAAGTGCCCAAAAAATTGACAAAAAAGCAAAAAGAGTTATTGGAAAGACTGAAAGAAGAGGGCGTTTAGTCCTTAATGCCCCTGTAGCTCAATTGGTAGAGCAGTAGCCTTTTAAGCTATTGGTTCCGCGTTCGAGTCGCGGCGGGGGCACATGCGTGAAATACCCTTTCGGGTATTTTTAATTGCCCGGCTTCATTTGTCTTTTGCGTTTGATTGTGGTAAATTGAGATAATGTTTTCCAAGTTAAAACAAAATTTTGTTTTATTTTTTTTGATTTTGCTGATTGTTTTCACCTCTGGTTTTTGGTTCGGTAAGTCTAGCGTCATTTACCCGGTTCTGCCTCCGGAAGGCGTTGATTTTTCTCTTCTATGGGAGGCGTGGGAAACGGTGGAGGAGAAATACAGGGACAGGGAGAAAATTAATGTTGAGGAAATGATTTACGGAGCGATTTCGGGCATGGTAGAATCTCTGGATGATCCCTATACAGTCTTTTTTAGTCCGGAAGAAGCTAAGAAGTTCCTGGAGGACGTTAAGGGTGTTTTTGAAGGAGTGGGAGTGGAAATAGCCATAAAAGAAGAACAGTTGCAGGTAGTGGCTCCCCTCGAGGGAACTCCGGCCCATAAAGCAGGTTTGAGACCAGGCGATAAAATCCTGAAAGTGGACGGCAAATCAACCGATAACATTGCTGCAGACACGGCGGTTGACTGGATCCGCGGATCTAGGGGCACGGAAGTCGTCCTGACGATTTACCGGGAAGAGTGGGGAGAAGAAAGGGACATCAAGATAGTCAGGGGGACGATTGACATCCCTTCCTTAAAATTAGAAATCAGGGAAGACAATATCGCTTATTTGAAGCTTTATCACTTTTCAGAGGAAGCGGTTTATGATTTCAAGAATGCAGCCATCAAGATCTTGGGCAGTCCGGCTAAAAAAATAATTTTGGACCTGAGGAACAATCCCGGAGGCTATTTGCCGGTAGCCCAAAACATAGCTGGCTGGTTCTTGGAAAAAGGACAAGTAGTGGCTATTGAGGATTTCGGGGAAGACAAGGAAAGAAAAGAGCTTCTGGCTGAAGGCAATGCCAGGTTAATCACTTATCCGGTAATAGTCTTGATTAACCAGGGCTCTGCTTCCGGTTCAGAAATTTTGGCAGGGGCTTTGAGGGATAACAGAGGGGTGATGCTGCTGGGGGAATCTTCTTTTGGAAAAGGATCGGTCCAGGAATTAGCAGGATTAAGAGGAGGGTTTTCCTTGAAAATAACCATTGCCAAATGGCTGACTCCCAAAGGTTATTCCATTGCCGATGAAGGGCTGGAACCTGATATAATGGTAGAATTGACGCAGGATGATTACGATCAGGACAGGGACCCTCAACTGGACAGAGCTATTGAAATTATCAGGACATTGGAATAAAATAGACATAAAGAGTAAACCAAATTAAGATATGCAGGTAATATTTTTGAAAGATGTAGAAAAAATAGGTAAGAAATTTGAAGTAAAGGAAGTCAAAGACGGCTATGCCAGAAATTTTTTGCTTCCCCAAGGTTTAGTCAAACAGGCAACCAAGGAAGCTTTGGAATGGCTTGAAGTGCAAAAGGAGATTCAGGGGAAAAAAGCAGAGGATGACCTTAAAAAGGCCCAAGAGCTGGCCTCTTCTCTTGACGATCTGGAAGTGGCAATTCCGGTAAAGGCAGGAGACTCAGATCAGCTTTTTGAATCGGTTACCGCCCAGAAAATTTCAGAAAAATTAAAAGAAATGGGGTTTGACGTCAAGAAAAGCCAGATTGGACTGAAAGAGCCTATCAAAGAAATCGGCGAATTTCCGATTAAAATAAAGCTGGAGCACAATTTAGAAGTCGAGATAAGGGTTGAGGTTATCAAATCAGAGCAAGAGTAAAAACTTGGTGTGCGATGAAGTCTACCCCTTCGGGTTTTCCTTTATCTTTCACCTCATTTTTACTTCGTAAAAATTCGGCTTATGACGCGCTATATTTTTGTTGCGGGCGGAGTGATGTCCGGCATCGGCAAGGGGGTTACCACCGCCTCCATCGGGAAAATCCTGCAGAGCAAAGGGTTTAAGGTAACGGGAATCAAGATTGATCCCTACATCAACGTTGATGCGGGGACAATGAATCCCATTGAGCACGGAGAGGTTTTTGTGACCAAGGACGGAGTGGAGTGCGACCAAGACGTCGGAAATTATGAAAGGTTTTTGGATGAAGAGCTGACCACCGAAAATTACATTACCACTGGCCGCGTTTACGAGACGGTCATCCATAAAGAAAGAAACTTGGAGTACGGCGGAAAGTGCGTGGAGGTCGTTCCCCACATTCCCGACGAAGTGATCTCCAGAATCCAGAAAGCGGCCAAAAAGACTAAGGCCGATTTTGTTTTAATTGAAATCGGCGGGACAGTCGGCGAATATCAGAACCTTTTGTTTTTGGAGGCAGCCAGGATGATGAAACTAAGGCTACCGAAAGACGTTCTTTTTATTTTAGTAAGTTATTTGCCTTTGCCCAGGCTGATCGGGGAGATGAAAACCAAGCCCACCCAGTATGCCGTCAGAACTTTGAATTCCGCAGGCATTCAGCCGGATGTAATTATTGCCCGTTCCGAGGTGCCCATTGATCAGCCGAGAAAAAAGAAAATATCGATTTTCTGCAACGTTCACGAGGAGGACGTGATTTCCGCTCCAGACATTGAATCTATTTACGAAATCCCGATCAACTTCGAGAAAGATAATCTGGGGAAATTAATTCTGAAAAAGTTCGGGGTCAGGGTGAAAAAAGAAAACCTTAAGGACTGGAAAAAATTGGTCAAGGTCATCAAGTCAGCCAGAAAAAAAGTAAGAATAGGCATTGTCGGCAAATATTTCGAGACTGGAAATTTCACCTTGGCCGATTCATACATTTCCGTTATTGAAGCGGTGAAACACTCTTCTTGGTTTTACAAGTTAAAACCTGAATTAACCTGGTTATCGAGTGAGACATATGAAAAAAAGCCGGCAAAATTAAAAGAATTAAAAAATTTTGACGGCATAATCGTACCCGGAGGGTTTGGAAACAGGGGAGTGGAAGGAAAAATAAAAGCTATTGGATATTGCAGAAAGAATAAGATTCCTTATCTTGGTCTTTGTTTCGGGATGCAGCTGGCGGTCGTTGAATTTGCCAGAAACGTTTGCCGTATGAAAGACGCTCACACAACCGAAATCGTAAAGCACTGCAAGTATCCGGTAATAGATACTCTTCCGGAACAAAAAGCCCTTATCCAGGAGAAAAAATACGGAGGAACCATGAGGCTGGGAGAGTATGCCTGTTTAATCAAAAAAGGCACTCTCTCTCATTCAGCCTATTCCAAATCTGGGTGGGGCAGGAAAAATAAAAAAGGCGATATACTGGTTCAAGAACGACATCGCCACAGATACGAGCTGAATAACGAATTCAGAAAAGATTTGCAAGATAAGGGATTGGTGATAGCCGGGGTGAACCCAGAAAGAGATCTGGCGGAGATCATTGAAATTCCCCGTCATCCATTTTTCGTAGCCTGCCAATTCCACCCTGAATTCAAGTCAAAACCGTTGAACCCTCACCCTTTATTCAGAGAATTTATTAAAGTTGCTATTCGACGTTAACGATCTTTACTTTTTTCTGGGAGTTGTTAAAGCTGATTTTCTTTTTGGTGGTAAAGCGGACAGTTCCTTCTTTCATGGCGTAGAGGGTATCGTCTCCGGCTTTTCTGACATTCTTTCCAGGATAGATCCTGGTGCCTCTTTGCCTAACTAAAATCTGTCCGACTTTTATCTTTTGTCCGTCAAAAATTTTAATTCCCAAATATTTGGGGCGCGAGTCTCTCCCTAGTTTAGTGGCGCCTGCAGCTTTTGTCTTTGCCATACAAAATATATGTTAGCAAAACTAATTCGATTTGTCAAAACATATCAGACTGATATTATATTGGTAACCGGTGTAATTTTGATTTCTTTGCTTTCTTTCGCTATGGGCTTCATTGCGGCTAAAACTTATGACAAAGAACCCCTCAAATTTCAAGAAAGTAGCCATTATCGGAGCGGGAATCAACGGGCTTTATCTTGCCTGGAAGCTTTCGGAAAGGAAGCATAAGGTGACGGTTTTTGAGAAAAGAGACAAGATCGGCAAGGAGGCCTGTTCAGGGCTATTTTCAGAGAAAATATTGAGGTTTATTCCCGAGAGTAAAAAAATGGTCCAGAACGAGATAAGATCAGTTCTGATCCATTTTCCAAAAAGAACCGTCAGGGTTGAATTTGCGGAGAAATTTTGCGTGATGGATCATTCCAAATTAGACAATCTGGCAGCTTCTTTGGCCGAAGAAGCCGGCGCAAGAATCGTTTTGAACAATCAGGTAGATTCTTTACCCCAAGGATTTGACAGGATTATCGGGTGCGACGGAGCTGACTCGGCAGTCAGGAAGAACTTAAAACTGGCCGGACCTTCTTATCGTTTTGGCATCCAGGGATTTTTGCCGCTTGAGGATCATTCTGATTGCGTTGAAACCTGGCCGGTGGCCAAAGGATTCATCTGGAAAATTCCGCGGGGCAAAGAAACGGAATACGGGATAATCTCAAGTCCTCGAGAAGCAAAAGGCATTCTGGATGATTTTCTGGCCAGAAGCAGGATTGCTCTCGGCAGAACGAAAGCAGCTTTGATTCCCCAGGGATTTTCAATACCGAAAAATTCTTCAACAGTTACTCTTTGCGGTGATGCAGCGGGTTTGACTAAGCCTTGGTCGGGCGGAGGGGTTGTCTGGGGATTGTTGGCGGCAGATTTACTCTTGAAAAATTTCCCAGATTTTTTAAAATATGAGAAAGAGGCGGGAAGGTTTTTCCTGGGTAAGATCGTTTTTTCCGAGATTGCAACCTCAGCGGTTTATTTTTTTGGATCCAGGGTTCCGTGGCTCTTTCCGAAAAACGTTAAAATTCAAGGAGATTTTTTAATGTAAACAAATTATGCCAACTGATTTAAAAAAAATACCCGGACACGTAGCCATAATTCCTGACGGTAACCGGCGCTGGGCCAAGAAACGGGGCCTTCAGCCGTGGGTCGGGCATCAGGTCGGGGCAAAGAAGTTTGAAAAAGTGTTGGAAAAAGCTTTGGAGTTGAAAATCCCTTACCTTACCTTTTGGGCCGGTTCTTGGGATAACCTGACCAAAAGACCAAAAATTGAAATCAAATTTCTGTTCAAGGTGTATGGTGACTGGTTTAAGAAAATTGCTGACGATAAAAGAATTCATAAGTATGAGGTCAGGATCGATTTTCTGGGACGCTGGAAAGAAATTTTGCCTACTGAAACCAAAAGAATAATCGAGAAAGCGAAAGAAGCGACGAAAGGTTACAACAAACATTTTTTAACCTTTCTTATAGCTTACGACGGGAGAAACGAAATGATAGATTGCATTCGGAAGATCATAAACTCTTCAAAAGTCAAAATTAACGAAGAAACAATAAAAGAAAATCTTTGGACGAAGGATTTACCCCAGGTGGATCTGGTAATCAGGACGGGTTGCGAAAACGATCCTCATATATCGGCTGGTTTTATGATGTGGGATACGTCTTATTCTCAGCTTCATTTTACCAAAACGCTCCTGCCCGATTTCAAGCCGGGGGAGTTTGAAAAAATAATCCAAGGATTTTCGGCAAGAGAAAGGAGATTCGGCAAATAGAAAACAAATTATGCTTGATGGATTTAAATCCATCTTTCATCTCAATAAATAAATCTATTTTAATGGCGGAGGTTATCCTGGTTGACGAACGGGACAATCAAATAGGAAAGGAAGAAAAAATAAAAGCCCATAAAGAAGCGAAGCTGCACAGGGCTTTTTCTATTTTGGTTTTTAACAAGAAAGGGGAATGGCTGCTTCAAAAAAGAGCGAGAACCAAGTATCACTCACCCGGTTTGTGGACCAATACCTGCTGTTCCCATCCCGGGCCGGGAAAGAATTTAATGATGGAGGCCAGGAGAAGATTGAAAGAGGAAATGGGGTTTGACTGCCCCCTGGAGGAATCTTTCAGTTTCGTTTATAAGGCAAAGCTTGGCGACCTGACGGAGTATGAGTTTGATCACGTTCTTTTGGGCAGGTTTTCGGGCGAGCCTCGTCCGAATAAAGAAGAAGCAGACGACTGGAAATGGATGAGCTTTAATGGTCTTAAAGAAGATGTTAAGCAGAATCCGGAGAATTATACGCTTTGGTTCAAAATAATCTTTAAAGAAGTTTGCAAAGAGCAATTAAAAAAACCCGCCGTAAAGCGGGTACAACCCCGTTAGAACATGCACTAATGGGATTAGTTTTCCATTAACATTATGACGTTTTCGTCATTTTTTTATTACACTTAAAATTCGAGCGATGTCAATCTTGAAATTCCAGGTAATTTTGTTATAATATCATCAGCAAATAATATTACCAATAAGGAGAAGGAGGAAGGTTTTATGAACTACGATCTGTTGGCAAAAGCAAGGCATGTTTTGGATCCTTTGTGGAGGGTAGCTTGGCTGAAGGGGCGATCCGAGAAAGATATTGCCCTTTGCGTGGGAAGCGAGTCAATCTTTGTTTCGCAGCGGGGAGGAAGGATTGAAATCTATGAATTCCGGCGGACAATAGGCACCACGCTCGGCAGGGAAGTCAGAGATCTTTTCCAGAAGACCGGGTTGATGCCACGAAAGACTCGGGAGATTGTTTCTCGTTCCGGCAATACCTGGTGCTGCACTGCTTGCGGCAAGCGGGGAGAATTTGACCCGGGCTTGCTGGCTGAAGTGGACAGCAGGGGAGAGGGAGCCAGAGACGTTATCAGAAAGATAGATAAAGACCATCGCGAATCTTCCCCGGGATGTATCAGACCCGTGATAGAGGTGTTTGACGTGAACATGGTCAAGCAGGAACAATTAACCAAAATTCTGGCCTTAGAGAGAGTCAAATAAAAAAAGGAGGCACGAGATGGCTAATTTCAGGAGGATAGCTAGGAAACTGGGGTTGGAAGACGAAGGCGAGGCCGCAATCGGCGACAAAGTTTGTCCGGATTGCAATACAGGCCTGCGTTTCGGCAAGGACGGACAGGGGTGTACCTGGAGCTATTGCCCGGAATGCCGGAAAAAGATTCAGTCAGTTCTGATACCGCGTTTCCCGCCGGGAATAAAAGTTCCGTCTCACAGTGACTGAAAGGAGGAAAAGAAATGCCGATGATTCGTTTTGAGCCCAAATGCCCTGACTGCGGACATGTTCTTCCGGAATGGGACGCGGTCAGCTGCCCGAACTGCGGAGTAGACCTACAGGAAGCCAGAAGAAGGTGGTTCAGAAAAGCGGAAAAGGATGCTGCGAGAATGCTCAGGAAGATGCTTGAGGACGAGGAGGAAAACAGGAGAAGAACCAGCCGGCCGGGCTACAAAGGCCCGAGGTTTGCAGGTAGTCTGACAGGTTGAAAAAGGAGGAAAAGATGGCAGAAAAGATAAAACAAGGCGAGGAAAGCTCTTTCACTCCCGTGAGGATTAATCCTGAAAAGGTAAAGAAGACGCTGAGGGATTTCCCGCCGTCAATGCCGCGAGAAAGAGGTCCCCAGCCGCCCAAACCCAGGCTTTATAAAGGAGCCTGCAAAGTTTGCGGCGGAGACGTCACCGAAAAGATCGTCCAGGAGTACAACCCGATGACCGGTCCGCCGATTATCGGTCCCGGCAGCAGACAGCAGTACCATTACGTCAGCAAAGGGCTTCACTGTAAGCAATGCGGCGTGAAGTACGAGTTCGTGCCGGGAAAGAATCAGGAGGAAGAGAAATAAAAAGGAGGGTATTAAACCACGGGCCGCCCGAGTAGGAAACGAAACGGCGGCTTTTTCCTTGACTTTCGGAGAAATGTTTAATAATTTAAAATCAGCAAACTAAAGGAGGTAAAAATGGACGGATTAACTGAGAAAGAAACGGCTGAAATGGTTGAAAAGTGTGGCGGAATAAAAGAAATCTTGGCAGGATTCGCCCGATTCAAAAGAGACACGGATTATTTCGAATCTCATTTCAGCGAATTGCTGAAGAAGTATCCTAATAAATGGGTGGCAATTCATGGAGCCAAAGTGGTTGGTACGGGTAAAGATTTCATTCGTCTCTTAAATCGTCTCAGAAGAAAGGGAATACCCACGAATGAAACCGTTATTCACTTTATGAATCCCAATCCGAAACCGCTCATTTTATCCCAGATAGGTGCGGCGATCGCCGCACCTTTTTCTTGACTTTTCAACTTAAATTCATTATAATTTATCATTAACAAACAACAGGGAGGGAGTTGTTTTAAGACCCGCCCTTTTAAATTTAAATACGGAATGACTTTACAGAAAGGAGAGATATGGAGATAAAAAAGATGATAGATGACATTTCAAGATTCCGCCAGCCGGCACCGTCCATATTCGGCCAGCATCCTGATTTCGATTTCAAAACATATCAGCGGGAAGCTTGCCGCGTTCTAAGAAGAAAAGAGAAAGCAAAGACGTTCAAGGAAGCCGAGAAAGGGATATACGAGTTTATGGAGATATCGGAAGAGAGGAAATTATCGACTTCCAAGTTGTTCAACCCTCTCCATCCGGATGTCTTCATTGTTCCCAGGGACCACTTCTTCCACGTTGTCGATGAGTGGGATGATGACATTGGTTTTGAACGAACCGTTTTTCCTTTCAGCTCCACCGATTTTTACGTGGACATCGACAAAAAGGGGAGTGTCTTTTATGAAATTACCCATAACGACGCATTCAGGCGCTTGGGCGGTATTTCCCAGCTCGGCTATCTGGTTCCACCCCGACCGAAAGAGTGGAGCAAAAACGTCAGCATTGCCTACCTAACTCCTCAGTTCCCGCATAACCGCTGGATACATTCCTTGCTGGTAGCCATAATCATGGAGGTGGTGCTGGCCAGGAACGGTTTTGCCGAGAGAGAAAGGATTCCTGCGGTATTGGCAGCCGGATTTCACGATATTGCCATTCCCGCCGGAGGCGATTCGGTAAAGAGAGTTGATCCTGAAAATCTGGGAGAAGAAGAAAGTTTTGTCTGGGCAATCAAGCATTACGGCTTGGTCGAACGCTGGCAAGAAAGGTTTGGTTTCAATCTTGCTTTGGCCGAAAAATGGATTACGGGCAAGGAAGACATTGGCCAGCTCCTGGATTTCATTGACAAGATTTCCTACACGGCCCTTGATTGTTTTCACTTGGGCGTGCAAAGAAAAGGGAAGGTGAGAACGCTCTGTTTGAAACATCCCTTGGTCATGGATGTCTGGCAAGACATTGTTACTACGGGCAGGAGCGGTTTCGCTTTTTCAAGCCCTGATAATCTTTTCAATTTCCTTTTGCTCAGGGCTTATGAATTCCAGGAGCTTCTCTACAATCCTTATTCCCGGGCGCTTGATCTTTTTCTGAAGAAAATGGTTCAGCCCCTGTACCGAAAGAAAATAATCACCAGAGAGCAGCTTTTGACCCAGGACGATAACTGGCTGAAGCGGATATTGGAGCAATATTACCCCAGAAAGATCAAATGGTACATTGAGCCGGAAGACCTTGCCTGGAAGAAGTTTAAGACGGAAAAAGAGCAGAAAATGTTTTGCGGACAGCTGGGCAGCAGTCTTGACCATGCCGAGCACATTTCTGAATTTGACACAGGTCTGGATTTCCCGGTTCTGGATCAGGAGAAGGTTATTCCCTTGAGAGAGGCGATTCCGCGCGAGAAGATACGACTGCTGGAAAATATTGCCGCTTCCGTGAAGGGATACTACGTTTACTACAATCTTAAAAAATCCTAGGTGCCGTATTTTTGCGAACCTAGGATTTTTGTTTCCCCCCGCTATCTTTGTTGTGCGACAGATAAAGCATAGATAGGGCTTTGGGCTAGGGGATGGGAATATATGTCTGTTTAATACCGAAATCGTTCAGAAACGCAATTTTAGCCTAAAAATGGCCTATTTTTAGCTTGACTTTGGACCTATTCCAGGTGCTCAAGAACGGCTTTTGCCACTGGCAGCCATTTGGCGTTTTGAACTCTTTTTGCCTTATATTCCTGTATTGATCCTTGGATGTCTATGAGCTGGCCAAAAGCTTCTTTGGACCATTGGCTTAAGGATTTGCCTTTATTCTGGTAGATAATCCTGACTGCCTTGGCCCATAATCCAAAATCATTGTTTTTCTTTCCGGATAAAGGATATTTTTCGAAAAAAGGAATAACTTTATTATATAGATCATCGATACTCTGAACAGAATATCTTAATTGTCTGGCGGTAATGTAATGCAGCCGGCCGCAGCCGACTGTTCTTTGGATTGTTCTCAGCAGATCCTCTCGGTCCAGGGAGTTGGCAATGACAAACTGGGCTTTCCAACTGTAATAAACCGGGGAGCCGGTTCTTTTGTAGCGCACGTCTCGCCTGAATTGCAGATCAAAACATGCGGTTTCATTTAAGAATTTATTTATAAACATAGCTTACTCTTTTAAAGGGTGATATTTTTGGAAAGTTTTTTCGGCGAAACGATTGGAGGTGCGAACGTAGCGGGTAGTAGTATCTAGAGACTCGTGTCCCAACAATACCTGAATGGCCGCTACGCTTGCTCCATTCTCGGCTAAAAGCGTAGCAAAAGCTCGGCGAAGCCCGTGAGGAGTGACGGGGATGTTTAGGCCCAATAATTCCCGATATTTTTTAATTCTTTCCTCTAAATAGTTCGGGGAAAGTTTTTTAATTTTAACATTTACATTCCTTCCTCGGTAAGGGATAAACAGGTAGGGAGAATCATCTCCAGCACGAACTTCTATATATCTTTTAATATGTCTTTGGGCTCTGGGGGTTAGATAAACAAATCTTTCTTTTTTACCTTTGCCTTTAATGAATATCCGGCCGTTTTTATCAATATCGCTCAGTTTGATGTTTATCAGCTCCGAAATTCTCGCCCCCGTAGAAAAGAAGGTTTCCAATATGGCCCGGTTGCGCAAGGCTATAAGTTTGTTTTTTTCCAGCTGATCGGGAGCTTCAATCAACTTCTTTATTTCTTCGAAGTCTCCGACTCGGGGAAGCTTGATTTCCGTTTTTATCAATTTAACAGCGTTAGGAGGTATGGGAGCCGAATAATCTGAATCAATCAGGAACTTCAAATAAGACCGAAGAGAGGAAAGCATGCGGTTTATCGAAAAACTGGCCAATTTCTTATGACTGATCAAGGATCTGGGCGTTTTGCGGTCCCGAGAGGTAAGATAGGCCTTATAGTTGAGAATGGTCTTTTTGTCGACATTCTCAAAAAAAATATTTATTTCGTTTAAAAAATTTTCAAAAACTTTTAGATCTCTTTCATAATTATACAAAGTTTCCTCGGAAAGATTTCTTGTTTGAACTTCCAGTAAAAAATCGTCTATATGAGGAAGAGGTCTTTTTTCTTGGTTATTGGAAGCGTCCATGCGATGAACTTATACTTATGAGCGTTAGGGATATTATACTCGGTAATCTATATTCATAATAACAGGTCCAAAAGACCTGTCAACTCTCTTCTCTGCAGGAATATGCCTTGTAAAAAACGAGGACCGCTGAGAGATCAAAGTTGCGGTCCTTTTGCATGTTTTATGTTGGATTATGTGATGTTGATGCCATTATAATGGCGAGTGGGTTGTAAAAGAACGATATTGTAAAAAGAGCTGAAAACGGAGAGAGAGGGGCTGGGACTGAGATTTGATTGTGATCCTTAAAGGTAGTCGAGACCTCTTAGGTTTTTTAAGGTCGCCAACCCCTCTCCCAGGAGGATAATTGGGTTGCATGATTCCCTCCCATCTTTATTATAATTTTTTTCAATAAGTCTTGTCAAGAAAAATGAAAATATCAGACACCTGATGTTTTAACATGACTTTCCTGCTCTACCAAAGTGTGCCTCTGTTTATATCTGTCGCACAATATTAATTTAAACTTAAGCTTTCGCAGAATTATTTTTTTATTTATTAATTACCAATCTCTCTTGGTGTTCTTGTTTTGTGATTTGGTCCTTGTCCAACAACCTTCCCAAGCTGGCGTAATATTGTGATTCTATTTGAGTTGAGGTTAAAGATGTGGCGTAAATACGGACATCGTCAAGCATGCTGTTTGGTATTAAACTACTTCCGTTGCCAACGGCTCCGATATTGGGAACGTAAGTGCTATTTGCCGTTGAAACAGTTCCGCTACCCTTATTGCCGGTATGCTTCAAATCGCCGTCAAAGTATAACTTGCTATTCCCGCTACTCAATGAATGATCGTATGTCCACGCCAAATGATGAAATCTTCCGTCGGACGGAACGGTAAGTATATCGTTGGCCTGGAAAACTGCCGTGCCACTTCCTCCAGCAATACCCATACGAATCGAAGTTCCGCCATTCAGGTAGAGAAAAACGCCTACGTTTGAAAAGTTATGACCCACCGTGCCAAAAATCCATCCGTCTGGACCACCCGCCAGTCTTTTAATCCACAATTCTAATGTGAATTTAAAACCGCTGGGGTTTTCTGCTCCATGCATCCATTTAAAGGTGTCTGTATTTCCAATCCTTATATATTGGCCACTACCGCTACCGGCAAATTCCAGAGAGCAGCCCTGACCGGATGGAGTGTAGTTAGTATCAATACTGGCGCATCTCCAAGTGGGAGTATTGACCAGGGTGCCGTTATTATCCCAGCCTGATATGTCATTGGCAGCGGTACCTGATCCTTCGTCAAAACTCCAGATGCCGGCAGCATAAGAACCTAAGGAGTTGTGCAGGTGCTGGCTAAAGTATAAACCCTTGGCTATCCTGCCTTGTTCGTCCGCTCCTCTGGTTATGGCAAAGATAATGGAACTTAATAAACCTATGACGGCAATGACTACCAGGATTTCAACCAAGGTGAAGGCTTTCCGGCTGTTCTTAAGCCTATAGTCTGATGTCATATTTAACAATGAAGTTGCCCATCCATTCGGGAAACAAAAGAACGAAAATCAAAAGAAGAATGGTAATAACCAAAAGAACGTAACACGAAATGCCAAGCCAGTGAGGCACTTTTATGGAGAGAATTTGCCGGAGTTTTTTAAAAAGATTCATAGCGTTTTATTTATATCGCACAATGTTATTTTATCAATTCTTTGAACTTTTCCCATAAAGATCTGGTTGCTTTGGGGACTTCGGTTTTTATTTCTTCCTTAAGCTCTTCTTTTTCTTGCTCAAAATCATCTTCAAAATACTGCTTTCTTTTCTCGTACTCTGGCATTATCCATATCTCAATCTTGGACCAGGTCTTTGCCTTGAGCCAATTCCACATACTCAGCCAGACCGGCAAGACTTCATTCTCCCACATTTGCTTAATGATTCCGGGCAGTTCTCTTTCTCCCGTTTCCAGCGCTCTCTCCCCTGCCTCCCTTGCCTCTTCCAGGGTTCCGGGCGGATCAGCCTGGGCTAGAGAAAAAAACGGTAAAAGTAGGCTAATGAAGATAAAAATTGCGATTACTTTTTTCATTTTTTGTTCATTCGTTGAGTTTTAATTTATTAAAACGAAATTGAAGATGAAAACTTGTTTCTCATCGCCCTATTAATTCCTTAGCTTCTTTTATTCTTTTTAAAGTTTTATCCTTGCCCAGGATTCCTGCTATC
>Ga0265297_10003279_pt1 | contig 29739 bp, 21 predicted proteins | sample Munlanlwell13791_FD_192502 | JGI IMG/M metagenome (GOLD analysis project Ga0265297, IMG submission 192502) | Leachate microbial communities from a municipal landfill in Southern Ontario, Canada - Leachate well 137-91 | ecosystem: Engineered > Solid waste > Landfill > Unclassified | place...
TCCGCCATTTTTCGGGCCAGCTCCGGATTCGCCGTGCCCGAGAATAAATGCAGGTTGAACATGACTGAAGTGTGACCTTCAGGGTTTGTGGTCCGGGGCCCGGGCCGTGCGCCCCGGCTCCTTGACGGAACCGGCGCGCCCGAAGAATTCCGGGCCGCTGCGGGACGCCAAAAACGGCGTCAAACACGAAAGGGCATACCATACCCCCCCTCCATCCCTTGTCAAGCCGGCCGGGCCAGGGGGCGCATGACAGTTTTGTCGGATGGCACCCTGCCAGAACAACCTATTGCCAAGCGCATAGGGAATCCGAACTGGCCGCAACGATACCGATCCCGATGGAAAACTGAGCTTGGATTAGTTTCCCCTGTAACCCAGGGCGTGCAGCCCGGCGGAACGTCTCCACCGCGCTACATGCGCTCAGCTAATGACTCCTCCGGCTGTTCTCGCTATTCGGTATCGGAATCGGTATCGGAATCGGTATCGTATGGAAACCTATAGATCAATATCAAGCAAGAAATCTCCGGGAAACCGGATCAACCAACATATATGTCATACGCCCGGCCCAGGGCATGACAGTTTTGTCGGATGAGGTTGGGGCCACCCTTTTGAAAGAGGGGTTCCCAACTGACACGCATACCATGCGCCCCCTGGCCCGCCCCGCCGGCGCCGCGGTATATTGCGTGTATATTTTACCGCATCCGCCCCCGTTGCACTGGAGAACCCGCCGCATGACACACCCTACCCCCGCCAATCCCCGCACCTCACCCTTTCTGCAACCGTGGGTCGCCAACCTCGTCGGCCGGCCGCTGCAGCCCCCCCCCGTGGCGGCCGTCATCTGCCGCCGCCAAGGCTGGGGCACCCTGCAGAAAGGCCGCTCGATTGCCGACAACCACCCGGCACTGTGCCTCAACGGCGAGACCTTCTCGACGGGCTTCGGCACCCATGCCGACAGCGAAATCGTGGTGCGCCTGGCCGCGCCCGGCCGCACCTTCCGCGCCCGGGCCGGCATCAACGACTCCCCGCTGACCCATATCGCCCCCGTCAACCGCATCGTGTTCTCCGTGGAGGTCGCCGGGCGTGAGGTGTGGACGAGTCCGCCGCTGGGCGTGCTGGACGCCGCCGCCGTGGCCGACGTGCCGCTGGCGGGCGCCACGGAGTTTGTGCTGCGGACGCGGGAGATCAACGGCAACCTGAACTACGCCCACGCCAACTGGTGCGCGCCCGCCGTTGTCATGGCGGACGGCCGGGAGGCGGCCCTGGGCACCCCGGGGCGTGGCGGCCTGCTGGCCGACCCGCCGATCAGTTTCCGGTGCGGCGATGAAACCGCTCCGGCACTGCTGGCGCGCAGCCGGCGCCAGCACGAGATCGTTTCCGCCACCGCGGACGCCACCCGGCACCGCGGCACCTTCCTGGATGCCACGACCGGCCTGGAACTGGTCCTGGAGCTGACCGAGTTCCATGATTTCCCGGCGGTCGACTGGGTGTGGAAAATCCGCAACACCGGCACCGCCGAGGCGCCGCTGCTGGAGGGGATCATGGGGCTGGAACTGGCCTGGCCGGCCATTGACCAGGCGCGGCTGCGCTACGCGGTCGGCTCGCCCTGCCGGCTTGACGACTTCCTGCTGAAGGAGGAGCCGCTCACGGAGACACCGTTCCGCCTGGCCGGCGGCGGCGGCCGGTCGTCGGAGGTGCACCTGCCCTTCTTCAACGTCATGCTCGACGGCGAGGGGCTGATCACGGCGGTCGGCTGGAGCGGCCAGTGGGCCGCCGACTTCCGGCTGGAGGGCGACTGCCTGCGCCTGACGGCCGGCCAGGAACAGACCCGGCTCCGCCTGCACGCCGGCGAGGCCATCCGCACCCCGAGCCATCTGGCGCTGCACTGGCAGGGGCGGCCGGAGGACGGCCACAACCTGTTGCGCCAGCTGATCCTCAAGCATTACACCCACCGCCCGGACGGCCAGACGGTTCCCGCGCCGATCACCTGCGGCACCTGGGGCGGCATGCGGACCGCGGCGCATCTCGAACGCATCCAGGCGATCCGGGAGCACCGGCTGGACTACGATTATTATTGGATCGACGCCGGCTGGTACGGCCCCGCGGACAGCTATTCGCCGGACGAGCACAAGGGCGACTGGGCCAAGCATGTCGGCAACTGGCAGGTCAACCCCAAGGCCCATCCCCACGGCCTGCGGCTGGTCAGCGACGCCGCCCGCCAGGCCGGCATGAAATTCCTGCTGTGGTTCGAGCCGGAACGCGCCATCCAGGGCACCCCGCTGACCGTCGAACACCCGGAATGGTTCCTGGCCGCCGGCCCGCGGGCGCCCGGGGTCAATGTGCTGTTCAACCTCGGCCTGCCCGAGGCGCGCGAATGGCTGACCGACTTCATTTCCGGGCTGATCACCGAGCACGGCGTTGACTGCTACCGCCAGGACTTCAACATGGCGCCGCTGCCCTACTGGCGGCAGGCGGACGCCCCCGACCGCCAGGGCATCAGCGAGATCCGCCACATTGAGGGGCTGTACGCCTTCTGGGACGGGCTGCTGCAGCGGCACCCGGGGCTGCTCATCGACAACTGCGCCAGCGGCGGCCGGCGCCTCGACCTGGAGACGACCCGGCGCAGCATCCCCCTGTGGCGCAGCGATGTGCAGTGCATGCCTGATTCCACCCCGATGGCCGGCCAGGTGCAGACCGCCGGCCTGGCGCACTGGATCCCCTGCAGCACCGGCGGCACCAACGTGCGCCCCGGCGACACCTACAACTTCCGCAGCGCCATGTGCACCGGCGTGGTGTTCCACATCTTCCCCTACGAATACGTTCCCATCCGCCCCGATTATCCGTGGGACTGGCACCGCAAGATGACCGCCGACCTGCGCCGGGCCACCCCCTGCTTCCTGGGCGACCTCCACCTGCTGACGCCGCTGACCACCTCACCACGGGACTGGCTGGCCTACCAGCTGCACCGGCCCGACCTCAACGAGGGGCTGCTGCTGGCCTTCCGCCGCGAGGAAAGCCCCTTCTCGGCGGCGGAGTTCGCCCTCCAGGGACTGGATCCGGACACCCGTTACGCCGTGGAGGACGCCGACACCGGCCCGGTCGGAGAACGCACCGGCCGGGAACTGATGGCGGCCGGCCTGCCGGTCGCCATCCCCCACCCGCGCGACTGCCGCCTGGTCTTCTACCGCGCCGTCCCGGCCCCGTAACACGGTGCCGCCCCCCCGTGGATATTGGGGTGCGGCTGTGCCAGCCGCGCGGGGAGTTTTTGGGGTTCTCCATCCCCCTGTGAAACGGTAGTGGAATCCTGTTAAAGTGTGATTGGAATTATCGGGCCGCCGGGCCGGGACGCCGGCCGGCCTTGACCGGCGGCGCCAACCGCTGAACACGTCGTCTTCATCTGCCGCATTACGCCCTCCCTTGGCGGACGGGATTGTAGCATGCCGGAGGCCGGGCAACAAACGGCGGCATGACCGTTTTTCCGGACCCTGGTTTCTTTTTGCGGATTCCGCAGGCCGCTTTGAGCGACGGGGCATGATTGGGACGACGGGGACGGCCTGCGGAATCCGCAAATGGATTTCAAGTTCCGGCCGGACTATATTCGAGATCCGGATCGGTGCGGGATCCGCCCCGGTGCCCGGCCAACTTTTTGAGGAGGAAGACATCCATGAGCATCCTGATCCTGGCCCTGATTCTGGTGGTGGTCCTGATGGTGGTGCTGTTCGCCATCATCGGCATCTACAACACCCTGGTGACCAGCCGCAACCGCTACAAGAACGCCTACGCCCAAATCGATGTCCAACTCAAGCGCCGCTACGACCTGATCCCCAACCTGGTGGAGACCGCCAAAGGCTACCTCAAGCATGAGCGGGGCACGCTCGAGGCCGTGATCCAGGCCCGCAACCAGGCCGCCTACGCCAGCGCCCAGGCCGCCATCAATCCCGGCGACCCCAAGGCCATGGCCGGCCTGGCCGGAGCCGAAGGCGCCCTTACCGGCGTGCTCGGCAAGCTGTTCGCCCTGGCCGAGGCCTATCCCGACCTCAAGGCCAACCAGAACATGGCGCAGTTGTCGGAAGAACTGGCCTCGACCGAAAACAAGGTCGCCTTTGCCCGCCAGGCGTTCAACGATGCGGTCATGGTCTACAACACCACCCGCGAACGCTTCCCCGCCGTCCTGCTCGCCGGCACCTTTGGCTTCACCGCCGCCGACCTGTTTGAGATCAGCAACGTTGCCGAGCGCGAAGCCCCCAAAGTTGCGTTCTAAATGGACTTCTTCGAGCACCAGGAACTGGCCCGGCGCAACACCCGGCTGCTGCTGGCGTATTACACGCTGGCAGTGGTGCTGATTGTCGCCGCCGTCTACCTGGCGACCTACCTCATCTTCCGCGCCCATGGCGATCCGCTCGCCTTTCTCGACCGCCCGGGGCAGTTGTGGAATCCGGAGTGGTTCCTGTGGAGCGCCGCCCTGACGCTCGGCCTGATCGGCGCCGGCACCGGCTACAAAATCCTCCAGCTCAGCGGCGACGGCGGCGCCACCCTGGCGGAACTGCTGGGCGGCCGCCCGGTGCCCCCGGACAGCCGCGGCCCCGCCGAGCGGCGCCTGCTCAACGTGGTCGAGGAGATGGCCATCGCCGCCGGCCTGCCGGTGCCGCGGGTGTACCTGCTCGGGGACGAACCGGGGATCAACGCCTTCGCCGCCGGCTTCACCCCGGGGCAGGCCGTCATCGGCGTCACCCGCGGCTGCCTGGAGCAGCTCACCCGCGACGAACTGCAGGGGGTGGTGGCCCATGAGTTCAGCCACATCCAAAACGGTGACATGCGGCTCAACCTGCGCCTGCTCGGCGTGCTCAACGGCATCCTGCTGATCGCCCTCGTCGGCTACGGCCTGCTGCGGGCCCTGAGCTTTGGCGGCTCCTCCTCCTCGCGCCGTTCCAGCAACGACAAGAAAGGCGGCGGCCTGGCGGTGATCCTGCTGCTCGGCCTGGCCCTGCTGGTGATCGGCGGCATCGGCGTCTTCTTCGCCCGGCTGATCCAGGCCGCCGTGTCGCGGCAGCGCGAGTTCCTCGCCGATGCCGCGGCGGTGCAGTTCACCCGCAACCCCGCCGGCCTGGCCGGCGCCCTGCGCAAGATCGCCCGGCGCAGCGGCGGGGGCCGCCTCGACACCCCGCAGGCCCAGGCCGCCTCGCACCTGTTCTTCGCCAACGCCCTGAGCGCTTCCTGGTTTAACCTGTTCGCCACCCATCCGCCGCTCGACGAACGGCTGCACCGCCTGGATCCCACCGGCATCCTGACCGGCACCGCGGCCCCCGCCGCCGGGGCGGATGCGGAGTCCGCCTCCGCCGTCCCGGCAACCTCCCCGGTCATGGGCTTTGCCGCGACGCCCGGCGGCCACCGGACCGTCACCCCGGCCGCCGCCGTGGGGCGCATCGGGGAGGCGGCGGCCGCCGACATGGGCGCCGCCGCCGGCCTGCTGGCCGCCCTGCCCCCGGCCTGGCGCGATGCCGCGCGCACCCCGCACGGCGCCGCCGCCGTCGCCGCCGGCCTGCTGCTGGCCCCCGCGGGTTCGGCGGCGCGCGCCGCCCAGGAACCACTGCTGACCGCCCAGGCCGATCCGCGCTGGCGCAACGCCCTGGCCGCCCTCACCCCCGCCGGGGGTGAGCTGCCGCGCGCCGCCCGCCTGCCCCTGCTCGACCTGGCGGCGGGCACCCTGGCCGCCCTGCCGCCCGCCGACCGCCAGACGCTCTGCCGCCTGCTCGGCGCCCTAGCCCGCGCCGACGGCGAGCTCGACCTGTTCGAGTACCTGCTGCTGCGCCTGGCCGAACGGCGCCTGGAGCCGGCGGGCGCCCAAGCGCCGCCGCGCCTGCGCCAATACTATTCCCTCAACGGCGTCCGCCCGGAGGCGGCCGTCCTGCTCGGCGCCCTGGCCCGCACCGGCGCCGCCACGGAGGCGGATGCCGCCCGGGCCTTTGCCGCCGCCGAACAACAGCTGGGCAGCGGCGTCCACGGGATCGCCCTGCCGCCCGCCGCCGCCTGCGGGCTGCCCCAGGTCGACGCCGCCCTCAACCGCCTCGGCCAGGCGACCCCGGCCATCCAGCGGCGCCTGCTGGAGGCCGCCGCCGCCGCCATTGCCAGCGACGGCGTCATCCAACCGGAAGAGGCCGAGCTGTTCCGGGCCGTTGCCGAAAGCTTCGACTGCCCCGTGCCGCCCCTGGCCGCCTGAGAACGGGGCAATTAACAACTGATGGAAATTTTTCAAGGCATTGATCGGATGGGGGGAATAACATTTGGGAAGGAACTTGCAATTTTACAAAAATTAATTAGTGTATTTAGCGGGACGTGGAGTGTAATGGCACCGTGACAGTCGAAGCGACAATCAAACACATTGACCGGGTTAGGCCGGAGATTTCCGCCAGCCTCCAGCCGGAGCGGCGGGCGATGCTCGGCCAGTTCATGACTCCTGCCGCCGTCGCGCGCTACATGACCTCGCTGTTTACCATTCCGTCCGGCGGTTCCGTCCGACTTCTGGATCCCGGCGCCGGCCTTGGTGCGCTGTCCGCCTCCTTCATTTACCGCTGGCAACGGCAGGCGGAGGCGGGCACCAACCTGGAAGTCACCGCCTACGAAGTGGACGGGGAACTCCGCAAACATCTGGAGCGCCACCTTGCCAGCTGCCTTGAGGACGCCACCATCGGGAGCACGCTGGCGGCCGGTGTTCTGCCCTACGATTTCATCCAGGCCGCCGCCAACCCGCTCGATTTCGGCACACGCGCCAACTTCACACATGCCATCATGAACCCGCCGTACAAAAAGATCGGCGGCGATTCCATGCACCGGAAGTGGCTGCGGACCTGCGGTATCGAGACGGTCAACCTCTATTCGGCCTTTGTGGCGCTTGCCTTGCAGATGCTGGTGGACGGCGGCGAGCTCGTGGCCATCATCCCGCGCAGCTTCTGCAACGGCCCGTACTACCGGCCGTTCCGTGAACTCATGCTGCGCCTGGCGTCCATCGAGCACCTCCACCTGTTCGGCTCGCGCTCCAAGGCGTTCAAGGACGACAGCGTCCTCCAGGAAAACGTCATCCTGAAATTGGTGCGCAAACGGAAACAGGGGACCGTCACCGTCTCTGCCTGTGCGGACGGTACATTTGGGGACTACGCCGAGCGTGTCTGCGACTTTGCGGAGATCGTCAATCCATCCGACCCCGAAAAATTCATCCATATCCCGCGGGGTGAACGCGCTGCCGCCGGGGCGCCCCCCCGGCATTTTCCCCATTCCCTCGCCGACCTTGGCGTGGAAGTCTCCACCGGACCGGTCGTGGACTTCCGGCTCAAGGCGCAGCTCCGCAAGGAACCAGGTGCGGACTCCGCGCCGCTGCTGTATCCCTGTCACTTGGAGGCGGCAAGCGTCTCCTGGCCGCAACCCGCCGCCAAGAAACCAAACGCCATCGCGCTGGATGACGGCACACGCCGCTGGTTGTATCCCACCGGCTGCTACACGCTGGTGCGCCGTTTTTCCGCGAAGGAGGAAAAACGCCGTGTCGTTGCCGCCGTCGTGCGGCCGTCCGACCTTGGCGCGGCCGACCTCATCGGCTTCGAAAACCACCTTAACGTGTTCCATTCCGGCAAGCGCGGCCTCCCGGAAGAACTGGCCTGCGGCCTCTGCGCATACCTGAACTCGACCGCGCTCGACCAGGAATTCCGCGCGTTCAACGGCCATACCCAAGTCAACGCCACCGACCTCCGTTCCCTAAAGTATCCCGACGCCCGCGCCCTGCGCCGCCTTGGCCGCTGGTTCATGCAAGCCGCCGCCCCCGACCAAGCGCAGATTGACGCCAAGATCCAGGAATTGGCATGAAACGCAAAAGCCGCATCACGGAAACCGTGGAGATCCTGCGGGCACTGGGCATGCCGAGGGCGCAGCTCAATCCGCGCACGGCCTACTGCCTGCTGGCGCTTCTGAATCTAACCCGGGAAAAGACGTGGGTGGACGCCACCGCCCCGTGTGTCGGTATCACGCCCATGATGGAATTCGCCAAGGCGAGCTATGGCAAGAAATACGCGCCCAACACACGCGAAACCTTCCGCCGTCAGTCCATGCACCAGCTCGTCCAAGCGGGAATCGCCCTGTACAACCCGGACGATCCTGCGCGTCCGACCAACAGCCCGTATGCCGTGTATCAAATCGCTCCGACGGCGCTGGCGCTGTTGAAGACCTACGATACACCGGCTTGGGACGCGACGCTGGCCAGGTACCTTGCCGGCCACAAGCCGCTGGCCGCACAATACGCACAGGCGCGCCGGATGGCTTTCGTCCCCGTCTGCTTGGCTTCGGGACAGGAAATCCAGCTTTCGCCCGGCAAGCACAACGAACTCATCAAGGCGATTGTCGAGGAATTTATCCCGCGCTTTGTCCCCGGCGGTGTCCTACTTTACGCCGGGGACACCGGTGACAAAGAGGGGTATTTCGACCGCGACGCACTCGCCCGCCTTGGCGTGTGCCTGGACAGGCACGGAAAAATGCCGGATGTTGTTGTCCACGATCCCCGCCGGAACTGGCTGGTGTTGGTCGAGTCCGTGACCAGTCATGGCCCGATGGACGGCAAACGCCACGCGGAACTTTCTGAATTGTTCGTTTCCGCCATGCCCGGCCGCGTCTTCGTCACCGCCTTCCCCGACCGTGCCACCATGAAGCGTTACCTGGCGGAGATCGCATGGGAGACCGAGGTTTGGATTGCCAAAGACCCCACCCACATGATCCACTTCAACGGGTCCCGCTTTCTCGGCCCGTACTGACACGATCATGGGGGCCAGCCGGTGTAACAGTAGAGGCCGTTGTCCCGCCGAACCGTGGATCTCAACCACAGCCCGTGCTCACCGCCAACTGCCCGCACGCCGCTTTTTTCCGGACCGGGCTTGTCCTGTCGCTTAATTGTGGTATATTGGTACCAGTTTTCCAAAATAACCCAGGATCCAACCATGGCGGGACTCATTCACTTCTCGGAGGCGGTGAACCTGGGGCTGCACACCCTGCTGCTGCTGGCCGCCACCCCGGCGGCGGCCCGGGACAACCGCCGCCTCGCCGCCGACCTGGGCGTCTCGGCCAACCACCTGTCCAAGGTCCTGCAGCGGCTCCAGCACGCCGGCCTGGTCACCTCCACCCGCGGCCCCGCCGGCGGCTTCCGCCTGGCCCACCGCCCGCAGGACCTGTCGCTCCTGACCGTCTACGAGGCGCTGGAGGGGCCGCTCACCCACCGGACCTGCCTGCTCTCCCGGCCCCACTGCCCCGCCGGCAGCTGCGTCTTCGGCTCGCTCCTCGCCGACACCACCCGCGCCTTTGAGCAGCATCTGCGCCGCACCACCCTGGCCACCGTCGCCACGCCCAAGCCGTCGTCCCCACGCAAGCGCTGATGCCACTGAACGATCAACACCAGTCTTTATCTTTAACCGCAAAGAGCACAAAGAGCGCAGAGAACCAGCCCCCCTTGTTACGATCATTTTTCTTTGTGATCTATGCGTTCTTTGCGGTAAACATGAACTTCATTTAAAACAAAAGCGGCAAAGGCATTGCCGCACTCCCCAAGCGGTGCCACGCGATGAAAAGAAAAATTATCCTGATCGACGAGAGCCGCTGTGACGGGTGCGGCCAGTGCGCCACCGCCTGTGCCGAGGGCGCCCTGCAAATCATCAACGGCAAGGCGCGGCTGGTCAGCGAAATCTACTGCGACGGCCTGGGCGCCTGCCTCGGCACCTGCCCCCGGGACGCCATCCGGATCGTGGAACGCGAGGCGGCGGCCTTTGATGAACAGGCCGTGGCCCAGCACCTCGGCCACCCCCCCCCCGCCCCCGCCCCGGCGGCGGCGCCCGCGGCACCGCGCCACACCGGCTGCCCCGGTTTGGCGGTGCATGATTTTGGCGCCCGGCCGGTGACGGCGCCCGCCGCCCCGGCGGGAACCGCCACCGCCGCCAGTGAACTGCGCCAGTGGCCGGTCCAACTGCGCCTGTTGCCAGTGCAGGCACCCTTCTGGCAGGGCGCGGAACTGCTGCTGGCCGCCGACTGCGTGCCGTTCGCCTGTCCCGACTTCCACGCCCGCCTGCTGGCCGGCCGCCGGCTGGCCATCGCCTGCCCCAAGCTCGACGACGGGGCGGCGCACCTGGAAAAGCTCACCGCCATTCTCCGCGAGAATGACCTCTGCGGCATCACCGTCGCCCGCATGGAAGTCCCCTGCTGCTCCGGCCTGACCCGCCTGGCCCAACAGGCCATGGCCGCCGCCGGCAAAACCATCCCCCTGCGCGAAGTGGTCGTCACCCTGCGCGGCGAGCTGCCGAACCCCTTGTGAAACACGCTCCCAACGATTAAACTGCCCGTTGGGAACCCCCTTTTGAGGAAAGGCGGTTCCCAAACCCTCCGTCAAACCTGTTTGTACCTTTTGCGGATTCCGCAGGCCGCTCCAGTGCAACAATCCACGACTGGGACAGCAGGGACGGCCTGCGGAATCCGCAAAACGAAACAAAAGTTTTGGGAAGGGGCTTGGGGAGCACCCTTTTTCAAAAGGGTGGCCCCAACATCGTACGTTAAAACCGTCATCCCGCGCAAAAGAGGAGTTCAAACATCATGCACACCGAGATCAAGCCCGGCATTCACTGGATCGGCATCGTCGACTGGGGGTTGCGCCATTTCCACGGCCACGAACTGTCGACCAACCGCGGCAGCACCTACAATTCCTACCTGATCCTGGATGAGAAGATCGCGGTGGTGGACACCGTGTGGGCGCCGTTCACCGAGGAGTTCATGGCCAACCTGCGGCAGCTGGTCGACCCGGCGCGCATCGACTACGTGATCACCAACCATGCGGAGCCGGACCATTCGGGGGCGCTGCCCGCGCTGATGCGCGAGGCGGTGAACGCCACCATGATCGTCTCCCGCAAGGGTCTGGAGAGCGTGCCCGGCCACTATCATCAGAACTGGCCGCTCAAGGCGGTGGCCACTGGCGACACGCTGTCGCTGGGGCGGCGCGAGCTGCTCTTTGTCGAGGCCCCGATGCTGCACTGGCCGGACAGCATGTTCACCTACGTCAAGAACGAGGCGCTGCTGCTGTCCAACGACGCTTTCGGCCAGCACTACGCCACCGCCTTCCGCTGCAACGACCAGGTGGACGCGGCCGAGCTCGAACAGGAGGCGCTCAAGTACTACGCCAACATCCTCGCCCCGTTCAGCGGCCAAGTGATCAAGAAGATCGATGAACTGCTGGCGCTCAAGCTGCCGGTGGAGATGATCGCCCCCAGCCACGGCGTCATCTGGCGCCAGAACCCGCTGCAGATCGTCGCCAAATACCAGGAATGGGCGGCGCAGAAGCCGCGGCGCCAGGCGGTGGTGCTCTACGAGAGCATGTGGCACGCCACGCGCCGGCTGGCTGAGGCGGCCGGCGACGGGCTGGCTGAAGCCGGGGTGCCGCACAAGCTGCTCTACGTGTCGGCCAATGACCGCAACGACCTGCTCACCGAGATCTTTCAGGCGGGCGCGGTGCTCGTCGGCTCCTCCACCGTCAACAACGGCTTCCTGCCCAGCCTCGCCCCCGTGTTCTCCGAATGGAAGGGGCTGCGGATGAAAAACAAGATCGGCGCCGCCTTCGGCTCCTACGGCTGGAGCGGCGAGGCCGTCAAGCTGATGGAAGCCCAGCTCAAGGAATGCGGCGTGAACGTGGTCCATGAAGGCGTCAACGTCAAATGGCAGCCCCGGCCGGACGACCTGGCCGCCGCCCGCGCCCTCGGCCGCGCCGTCGGCGAAACCCTGAAAGGAGAGACCGGAGCCTAAGCCGTTTCCCTGTCCGTGTTCGTCCGTGCAAGTCCGTGTCCGTCCGTGTCACCCGACCGCAACCCCGATTCCCGGAGTACCCCACCCCATGTTCTGCTACCAATGTGAACAGACCTGCAAAGGCACCGGCTGCACCGTCGTCGGCGTGTGCGGCAAGGATGGCCAGACCGCCACCCTGCAAGACTTGGTGGTCCACGCGGCCAAGGGCATCGGGCAGTACGCCCACCGCGCCGCCAGGCTCGGCGCCCGTTCGCCGGCCGTCAACCTCGCCGTGCTTGAGGCGCTTTTCTCCACCGTCACCAACGTCAACTTTGACCCCGCCCGCCTGGAAAAGCTGCTGCGCCGCCTGGCCGGCGTGCGCGACCAGGCCCGCAAGCTGTATGAGGACGCCTGCGCCAAGGCCGGCATCCCCGCCGAAACGCCGGCCGGTCCGGCGGCCTGGGTCCCGGCCGCCGACCTGGCCGGACTGCTCTGCCAGGGCGAGGCGTTTGGCATCGAGAAGCGCCGCGCCGAATTCGGCGACGAACTGGCCGGCGTCCAGGAGCTCCTGACCTCCGGCCTCAAGGGCATGGCCGCCTACGCCGACCACGCCCAGATCCTCGGCCGCGAGGACACGGCCGTCTTCGACTTCTTCCACGAGGCGTTGGACGGCTTGACCGCGCCCAAGCCCGAGCTGGGAGCGCTGCTGGGGCTTTGCCTGCGCTGCGGCGAGGTCAACCTGCGCGTCATGGAACTGCTCGACCAGGCCAACACCAGCGCCTACGGCAATCCCGAGCCGACCCATGTCCGCATCACCCCGGTCACGGGCAAGTGCATCCTGGTCTCCGGCCACGACCTGCTCGACCTTTATGAGCTGCTCAAGCAGACCGAGGGCACCGGCATCAACGTCTACACCCACGGCGAGATGCTGCCCGCCAACTCCTATCCCGGGCTGAAGAAGTTCCCGCACCTGGCGGGCAACTACGGCGGGGCCTGGCAGAACCAGCGCGAAGAGTTCGACGCCTTCCCCGGCGCCATCCTGATGACCACCAACTGCATCCAGAAGCCCAAGGACGGCTACCTGGGGCGCATCTTCACCTGCGGCCTGGTGGCCTGGCCCGGCGTCACCCACATCGCCGACCGCAACTTCGCCCCGGTCATCGCCGCCGCCCAGGCGGCGCCCGGCTTCACCGCCGACGCCCCCGAGCAGCGCATCCTGGGCGGCTTCGGCCACGCCGCCGTGATGGCCGCCGCCCCCGCCGTGATCGACGCGGTCAAGGCCGGCAAAATCAAGCACTTCTTCCTGGTCGGCGGCTGCGACGGCGCCAAGCCCGGGCGCAACTACTACACCGAGTTCGCCCAGTTGGTGCCCAAGGACTGCGTGATCATGACCCTGGCCTGCGGCAAGTACCGTTTCAACAAGCTGGAGTTCGGCGACATCGGCGGCATTCCGCGCCTGCTCGACATCGGCCAGTGCAACGACGCCTACTCGGCGATCCAGATCGCCGTCGCCCTGGCCAAGGCCTTCAACTGCGGCGTCAACGACCTGCCGCTGTCGCTGGTCCTCTCCTGGTACGAGCAGAAGGCGGTGGTCATCCTGCTCAGCCTGCTGCACCTGGGGCTGCGCAACATCCGGCTCGGCCCCAGCCTGCCGGCCTGCGTCACCCCGCCCGTGCTGCAAGTGCTGGTCGACAAGTTCGCCATCGCCCCCATCACCACCCCGGAGGCCGACCTCAAGACCCTCCTCGCCCCCAAGGCGTAATCCCGCCTCCCCCACCCGTGGCGCCAGCCGTCCCCGCCCTGCGGACTCCGCAGCCGGGGCGGCTGGCGCCACGGCTTTTTCATCACCGTGAAACCGGCAATCCTGCCCGCCGTTTGCCCGTTTCACACCCCGCGGCCGGGGCACTCAGCCAAGCGCCACGGTAGGACCATTAGGCCCCTTGGGACCCTTAGGACAGCCCCAGCAGCGCGCCCCCGTGGCTTGCCATACGAAGGCGGCCGGGCGTCTTGCCGGTCCCAAGGGTCTCAAGCGTCTTAATGGGCCCATCCCAGCCGGCCGCCGTTCCCCGTATAAGCAATAGGTGCACAATCCACCTTTCCCTATGCCTTTTTGCGACGACGTTCGCACGGCCATAAAAGTACTCAGGCGGACTCGGCCCCTGGCCGGACCAAGCGGCGCTTGGAAAGGTGCGGCATGATGGCGTCCAGGTTCGCGCCAAGTTTCCCATTCTGGCGCCGGAGAATGGTCAACCGCTCCAAGTCTTCGAGGTCACGATGGAACGTGCGCAGGCTCTTGCCCACATACGCCGCGGCCACGCCGGGAACGGTTTGCAGTAATTCATCGGCTCCATAATCCTTTAGCAGTTCAAGCTGCAGCGCCACGGCGACCAGGCGTTTTCGCCTTGCCTTGTCCAGACGTCCGCGCTCCTCATCCAAACGGGCATAGACATGGTTTCGCCAGCACGTGTCCAGTTGATGCCGTTCAATCACCGACAACACATCCCGCATGCCGTCATGCAATCCCGTAACCGCGTAACGCAGGAATGCCGAAAGATTTCCCCCGTTGGCGGTGGCTTGGCCAATCTGCCGATAATACTCCGGCCGGGTGAGATTGTAATGGTTGGACAAGATATGGGCGGCAAGATCAGGCAGGCCGCAACGGGTCAGGATATAGAATTCCAGCAGCCGCGCCGTCCGCCCATTGCCATCGCTGAAAGGATGGATCCACGCGATATATAAATGGGTCACCACCGCCTCGACCATGGCAAGGCGAAAATCGTGCCGGCCCCCATCGTAAGAAAACTCCCGCCGGAGCCATTCGCACAGCGCCTCCACCAACGGTTTGACGCAAGGGTGCTTGGGCGCCAAATAGCCGCCGACCTGCACCCCGCGTTCACGGAACCGGCCGGGAGCCGCATCCAAATGCTCCCCGAGATCTTTCCCAACCGCCCGATGGAAATTCAAGATCAAATCCGGCGTAATCACGGGCGCGTCGCCGCCTTGGCATAATTCCCGCAACACCGTATTCAAGGCGTCGATCACATTCCGGACCTCCACCTCCTGGTAGCGCATGGATGGCGACAGCTGGATGCCATCGGCCACCTTGGCCACCTGCTCATCCGACAATGAATTGCCCTCAATGGCCGTGGTCGCCTGCGCCCCTTTGATCAGGGCGACGCGCATGAGTTCCTTCCGCTTCTCAGGCGCCAGCGGCAACGTACCAATGGCCTCCGCCATCGCCGCACACTTCCCAAGCAGGAAGGAAACTTCCTCGCCAACCTCCCAATGCCTGGCGAACCGCAAATGCGGGTGGGTCCGCTTCACCTCAGCCAAAACAGCGGCATCCGCCATGGCTATCAACCCTCCCAAAAGTATCTGACATAACACCAGACAAGGTGACTGACAAAATATACGACAATATAAGATTAAATCAAGCTTGACAAAGTAAATAAAAAAACATCAAAAAAATCACTCATCATGAGTACATGCGAATCCCCGGCCACTTCACACCTCCAAGCCTCATGATTCATCAGGGGCACACTTGACAGCCGACCTCCCGCAAGTAGCTTTCAACCTGGCGTCCTTGTTGTTAAGATTCTCTGGAGGAGTTCTGGCGATGAAACTAGTCACCGTGCTGGGCAGTCCCCGGCCGCAGAGCAACAGCGCGGCGCTGGCGCGCCGGTTTTTGGCGACCGCCGCCGGCCTGGGCGCCGACACGTCGTCGGTTTACGAACTCAACCGCCTGCGTTACCGGGGCTGCCAGGGCTGTTACGCCTGCAAGAAGGGCAGCGCGCGTTGCGTGCTCAAGGACGACCTGACCGCGGTGCTGGCGGCGGTCGAGGCGGCGGACGCGGTGGTGCTCGCCACCCCGGTCTATTACGGCGACATCACCAGCCAGCTCAAGGGGTTCATCGACCGCCTGTACGGCTTTCTGGTCCCCGATTTCCACACCAATCCGCAGCCCAGCCGGCTGGCCCCGAAGAAGCTGGTCTTTATCCTGACCCAGGGCCATCCTGATCCGGCGCCGTTCGCCGACATCGCGCCCCGCTATGAGGCGTTTTTGGGACGGATGGGGTTCGCGGAGCGCCGGGTGGTCCGGATCTGCGGGGTCGGCCCCGACCAGCCGGTCACGGAGCCGATGCTGCGGCAGGCCGACGACGCGGCGCGCCGCCTGCTGGGGGCCGTGTAACACCCAACCCGGCATCCCAAACGAACATCGAACATTCAACGCTCTACAGATGATTTCGACGTTGGACGTTGAATGTTCGACGTTGAATGTTCAATTTAAAATCTTGCGCCTCTTGCAACAGATTTCACTCGTAAGATACTAAAGATTTCGGTTTCACCTCCTATTCCGGGAAATGAAACGCTGGGACGGGAAAACCGCACCCGTTGAGTTCTGCCACACTCCAGAAGCGGCTCGCCGGCCGCTCCCCAAGCCCCTTCATCCGAGCCGCGCCCGTCAGTAAGCGGTCATTCATACCAGGGCGGCGTCGAAGCCGCCGTCACTCCGAGGGAGGCTGCCGCCTCAAGACAATCCACCCTTCGCGATCTTTGCTTCCTTCTGTTCAAAAAAAAGCGGTGTCACGCGTCACGTTTCACGCCTCACGCCCGGGGCTACATTGTCCGCCATGAACACCCCGTTTCTCGACCGCATTTCGCCGGGGGAGCTGCTGCGCCGGCTGGTGGCCGTCGACAGCCGCTCCCCGGGCGCCCTCACGGAACCGGTGCCCGCCGGCGCCCCGACCGAGGAAGGCGTCTGCGCCCTCGTCGAAGGCTGGCTCGGCGAGCTTGGTTTTGCCTGCGAACGCCAGTATCCCGCGCCGCGCCGCCCGCAGCTGCTGGCCCGGCGCCAGCGCCATCCCGGGGCCCCCACGCTCGCCTTTTCCGCGCACTTCGACACCGTTGGCACGGACGGCATGACGGTGCCGCCGTTCGCCGGCGAACTCCGCGACGGCCGGCTGTACGGCCGCGGCGCCTGCGACACCAAGGGCTCGCACGCGGCGATGCTGCTCGCCCTGGCCCGGCTCTGCCGTGAGTCACTGCCGCTCAACCTGATGTACATCGGCACCTGCGCCGAGGAAAGCGGCGTCGAGGGCGCCCGCCAGCTCCGCCTGGGGACGGCGCCGCCCGATGCGGTGATCGTCGGCGAGCCCACCGGCAACCGGCTGGTCGCCGGCCACAAGGGGCACCGCTGGCTGGAATTGGCCGTGCACGGCCGGGCCGCCCACGGTTCCACGCCCGAGGCCGGCGACAACGCCATTTACCGCATGGCCGAGGCGATCCTGGCGCTGCGCCGGCTGGCGGCCGGCGAACTGGCCCGGGAGACCCGCCCCGGCTTCACCCCCCAGACCCTGGCCGTCACCGTGGTCCATGGCGGCGACAAGGTCAACATCATCCCCGCCCTCTGCCGCATCCAGGTGGACCTCCGCCTGTTCCCGGACACCGACGCCGACGCCCTGGCGCGCCGGCTGCTCGACCAGGTGCGGGAGGAGAGCGGCCACTCCCTGGAACTGCTGTCCGCCCACGGCGCCGGCGGTTTCGGCTGTCCGCCGGAGAGTCCGCTGCGCCGCGCCCTGGAAACGGCGCTGCGCGAAACCGGCGGCGATCCGGCCGCCACCACCGTCAGCTACTGCACCGACGCCGGCGCCTTCGCCGGGTTCGGCATCGACACCCTGGTGTTCGGCCCCGGTGACATCCGCCACGCCCACGGCCCCGAGGAGTTCATCGAGCTGGCCGAACTGGAGGCCGCCATTCCCGTGCTGGCCGCCGCCGCCCGCGCTTTTGCCGCCGCCCATTGATTGCCGCCCGCCCTTGTCAAACAACTGGGCAAGCGGCCGCTTGCCCCTACGAATCTCCCCCATGCGCACCATCCTTCATGTCGACATGGACGCCTTCTTTGCCGCCGTCGAGGTCCTCGACCGGCCGGAGCTGCGCGGCCGCCCGCTGGTGGTCGGCGCGGCGCCCGACAAGCGCGGCGTGGTCTCCACCTGCTCGTACGAGGCGCGCCGCTTCGGGGTCCACTCGGCGATGCCGTCGCGCACCGCCTTCAGGCTCTGCCCGCAGGCGGTTTTCGTGCCGCCCCGGCACGCGCGCTACCAGGAGGTCTCAGACCGGGTGATGACGATCCTGGAGGAGTTCACGCCGCTGGTCGAGCCGGTGTCCATCGACGAGGCGTTCCTGGACGTCACCGGCGTGCTGCGTCGCTGGCCGGACGCCCGCGCACTGGCGGCCGAGCTCAAGCGCCGCATCCGGGCCGGCACCGGCGGCCTGACCGCCTCGGTGGGAGTCGCCCCCAACAAGTTTTTGGCCAAGCTGGCAAGCGACCTGGAGAAGCCGGACGGCCTCACCGTCACGCCGTTTGACCCGGAAGGCATCGCCGCCTTCCTGGGGCCGCTGCCGGTGGAACGGCTGTGGGGGGTCGGCAAGGTCGCCGCCGCCGCCCTGCATGCGGCCGGGGTGCGGCTCATCGGCGACCTCCAGCAGCGGGGCGCGGATGAGCTGGCGCGGCAACTCGGCCCGGCGCTGGCCGCCCATGTCCACGCCCTGGCCTGGGGCCGCGACGAGCGCCCGGTCGCCGCCGAGCCGGAACCGGAAAAAAGCATGTCCAGCGAAACCACCTACGACGAGGACTGCGGCGATCCAATCCGCCTCCGCCAGACCCTGCTCGAAGCCGCCGAGGAAGTCGGCCGCCGCCTGCGCGCCGCCGGCCGGGTGGCCGGCACGCTGCACCTCAAGCTGCGTTTCGCCGACTTCACCACCCTCACCCGGCAGGCACCGCTGGTGCCGCCCACCGCCTCCGACACCGTCCTGATCCGCGCCACGCTCGCCCTGTTTGAGCGGCAGCAGGTCGGCCGCCCCCTGCGCCTGGTCGGCATGGGAGTCAGCGGACTCCGCACCCCGGAGGCGGCCGGCGGCGCCGCCGCGCCCCCCGTCCAGCCTCTGCTCTTTGCCGAGGCCGCAGGGGACTCCGGGGCGCCGCCGGCCGATACCCCCGCGGCCACGGCGGGCCGCCAGCGCCTCGAGCTGGCCGTGGACCGGCTCCGCGCCCGTTTCGGCACCGGTGTCCTCAAGCGCGGCCGGTGGACGCCGCCCGCGCCATAAAAATCATAACCGTATCTTGACAAAACGGCTATGACGCGGTAGTATAATCGCATCATGGATGGCCCATTTTAAACGGACGCGAGGGGAGGATATCCGGATACTGGCAGGATCTTCCCCTCACCGAGGGGAACGCCGCCCGATGCGGATCCGGAATTGGCTTTTGCTGGTCCTGGTGGGGTTGCTGGCGGTGGTGGCCGCCGGCTTCACCGTCCTGCTGTACGAAGGCCAGCGCCGCGCCCTGGTGGAGGGCATTGACCGGGAACTGAAAACGGCCGCCCTGATGGCGCGGGATCTGCTCCCCCCGGATTACCATGACCGGATCACCGGCCAGGAATCGGTTTCCGAAGCCGAGTATACCCGCCTGGTGGAACGCTTCAACCGCCTGTGCATCGAGGCGGACCTGGAATACCTGTGGAGCCTGATGCTGATGGACGGCCGGGTCGTCTTTACCTCGGCCACCTCGCCCAGCAAGGATGCCGCCCGCGGCGACCATGCCAAGTTCCTGGAGGTCCACGCCAACCCGGAGCTTTACACCAAGGCGTTCGCCACCCTGCAGCCGCAATTCCAGGAGACCACGGACAAATGGGGGCGGATCCGGGCGGTGCTGGTGCCGTTTCGTGACGCCCGCGGCCGGCCCTGCCTGATGGGGGCGAGCCGGAGCCTGGAGCGGGTGGACGCCCAGCTCCAGATCACCCTGCTGTCCTCGCTGCTGTGGGGCGGGGGCGTGCTGCTGGCCGGCATGTTGGCCAGCACGCTGCTGGCGGTCTTCCTGTCGCGTCCCATCGAACGCGTGACCCGGGCGGCCGCCCAGATTGCCGGCGGCGACCTGGCGGCCACGGTGCCGGTCGGCGGCATCCATGAACTGCGGCGGCTGGGCGGCAGCCTCAACAGCATGAGCCAGGCGATCCGGGACCGGATCAACGCCCTGGCCGAAAGCCAGGAACAGCTGCGGATCACCCTGGAAAGCATCGGCGACGCCGTGATCGCCACCGACACCGGCGGCTGGGTCACCTGGATGAATCCGGCGGCCGAGGCGCTGACCGGCTGGACCCATGCCGACGCCCACGGCAAGGCGCTGACCGAGGTCTTCCGGATCCTCCATGCCGACACCCGGCAGCCCCAGGAAAATCCGGCCGCCCGGGTGCTCCAGCACGACCGGGCGGGCGGGTTGGCCGCCCCCACCCTGCTGGTGGACCGGCAGGGCCGCGAACGGCGGATCGCCGACAGCGCCGCCCCGATCCACAACCGCGCCGGCGCCATGGTCGGCGTGGTGCTGGTGTTCCGCGACATCACGGAAGCGCATGTCCGGGAGCAGGCCCTGCGCCACAGCGAGGTCCGCTTCAGCACCCTGTTCGCCGCCATGGCCGAAGGCGTGGCCCTGCAGGAACTGGTGTTCGACGACCAGGGCCGGCCGGTGGACTACCGGCTGGTCGAGGCCAATCCGGCCTTTGAAAAACTCACCGGCTTTTCCCGGGAACAGGCCCGGGGCGCCCTGGCCAGCCAGTTCTACGGCACCGGTGCGGCGCCGTATCTCAAACGGTGTGCCGCCGTGGCCACCACCGGCCGCCCCCGGCAGTTCGAAAGCCACTTCCCGGCGCAGAACAAGTACTTCCGCATCTCCATCTTCTCGCCGGAGCGGAACTGCTTCGCCACGGTCATCGAGGACATCACCGAGCCTCGCCGGGCGGCGGAAACCCTCAAGGCCACGGCAGAACGGCTGGAACGGGCGTCCATTGCCGGCCAGGCCGCGCTGTGGGAATGGAATCTGGTTTCGGACACGCTGGAATGGTCGGACGCGGTGGATCTGATGCTCGGCCTGTCCCCAGGCGCCTTCCCGCGCACCCTGAAGGCCTGGGAGATGCAGCTCCACCCCGACGACCACGACCGGGTCATGGCGGCCCTGGAGCGGCCCCGCCAAGACCCCACGGCCAGCTACGACGAGACCTACCGCATCCGCAAGGCCGACGGCAGCTACGCCTGGTGGCATGATTTCGGCACCGCCGACCGGGATCCGGCCGGCCGCATCACCCGCATGGCCGGCGCCTGCGTGGACGTCACGAAGCGCTGCCAGGCCGAGGAGGCGCTCCGCCGGGAACAGGCCTTCACCCAGGCCATTTTCGACAGCATGCCCGGCCTGCTCTACCTCTGCGACCGCCAGGGGCGCCTGCTCCGGTGGAATCGGAAGCACGCCGAGCTCACCGGCTATTCCACGGCGGAAACGGCCGGCCGGCGGATCTTCGACTTTTTCCAGGCCGCCCTCCCGGCCCCCGGGCAGCTCCAGGAGGCCTTCCAGCAGATCCTGACCGACGGCGAGGCCAGCGTCGAAGCCACCCTGACCGCCAAGAGCGGCACCCGGCGCCTGTTCTATTTCAACGGGGTGCGCATCGAGTTTGACGGGGAACCCTACCTGGTCGGGTTCGGCATCGACCTCACCGAACGCAAGCAGATGGAACTGGCGCTGGCCGCCGAAAAGGAACGGCTGCTGGTGACCCTGCACAGCATCGGCGACGGTGTCATCACCACCGACATGCACGGCGCCGTCACCCTGATGAACACGGTGGCGGAACAGCTGACCGGCTGGCCGCTGGCGGACGCCGCCGGCCGGCCGCTGGACGAGGTCTTCAGCATCATCGCCGGCGCCACCCGGGAGCCCCGCGCCAGCCCGGTGCACCAAGTGCTGGCCACCCGGCGCGCCGCCGACCTGGCCAACCACACCCTGCTGCTCAGCCGCGACGGCACGGAGCGCCTGATCGCCGACTGCGCCGCCCCCATCTTTGACCGGGAGCACGCCGTCATTGGAGCGGTGCTGGTGTTCCGCGACGTGACGGAAAAGGAACGGCTGGAACAGAACCTGCGCAACGCCCAGAAGCTCGAATCGCTGGGCGTGCTGGCCGGCGGCATCGCCCATGATTTCAACAACCTGCTGAGCGGCATGTTCGGCTTTTTGGACCTGGCGCGCCACAACTGCGAACGCGGCCGGCCCAAGGAGGCCGCCGCCGACCTGTCGTCGGTCCTGGCGGCCTTCTCCCGCGCCAAGGATCTGACCCAGCAGCTGCTGACCTTCGCCAAAGGCGGCCAGCCGGTGCGCAAGCCGCTGTCCCTGGCGCCCATCATCCGGCACGCGGCCCAGTTCGCGCTCAGCGGCGCCAACGTCCGGCTCGACCTGCAACTGCCCGACACCCTGTGGCCCTGCAACGCGGACGAGAACCAGCTGGGCCAGGTCATCGACAACCTCGTCATCAACGCCCGCCAGGCGATGCCGGAGGGCGGCACCGTCACCATTACGGCGGAGAACTTGCCGGACCGCCCACCCCCGGCCGCCAACCTGCCCCCCGGAGATTATGTCTGCATCCGCATCCGCGACAACGGCCCCGGCATTTCCCGCGAGCATCTGCCGCGGATTTTCGATCCGTTTTTCACCACCAAGCAGGAAGGCAGCGGCCTGGGGCTGGCCACCGTGTACTCCATCATGCGCAAGCATGACGGCCAAATCACCGCCGAATCGGAACTGGGCCGGGGCAGCGTCTTCTCGCTGCTGCTGCCGGCCGTTGAAAGCGCCGCCAAAACCACCCCGGCCCCCGCCGCCGACGTCACGGGACATGGCGCCATCCTGGTCATGGACGACGAACCGTTCATCCACCACATCTGCACCCGGATCCTGGAAACGGCAGGATTCACCGTCACCTGCACGGCCAACGGCGAGGAGGCCGTCGCCGCCTTCCGGGCGGCCCGCGAGGCGTCACAGCCGTTTGCCCTGGTCATCCTCGACCTGACCGTGCCCGGCGGCAAGGGCGGCCGGGACACCATCGCCGAACTGCGGCGCCTGGACCCGCAGGTGCTGGGCATTGTTTCCAGCGGTTACGCGGACGACCCGGTGATGGCCCACCCGCAGCAATACGGCTTTGCCGGGGCCCTGCCCAAACCCTACACGCAGGCGGAACTGCTCGCCCGGGTCCAGTCCCTGCTGGACCGCGGCTGAGCCCGTTCACAGGCATCCCGCAGGATGCCCCTGGAGTTTGCACAAATACGGTTTTTTGGGGGAGGCTTCGTCCCGGAGGGACTGAATGAAAATAGGCAGGGGCTTCAGCCCCTGTTCCGGGAGATGAAACGATGGCGTGCCGTAGGTACGCCGCGATTCGCCGCGTACCTGACGGCACGCGAAATGGGGGGGGACAAAACACAGGGGCTGAAGCCCCTGCCTATTCCCGCCCCGTCCCGCCGGGACGGGAAAACCGCCCTCGGTGAGTTCCGCCAAACTCCAGATGCATCCCGCAGGATGCCCGGCCTAGTTTATTCACCATGAAGCGCATGAAGGCATTTTGCCTTTTTCTTCACTGCCGTCCCACAGGTGCTTAAAAACCGCTATTTTCCCTGAAATTCTAAGCTTAAGACGGTTTGTTTTAATCCTGACCCATTTTGCATTTTCCGTGCCCCTGCCCGTGCCCCTGCCCGAACACCGTAAAGCAAGGATACCCATGGACGGCTTCGACCACGAAAGAATGGCTGGCAGTTCGGGCACGGGCACGGGCAGGGAATGAATTATGGCATCCCATGGGACGGCTTTGCTTTTTCTTTGGGTGTTTTTGGCGGTAACCGAATAACCTGCAGCCGAAAAAGGTGTCGGTCAGCTATCCGCCGCCAGCGCGGCCAGCAGCTCGGGGGCGGTGATCGCCACCGTGCCGATCTTGGCCACCACCACGCCGGCGGCATGGTTGGCAATGCTCGCCGCCACGGCCGGAGTGGCCCCGGCCGCCAGCGCCAGGGCACAGGTGGCGGTGACCGTGTCGCCGGCGCCGGACACGTCGAACACCTCGCGGGCCCGGGTGGGGATGTGCAGCGCCGGCTGCCCCTCGGAGAACAGCGCCATGCCGCCCGCGCCCAGGGTCACCAGCAGGTTGCGCGGCGCCCACAGTTCATGCAGGTTCTCGCTGACTTCCCGCAACGGCGCGTCCTGCTCCAGCGGCAGCACGCCGCGGCGGTAATAGAGACCGGCGAGGCCAAAGGCCTCACTGCGGTTGGGGGTCATTAAATCCAGCCCCGTGACATTGAACGGGTGGCTGGGGTGCGGGTCGAGCACGGTGATCACCCGGTGCCGCCGGGCCAAATCGACCAGCCGCTGCATCATCGGCGCCGACAGCAGCCCCTTGGCGTAATCCTCGAAAACCAGCGCCTGGATCTCCCCCTGGGCCACGGCGGCGGCCAGCTGCGCCTCCAGCCGTCCCTGCAGTTCCGGAGACAGCGGCGAGGTGTCCTCGCGGTCGATCCGCACCACCTGCTGGTTGTTGGCGATGACCCGGGTCTTGACCGTGGTCGGACGGTCGGCGGCGCGCAGCACCCCGGCCACCTCCGCCCCCTTGGCACGCAGGGTCTCGACCAGCGCCTCACCGCGGGAGTCGGCGCCGACCACGCCAAAGGCGGCCACCCGGGCGCCCAGGCCGAGAATGTTGTGAGTCACGTTGGCGGCGCCGCCGGGGGTCTCGGTCTCGCGGTCCACCACCACCACCGGCACCGGCGCCTCCTGGGAGATCCGCGACGCGCGGCCCCAGGTATAGCGGTCCAACATCAGGTCGCCGACCACGGCGATGCGGAACCGCGGGAACGCCCGCACCCAGTCGCCCAATGCCACGTCTCCGCCCATCCGTCCGTCTCCATGCCCTTTATTCGGAAAGCCAACGGCCACCGCTCCCGCCAAGCACGCGGGGGAGCGCCGGGTGACTGCTCCGGCTCGTGTTTGGAACCTGGGGAATATAGCCGCTGGCAATCCGGGCGGTCAGGGACGGGGCGGGGTGAGGATCAGGCGCACGGCGCTTTCCGCGTCCGGTTCCGGCAACGGCTTGAAGGCCGCGCTGTCCTGCAGGCTGTGCAGCAGGGTCTCGTAGCCGCGCAGGTCGGTTTCGACCTGGCGCCAGCCGTCGCGGTCCAGCACCTCCTGGCGGCGCCGGACAAAGGCGGCGATGCGGTCGAGCTGGTCGCCGGCCAGGCGGCGGGCCGCCACCTCCAGGTCGGAACCGGCCTTGGCCTTGGTGTTGCCGCGGCGCAGTTCGTCCAGCAGCAGGCCGACGCGCTGGCGGGCGATCTCGCCCTCCCACAGCCGGGCCTTGGCGACCCGCTGCGGCAGCCAGGCCACGATCGCGACTTCGCCGACCAGGATCAGGCCGGCCAGCGCCTTGGCGAACAGCGACAGCGCATCCGCCCGGCGCGAATGGCGGGCCGGCGGCCAAAGTTTGTGGAAGAAGAGGCTCCAGTCGCCGCATTGCACTTCGTCGCCGCTGCCCAGCGGCACCGCCGCGGTCACCGGCTTGCCATTCAGCCGCAGGCTGGCGCCGGGCGCCGGCTCCAGCCGCCAGCCATCACCGGCGGCACGGAAGGCACCGGCCACGGCCGGCTGGCCGGCCGCGGCCGGCAGCAGGCAGTCGCACTCGGCGCCGGCCCCGAAGCGGATGCGCTCGCCATGGTATTCGCGCGCCTGGCCGGCGGCAAAGGCGGCGCCCGGCTCGGGTTCGCGGCTGCGGATGATGAGTTGAATGGCCACTGGGAATGACTGCTTCCGGAAGGTTGCCGGCGCCAGGGAAACGCCGGGCCGTAACATAACCCCTCGAAAAGTGGGGCACCATATTGCCCCACCGGGGGGGTACATGACATTCGTGTCGGTTGGTTTGGTAACCCCCTTTTGAGGAAAGGCGGTTCCCAAGCCCTCCGTCAAACCTTTTTGTGCCTTAAACTCGGAGGGGCGCTTCAGTCACAAGCAATCCGCTCTGATCTTAACGCTTTGCCAGAACAGCTTGTGGCTGAAGCGCCCCTCCGGTTTAGGTTGCAAAAGTTTTAGGAAGGGGCTTGGGGAGCACCCTTTTTCAAAAGGGTGGCCCCAACCGACAAAAAATGTCATGCACCCGCCCCGCACTGGCCTTTCAGCTTTTCCCCGGCGCGGCTATAGTTCGCCCATGAATGTGGCGGTTTTAAGTGAAGGCGGCTGGGGCACGGCCCTGGCCCTGACGTTGCTGGAAAACGGGCATGCCACCCGCTTGTGGGGGCCGTTCCCGGATTATCTGGACGAGCTCCGGCAGCGCCGCGAGAACCCGCGGTTCCTGCCCGGGGTGCCGTTGCCGGAGACTCTCGGCATCGAGGCGGACCTGGCCCGGGCGGTGGCGGGCGCGGCCCTGGTGGTGCTGGCCGCCCCGGCCCAGTACCAGCGCGGCCTGCTGGACCAGCTGCGCCCCGTCATGCCCTCCGGCGCCCTCTACGTCAGCGTCGCCAAAGGCATCGAGGTCGGCTCGCTGCTGCGCATGAGCGAACTGGTGCACGACCGGCTCGGCCCGGTTCGCCTGGCCGTGCTGTCCGGCCCCAGCCATGCCGAGGAGGTGGCCCGCCGGGTGCCCACCGCGGTGGTCGCCGCCGCCCAGGACGCGGCCGACGCCCAAGCCGCCCAAGCCGCCTTCATGAACGCCGCGTTCCGCGTCTACACCGCCGACGACGTCACCGGCGTCGAGCTCGGCGGCGCCCTCAAGAACGTGCTGGCGCTGGCCGCCGGCATGTGCGACGGCCTGGGGCTGGGCGACAACAGCAAGGCGGCGCTGATGACCCGCGGCCTGGCCGAAATGGCGCGCCTGGGCAAGGCGCTCGGCGGCCGCCCGGAAACCTTCTTCGGCCTGAGCGGCGTCGGCGACCTCATCGTCACCTGTGCCAGCCGCCACAGCCGCAACCGCCGCGTCGGCGAAGCCCTGGGCCACGGCCAGGCCCTGGCCGACATCACCCGCGACCTGGGCGGCATGGTCGCCGAGGGCGTGCCCACCGCGGCCAGCGCCTACGCCCTGGCCCGCCGCGCCGGCGCGGACACCCCGCTGATCGACGCCGTGCATGCCGTCCTCTACGAGGGCCGGGAGCCGCGGGCCGCCGCGCGCGACCTGATGACCCGCGCCGCCAAGCCGGAAATCCCGCCCGGCTTCCTCGCCGGATGACGACGGGCTATATTAGTCGGTTTGTCAACCCCGAACCGGAGTCCGCCCACCATGCATCCCTGGAACCAGGCGCTCCTCGCCCTGCAGGAAATTGACGCGCGCATCGCCAAGATCGAAGCCCGGCTGGCGGCCGCACCGGCCGAGAAGGCCGCCGTCCAGCAGGAACTGACCGACGAACTGACGGCCACCAGCACGGCCAAGGAACGGCTGCGCGAGGCGGAAAAGGCGGTCAAGGCCACGGAACTGGAAATCGAGTCGCTGCGCAGCAAGATGCGCGACTTCCAGTCCAAGTCCGCCATGATCAAGAACAACGACGACTACCGCGCCGCCATGCTCCAGGCCGACACCTGCAAACAGCAGGTCTCCCAGCTCGAAGACCGCGAGCTGGAACAGATGGCCCAGGTCGAGGCCGCCAAGCGCGGCCTGGCCGCCGAGGAGAAGAAGCTGGCCGAGGCCAAGCAGCGCGCCGCCGCCAAGGCGGGCGACATCGACACCGCCGCCGCCGGCGCCACCCGCGAGCTGGAACGGCTGCGCCAGGAGCGTGCCCCCCTCGCCGAAGCCATTGACCCCCCGGTCCGGGAACGCTATGAGCGGATCTGGAAAAAACGGCGCCACCCCGACGACCGCGCCTTTGTCCCGGTGCGCAACGGCGCCTGCGGCGCCTGCAACATGAACCTGCCGGCCCAGACCCGGGTCAATGTCGCCAAGGGCAAGAAAGATGCCTGCTGCGACACCTGCAGCCGCCTGTTGTATGCCGAGGACTGAGGCGCTTCCGGGCGCCCATCCGGAATCTCCCTGGCACCTCACGGTGGCCTATGACGGCACCGCCTACCGCGGCTGGGCCAGCCAGCCCGGCCTGGCCACCCTGCGGGAGACCCTGGAAAGCCGCCTGCAACGGCTGTTCCACCAGCCGGACCTGCAGATCGCCGCCACCAGCCGCACCGATGCCGGCGTCCACGCCCTCGACCAGCAGGTGTCGTTCACCCCGGCCGGCACCCCCACCGCCCCGCTGGCGCCGGACCAGCTGCCGGCCCGCCTCAACCGCTGGCTGCCGCTGGACATCCGGGTGCTGGCGGCGCGCCGGGCGCCGCCGGGCTTCCATGCCCGCCATGCCGCCTGCGGCAAGGCCTACGTCTACTGCATCGCCACCGACCGCGCCGTCACCCCGTTCGCCGCCCGCTACGCCTGGCACCTGTGGCGGCCGCTCGACGTCGGCGCCATGCGCGCCGCCGCCGCCCGCCTCACCGGCACCCACGACTTCGCCACCTTCGGCGCCAACCCGCGCCGCGACGGCCCCAACCCGACCATCTGCACCCTGCACCGGCTGGAACTGACGGAGCGCCCCGGCTTCCTCTTCGTCACCGTGATCGGCGACCGCTTCCTCTACAAGATGGTGCGCGGGCTCACCGGGTTCCTGGTGCACGTCGGCCTCACCGGCCAGCCCCCCGGGTGCGCCGAGACCGCGCTGGCCGCCCGCACCCGCACCGCCATCCCCGACAACGCCCCCGCCTGCGGCCTGTTCCTGGCCCGCGTCTTCTTCGCCGGCGACGACTGGGGCCGCTACCAGCCGCCCCTCCCCCCCTTCGCCCCGGCCACTCTCGGATGACGTGATGCCGGTTGCAAAAAACGGCGGCATCCGCTATGGTCTTGACATGAAGCCCCCCGCGCCAAACAAGTTATCGGATGCGGAGAAACTCCTGCTGGCCCAACAGGCATTCCGCGAATTCCACGCCAAGTGCTTTTGGTACCTGCGCAAAGACCTGCCGATCACACCGGCGGATCTTTCCGAAATTGCCCGCGGCCTGCGGCAGAACGGCGGGCGGCGGGGATTTCAGTTGGCAGAAACATTCTCATGCCGTTAACCGCCTTCCAACAGCGCGTGCTTCAACTCCTGGCCGGCAACCGCAGCCCTGAAAGTTACCTCGCGGGTGCTACCGTAATCCATCGGCCGCCGGACAGCCCCAGGTTTTCGGAAGATTTGGATTTTTTTCATGATGTTGCCGAAAGCGTGGCGGTATGCGCGGAACATGATGCCACCGTCCTGCGCGGCGAGGGGTACGAGATCGCGTGGCAACTGCAAACCCCCGCCTTCTACCGGGCGATGGTTTCCCGCACCGGGCAAACCTTGAAGCTGGAATGGGCACAGGACACGGCCTTCCGTTTCTTTCCGGTGGAACGGGATGCGACTTGCGGCTACCGCCTCCATGTGGCTGACGCCGCAGTCAACAAGATTTTGGCGGTGGCGGGCCGATCGGAGGTTCGTGATTTTGTGGACCTGCTTTATCTCGACCGCGCCTTCCTGCCGATCGGCGCCCTGTGCTGGGCCGCCTGCGGTAAAGACCCTGGATTCACCCCGGAATTTCTCTTGCAACAGATCAATCGGCATGCCGTTTACACCCAGCATGATCTTGACCGATTGATGCTCAGTGTCAAGCAAGAACTTCCGGCATTGAAGCGGCAATGGTTGGCGGCCATGGAAAAAGCAACGACGCTGGTGAACGCGCTGCCCGGCGATGACATGGGCTGCCTCTATTTGAATGCGCGGGGAGAGGCCGTCGCTCCAGATCCGGGTTCACCGGATTTTTTCGGATGGCGCCGGCACTTTGGTTCGCCGTGCGGGGCATGGCCGGTCGTGCTGCCGTAAGCCGTTCCCAGGTTGCCAAATAGAACTCACCGTTTTCCCGCCGCTTGGCCAACGGCCGTCGGGGGGCCGGCAGCGGGGGCCGCGCCAGGCGCGGCGCTGGAGTTTGGAAAAAGTACGGGGCTTAAGGCCGGCTTCGTCCCGTAGGGACTGAATGAAAATAGGCAGGGGCTTCAGCCCCTGTTCCGAAAAATGAAACGATGGCGTGCCGTAGGTACGCCGCGATTCGCCGCGTACCTGACGGCACGCGAAATGGGG
>Ga0265297_10003280_pt1 | contig 29737 bp, 16 predicted proteins | sample Munlanlwell13791_FD_192502 | JGI IMG/M metagenome (GOLD analysis project Ga0265297, IMG submission 192502) | Leachate microbial communities from a municipal landfill in Southern Ontario, Canada - Leachate well 137-91 | ecosystem: Engineered > Solid waste > Landfill > Unclassified | place...
CGACTAATCCGCGCCATCCGATGTTCATGACGCGCCACGACAACTGGGGCCAGCCGTTCGGGGCGACGGTGTGGTGGTGGAATCTCGACGGCAGCAACCGACGCTCCGGCATGATGGTGCTCGAATCGGCCCACATGGCATGGCAGGGCAACGGCGAACATTTCCTCATCGGAGACGGACTCGCGCGCGGGCGACGTTGGAATGAGCCGGCGCCGAGCAACGTCCACGTGCTCGCGGCGGGCAACGTCGGCAACCTCAGCGCCTGCGGCCATAGCGGGCGGTTCGCAGTCGGCGACTCGCACATGTTCGATCTGCGCAGCGGCGACACGTGGCAATACAAATACTTCCTCTCGCCGCCTCTGAAGCCGGCCAAGCAGCCTTACCCCGGCTTCGACGGCGAGGCCAAGGGCAGTCCCGACGGCACGAAGGTCGCCTTCACCGTGCGCTACGACATGGAGAAGGGCCTCGTCACCGAGTTGACTGATGTCCTGCGGGCCGGCGACCGGGTATTGCGCGTCAAGTCCACCGAAGCCTTCCCGCCCTCCGGCGCGGTCGTCGCGTGGTGCGAGGTCATCGCTTACGAACGCAAGACAGCGACGACGTTCGAGGGCCTCACGCGGGGACTGCACGACACGTTGGTCAACGACGGCCTGGGTCGTGGACGGGCTGTGACCGATCTGCGGCATCATCTCCTGACCGATGCCGAGTGGAAGAACGTCAAGGCGGTTGACCTCGGTCTGCGGCAGGATGTCAAGGACACCAACTCGCCGTTGTTCCGCCAACGTGGCCGCGACGTTTACGTGATGGCTGTCCGCCGCCCCGATCGGCCGTGGCTGCTGCCGTTGCGCGGCGCGGTGCAACTCATCCCCGGCGAATCACACTACGAAACCTCTGGCTACCATCTCGCCCACAACGGCCGGCGGTTTACCACGCGCCCCGTCCGCGCCGGCGAAACGCTCCGCCTCACTCCGGGCCAATACAGCGCCGTCGCCGTCGAATGGTCCGGCCTCGAAAGCGAACCCAGCGCCGCGCTGAACCTGACGACGCCCGGCGTGTTGCAAGTGCTCGCCGATGCACCGAAAGATTTCTCATGGACGCGCGACCGCTGGCTGGTCAACAAAACCGAGACGCCCACCGCCGCCGTCGCGATGGCCGCCGAAGCCGTCCGCGAGATCGTCCATCTCTACGACGGCGTCATCGCCCGCGAGTGGTATCGCAAAGGAGTCCTCACGCAGCATCACGACCTCAATCACGAAGGCAAAGCCATCCGCCGCCTCACCTACGAAGCGGGTAAGCTTGCGACCCGCGACTACTACAACCGCGACGGCGAGCACGTCACCCGCGAGCTTTTCGCTCCCGATGGCTTCATCATCGAGAGGATCATGATGGCAAAGTATGGCAACACGCTCGGCGAGGCCGACCACTGGTGGTTCGAGAAGGGCACGCCCGTCCGCCGCGTCGCCGGCCGTGTCGAGACTGTCAAGGAGGGCGAGAAGTGGACTCGGAAGTGAACGCCAACGAAGGAATGTCATGAAAAGATCATCATGGCTTGTCGTGCCGGCCTTGCCAATGGCGGTTGCCTGTCACGGCCAAGCGCCTCCGCAGCCACCCAAACCGATGGAGGTGAAAAGCGACTTTGACCCGGCCACCGACTGGCAGCGGAGCAAGCCCAACGCGACCGTTTGGCCGTTCGGCGATGAAGTTGCCAAGAATCTGGAACCGATCCTAACAAAGCTGACCACGAACCAGAGCTTGAAAGTCAGTCGGTGAGGAGTTCTGCGAGTTCGACAAGACCGAAACGCTTCGCGCCTTGAATGGCTTCCTGTTCCCGTCCTGTCAACACAACCGAAGCCAGCGGCGCAACTGGCGTTCCCCATCTGGAAGCATCTGCCATTCCTGCAAGTATTCGGTCGTAAAGCGGCACGCCTGCACGAACCAGCAACCAGATAAGGTCAAACTGGGGAGAGTGCTTTTCTTCCCGGTAGAGAGCGGCGAGGAGTGCATCAACAGTCGCTTGGTGCGAGTCAGGGTTGTCAATGAGTGTTTGCAGGCGATGGACGGTATCGGAACCACCTTCCCGCCACCACATGCGGCCAGTAATCAATCCTCGTGGCACACATGGATTTGCCGCCTCGCCCTTATCCATCAAGTATTCGGCTGCAGCACGCGCTGCCTGTTCGTCCTTTCCCCACGCTGCCATGACGAGCGATGTTCTGACGGCTTGCACCATCGAGGGCATAGACCTGAGTTTATCCATGATCTCGACGGCCTGATCATGCGTCGCCTCCCTGCCCAAGCCGTGTTTTGCCACCGCTACCGCTAATGACAAATGCTCGAAGTCTCCAAGTCTCACAAGGGAACGGGCAGCTTCGAATGCGACTTCGGCGGTTTTGTTGTCCAACAGCCCAACCAGTGCCCGGCGTGCGAGGGCCGTAGTTTCGGGGGTCTTCAGGAACGCTTCCACGAACCCGTTGGCAACGGGTTCGCGTTCAATTTCCCGCATTACAACCCTCAACACTTTCTGGAGTCTTGTGGTCGGTCCAACGTCTTTGTCTGCATCGGGCTTATGAACCCACCAATCTCCATCCGGTGGAAGCTGACCCGTTTCGATGAGCACGCGAACCGCTCCCCACGAAACCGCCCTGTCTTGGCTTGACTCTTCATCCGACGCACCGAGAACCGTCCACAGTTTTTCGCTCATTTTCTTCGCGAAGTCGGAGTCTTCGTCGAACGCTGGCTTTAGAACCTCGACCGCATCAGAGTGGTTCTCACGCTCGATCAATCCGCCAAAGATAACAGCGTCCGGGAGATACTCAGCTTCGGTTTTCTTCTCCACAAGCAAGCAACGCGCGATTCCCCATGCTAACGCTGCATTTTGCCAACCGCCACGATAGCTTCGGCTCAAGCCGTCTGCCGCCGCTTCATCCATGGCTTGCTGAGTCGTTCGAGCAGTGAACGGATTAGTCATAAGCTCGCGGAGCCAAATTCGAGCTTGGTCGCGGCGCGATTCTTTTATAAGTCCCGCACGGATAATGGCGGCTGGAAGCTCGGCATCGGTTCGCTCAGAGTGTTGACATAAACAGGAGGCTGCTCCCCACGCGACATCTTTGTCATCGGATGCCAAACCCTCCGAAAGTGCTTTCCTCACGCTCGTCGCACACTTTGGGGTCTTGAGCATATTCACCAACTGCTGCATGACTCGTGCGTGATCTCCCTCTTTCGAAAGACCGCCAAGGACAAGACCACGACTCAGATTCGGGATGTCGAAACAACCTGCGTCAGCAGAAGCCATAGCCATTACCGACGCCACTGCGACATCAATGTGTTCGCTGGCAAAGAACTCCCCAATCTGCTCAGACACTTGCTTTCGAAGCTCCGTATTGAGCATCTTCAAAAGGTGGCTAGCGACCACCTCCGTTTGTGCTGAGTCAAGGAGCGAAGCAGGAATAATTGCCGCAAGCAATCGCTCGTCGTGTGTCTCTCCCACCTCCAAGAGGGTAATCGCGCAGGCAGTGGACACCGCGTTGTTTTCCTTTTGAACGTCTTCACGGGAGCGAGAATCGGATTCCTTCTTTCTCAGGTCGGCGGCGACAGTATCGGTTCTGCCGCGCAATCCCTCGATCAGCAATGCCCTCGTCGCATGCCTTGTGAGGGAATGCGATCTCAAATCCTTTAAGTAGTTGGATGCGGCCGGGCGCCACCCCTTGGAACTGAGGCCATCATTGACGAACGCTTGAATCACACCGGGCGTTTGGCCCAGCCCAGCTTCCAAAAGCATCGTTGCTGCAAAGCACGTTTCGCTGCGCTCTGGATTCCACAGCTTCTCGACAAGGACAGCCAATGTCTTGTCGCGGGTTGTTTGATTGCTCAACAAGCGTTGGATGATGGAAGAACACGCGTTCCAGTTTTCGCCATCTTCTGCATCGTCACGTTTCCAGTTGCAACGCTTTCCGGCCAGTTCGATTGAATCACGAATCTGGACTTCTTTGACCAGTTCCTGCTCCGTTGCCGTCAGGGGCGCTTGCGTCTCCTGCAACAGTCTCGAACATTCCAAGCGAACGTCGGCGTCGCGATCAGATAGTCCGTTCTTCAGAACGGAGACCACCGCTACGCGAGCATCTGGATGCTTCAGATGCTCACGAATTCGCTGGGAGCATTCAACACGTCTGCTGTCATTCGAGAAACCATGGCGAATCAGAACTTCGGCAAACTCTGGTCCAAGAGGCAAGCCGACGGAACGCATGAACTCAACGATTCGCCAAGCTTGCCAGGAATCCGCAAAACCACGCTCGGAGGATCGGAAGGGTTCAACGAGCACCCGACATGCTTCCGTATTGTCCCGCTCGGATGAAAAGAGCGGTCGGAGTATTCGCTCGGCACGCTCTCCTGTTGCGCCTCCGAAATGGTCGTCTCTTCCGACTAGGTCCACCAACTGTAGAAGGTTGCTTTCTGGCGACTCAATTCCTTCCTCAGTCAGAATCAACCGCGCTAGATTGCCAACATTGACGTCGTAATGGTCCCGATTCTGCGCCTTTCTAAGACGCTTTAACACCCATTCCAGTTGCGGCGAAGGACGACCTTTCGGACGTCCGGCAAGAATCGCAAGAGGAACCTCATCTCCCATTGGATGTCGGTGGCCCTCGTCTCCGGACGCCAGGAACTCCAACAACATCCGGTCGGAGTTCTTTGAATGACCAAGCAAGCACCACATCAGTCGGGAAACCAAACGCGGACGATGGAAGAAACGCCCCTTGCCTGAACACTCGTGGAACACTCGACGTGCAAGGGCTTCTGTCACTTCTGCTTCAAGGCGCACACTCGGTGCTTCCAAAAGGCACGCCGCAGCCAAGGACGGATGCGTTTCACCGATTCTGGAGATAAGACGGAGCGTCTTCTCATTTGCTTCCGGTCCGACATTCGCGGCGAGAATTGCGACCGCAAAACGAAGAACTTCAGTGTGCTTTTCATCGCACGTGCAGTTCGCGATGTCGTCGCCACCAGCGTTTGCCCTTGTGAGCAATGTTCTTGCAGCCAAGTATTCTTGGAAACTAAGGTGAGTAAACGCGAACACCTCAGGACTAAGTTCTTGAAGCAAGCCCGATCTCTCCGCAAGCAACTTAAGCAAGAGTTCAGCCCGCGCTCTTGCGTGGGCAGACGACGTAACAGCGGCGATACCCTCGGAGAGAACCTCAAGAGCGACCTTCTTGGGGAACTCGCTGCCGCCCTCGCTGAACTGGATTTGATAAGCCAAGCGTTCGACCACCAGCCGAATCTCAAGTTCACTGAGACTGAGTGTGCTTGCCCAATCCTTCGGAATTGTGTCGTCGCCCAGATCACGACCGGAGGCGGACCTGTCCCAGTGTCCGAGCATCGCCAGCGTAGCGTGGTCGTAAAGCTTCGCGCGTTCTACCGGCAGACCGTTCTTGTTGAAGTGGATTAGCGCGAGAATTGACAGCAGAAGGGGATTCTCCGCCACATCTTTCAGCTTTTCGGCTGTCCGCGCCAAATCTTCTGCGCGTGCCGCAGCATCATGGTCGCTAATTCCCTGGCCGCCCAGATTCGTCTTGATTGCTCGATACCATTGGACGGCAAAGGTCCGTCTGGCCTGACGGCCCAACGGAAGAGGCTCGAAGAGCTCAAGCCCCAGCAAGGAGTGACCCTGAGAAAATGCGTATGGCCTTGATGATAAGATGACACGAGGCTGTTTGTATTCCTCCAGTAGATTCGCCACTGAATCGAAAAGCCGTTGTCGCATCAATTCATCCGGCACCTCGTCGAGACCGTCAAACAGGAAGACCGCCTTTTCAGAGGCCAGCACTTCCGAGGCGACTCGGAAAGCCTCTATTCTGGTCGGAAACTTGTCCCCGAAATCCCTTACAAATGTGGCAGCAACAAAGTTGGCAACCAGTCCAAGCTTGCCCTCCATCCCATCGAGTCCGTTTGCCTGAACCCACCGGGCGAAGTCCCTGAACCTCACGTAAAGCGGAATGAGAGGCTCTGCCGGCAAGCCAAACCTCTGCCGAATTTCGCGCCCTTCACGCCCTGACATGGCAGCAACGACGGCACACCACTTCAATGTCGTGGTCTTTCCTGCACCGGGTCCGCCCACCAGAACAATCCTGCGTTTGTGCGCCAAAACCTCAGCCATTTCCAGCACTCCGCTATCGCGTCTGGGTTTTTCCTCATCGGTCTCGGTCTCGTTCTGCGTCTCGTCTTCCAGAATCGAGTTTTCCAAGGACCGACGCCGAGTTTCTGAGGTTCCAAGCTTCGGGTGAAGCTCTTGCTCTGCAACGATTGGGGCAAGTCTGAGTGGCACGAACAACGCGGGTAGGTCTGCGTGGACGACATGCTCAGTCTCCAACCCATAGACGCGCAGAGTTCGGAATGCCCTGACTACCTTGTCACGATATTTTGCCCAAAACGAATCCTCAACGCTTCGAGATGGAGGAATCAGGGCCGCAACCATCAGCGTTTCTCTCGGCACTCCATCATCGAGCAAACCACGAACTAGTGTCTCTCGCGTGTAGGAAGATCGAGCCTTCGGTCCTGCGTGTTTGCTTCGTGCTACGAGCCTGACCAAGTGTGTGGCCACATCCTTTGCGTTTGCTCCAAACACTGCCAGCGAACGAACAAGCCAATTCTCCAGTTCATCTGCCGCTGGCAGAGCCTCAACCTGCAATGACTTCAGAAAGTGGAAAAAGTCTGCATCATCGGCCGAACGGCCAAGCCCCTCTGCGATCGTCTCGATGTCCTTGATCGTTTCGACTGTTGCCTCGCAACTGCTCAGTTCGGCCGTTGTTCGGGACCTTAATGCAACGTCCATCACCACCTTCAGACGGCGGCAATCTCCCGCAGTCGCCAACCGCAAAACAACCTTTTGACGATCCGCTTGCGACCGGGAAAACCACTCTCGCCAAAACTGTTCGGCAACTCCGCTCTGAACGAATTCTTTGGCGGACCAATCTTTCCCGTGACTGGCTTGCTTTATCTGAACAAAAACCCATGTCTCGCTTTCGCAGTGGATGACGGCATCATCAACATAAACCGCTTCGGCAACTCCGCGCTTCCTCGCTTCTATCGCCTTCTTTTCCCAAAGCACCTCGATCGGTCGGTCACGATCTCCAACCAGGAGTTTTCCGAGTTGGAGGGCCACATAGATGTCTTGAAAGTCGTAGCCGGCTCCGCCAGCACGTCCGCCTGCGCGGCCTCGTGGCGAGCTTCTTGTGGCTTTGCACTTTCTCGTGTGTGACATAAATCATCTGACCGATACGCAGTTTCAATAACCAAGCCAGCGATTGATTTCGGCCGCAGTGTCGCGCCAGCGGAAAACGGCGGCAAGGATTTTCTTGTGGCGCGGACGGGGCGCGGTGGCACGCTGCGGCGTGTTATGAAAAAGTTCTTCATCTTCGCGGCGCTGGCCGCGTTTTATGCCGTAGCAGCCGATTGTTCCACAGAGAAGCAAGCGAACCCGACTGGCAGCGGAGCAAGCCCAACGCGACCGTTTACCTGCCGAAGGAGGGCGAGCATCACGACGGCGACAACGAGATGTTCATCGTGTTCAAGGCGCCCAAGAGCGAAGAGTTGCTCGGCATGTGGACGCAGAGCAGCGTCGAGAGCCGCGGCGACCACCGCATCATGCTGGCCCGCGCCAGTGACGGCCATCGTTGGTCGCAGCCGCAACGCATCATCGGCACGACACCGGGGACGAGGGAATCACAGGTGAGTTGGGGTGTCCCCATCGTCGCGCGGACGGGCCGCACACGCATCCGAAGGGCAGGCTGGGCCAGGTCAATGTTGTGGGCTACGAGCGCGGACTTCGAGCAGGTGGAGCTCGCCGCGGAAGCTCGCGCACACAAAGCTGGGCGCTATAACGCTTGATCCGCAATGCGTCCAATAGCGACAGAACCTGCTCGTGAACCCAACACCCCGCCTCTACCTCGGCGACGGTTTCGAGGTGGATTACATCTACAGCCTCTCCGGCTCCGAGTTCCTGGTGGATCCCGGCTCGCTGCGCAGCCGCGTGTTCTGAGCTCGATGGCCGTTCACGTTTTGTAGTCCTCACGCTCCGCGTGATGTATAAGAGGCGGAGCATTTCAAGGAGCATGATAACTACCATGATAATGGCCCCACTATCTAACGCTGCTGCACGTTTCGGGATGGCGGTTGTTTTGTGGCTCCTGCCGCTGGCTGCGTTCGGCGCGGAGCAGAATCCGAATCTTCTGATCAACGGCGATTTCGAAAGCGCACAGGTCGCCGTGTGGGAGAAGCGCACGCCGGATGACAAGGAACGCGCGCTCTCCATCGCCGCTGAAGCGGCGCGCTCCGGAAAACAAGGCGCGCGGATCGTCAACAAGGGAGCTGTGATCAGCCGTTGGCGGCAGGGCGCGAACGGGAAGCTCAAGGTTCCAGTGGGCGCGAGCGTCCGGCTGGCGGGGTGGATTCGGACGGAATTGGGGGACGAAGGCCATGCTGCATTGCGGCTCTATTGCATCGGGGAAAAAGGCAAAATCCTGTCGCAGCCGCAGACGAGGGCCGTGCGCGGCAAGTCCGCATGGAAGCGCGTGTCGCTGAACGCCACCGTGCCGAACGGCTGCGACCATCTCATGGTTTATCTCGAACTGGAAAAGGCCATCGGCACGGCGGACTATGACGACATCGTGCTGAGCGTCGTCCCGGCGGCGAAACCACGGCCCGCGCTGAACGACTTGGTGTTGTGGACCGACGCGCCCGCCGATGATCCAATGGTGGTCAGCCTGCGAACGCTCTATCCGGACCGGCTCGTGATTGTGTCCGCGACGGAAACGCCGCCATGGAGCCAGTGCCATGGCGCAGTCGTCTTTACGCGAGAACCAGCGACGCGTTTTGATTTCAGTGCCATCGAGGCATTCGCGCAGCGCGGCAATCCCGTCGTGCTGGATCTGGCGGTCTATGCAGCGATGCGAGGAGTGCAGCTTCGTAACGCGGACATTCTTGTCCGCGATTTTTCACAGCAGAACAACGGCGCGGACAAGAGTGTCCGCGTTACGTCCACCGCGACCAACGCACCTTCGCTTCGCGTCCTGCGGGAGGATCGCGTCACGAACGGTTTCAAAGCCGGTGATTCAATCCCATGGGGCGACGGCGCGGGCAAGCGTTGGAAGCAACGTGTGCTCGACGGTGTGAGCCGCGACAAGGTGCTGGCCGAGTCCTCGGAAGGCGGCGCGCTGCTCGTCTCCGAGACGTTAGGGAAAGGGCTGCTGCTGGCCACCGATCTGACAGGACTGCCGGAGCCTCTCTGGAACCGGCCCGGCAGTTTCAACAAATACCTGTTCGCGGGAAACGCGTTGGGCGGCACGGTGCGTTACGGGCGCCATTACCCGCAGCGGCTCAAGTATGCGGAGTTCGTCGAGGCGATGCGCGCCCTTGCCGCAGAGCTGCCGGCGTTGCGCTTTCAGGACGAAGGTCCGGCCAACGGCGCCTATCGCATTTGCAGTCTTAACCTCGGCGACCCGAAGAAGCCGACGTTCCTCGTCTATGGCGCCGCGCACGGCAGCGAGTGGGAGCCTGGCTATGGATTGCTCACGCTGGCGAGGCGGCTCGCCTCGCAACCGTCGGCGGCGTTGTTCGACACGAAACGCTACGCGCTCAAGATCATCCCGTTCCTCAACCCGTCCGGTTATGACCTGAACACGCGGCAGTGCGCCGCGCGCGTGGACCTCAACCGCAACGGCAGCGAGTGGTGGGCGTTGTTCAAGGGCCGCGACTCGAACAACGACGGCGTGTGGGGACCGGGCGATTATGATTGGAAGGGCTCCGGACCGTTCTCGGAGCCGGAGGCGCAGACGTATCGCGCAATCTGCGAGCGGACGCCGCTGCGCGCCACGCTCGACTTCCATGGCAACTCGGGCGGGCCGGGCAACAACCGGGTTGTGATCCTGCCGTTGACAGCGCGCGACGACAACGAGGAGCGTGCCGCAGCCGCTGTGCAGGCGTTCAACGAGGCGATGCGCAACCGCTACGTGTTGCAGCAAGCGAACCGTCCCGCCGTCGCGCAATATGACATCGAGATGACGCACTGGGATGCGCAGCGGCCCACGCTGATCGAGACCTCATGCAAAGGCCGCTACGGTTTCCTCTGCGAGGTGCCCGCTGGCTATAATGGCACCTACGGTCTGGTGATGGAGACGGACATTGTGATTGAAACGTGCCTGGCGTTCTTCAAAGCGTATCAGGCTCCGTGAGCCGGCTGGTTGCTTCATTCTGTGGCTGGAAACCAAAGTCCCTGCTATCCTCAAAACCAATGAAACCTGTCGCAGCCGTCTCTCTGGCATTCTTGTTGGGAGTTTCATGCATGGCGGCGGAACCTGTCTTCGACGTCAGGTTCGATCACCTGAAAGGCAGCGGACTTCCCGCCGGCTGGAGTTATTATGGCAGCGGCACACACATGCAGTTGAAGGACGGAAACCTCGTCTTCACCAACGAGGAACCGAAACGTGAGAGCGGCATTGTCAGCCGCATCGAGGTGGAGAAGGGTTTTGACTACGAGTTCACGGTGGAACTCGCGGAAGGCCATCCGGGAGAAAAGGTCGAGGGCGTCTTCCTGTTGCTCACCGCGGCAGACGGTCAGGCGGGCAGGGTCATCGTCAAGACACCGGTGGTGTCCGGTAACCTCGGGCAGTATGTCAGCACTTCGATGCGTTACTCGCCACCGGACACTGGCAAGGTGGCGCTCTATTTGCATTCCCGGCAGGGGTTCACTCCGCGAGCCAAGATCCGCCGCATCCTCTGCCAGCGCAGTGCCGACCAACGCACATGGCTGCCGGCGAACCAACCGCCGTTCACCGTCTGCGGTTTGCCTTTCATGAAGGAAAACAAGGGAGCCTACTACCGCTATCCCGAAGCCAGGGCCAAACACCTCGCAACATGGAGTGCGAGTTGCCAACCCTCCGGCGCGCGAATCCGTTTCAAGACGAATGCCGATAAGATCGAGTTGCTCATCAACCACGGAAAAAGCAGTTTCCCATGGCCCGAGATGAGTGCCCTCTCCATGGCTGGCATTGACATCTATCAAGGGCCTCCGAATCAGATGGTCTTCGCCTGGCGTCCGGACCGCGGCTTGATCAACAAGGACTCCCCCTACATCGGCACATACATTCCGACGGGCGACCCCGGCACGATGCGCGAATACACACTCTACCTGCCGATGTATGCCAGGCTCGCCAGTCTGGACATCGCCCTCTCCCCGGCGTCCGCCAAGGTCGAGCCGCCCACGCCCTACAAACTCGACAAGCCCGTGGTCTGGTATAGCACTTCCTTCGCACAAGGCGCGGGAGCCTCCGGTCCCTCCATGAGCTTCCCCGCACTGACCTGCCGGCTCCTGGGTCTGGACCTTGTCAATTATGGCATCTCGGGCAACCGGGAATGGAAACCGGAGGAAGCAGAGATGCTTTCTGAAATCCCAGCCGCCGTATACGTGATGGGGCCGCTTCTCGGCGACGTCAGCACCATGGAGGAACGCTACCCGAAAATGGTCGGGATACTTCGCAAACGGCATCCTGCCACCCCCATCTTGCTCGTCACACGTCTTCACACGCTCGGCACGGCGAAGCCGCATGATGTCAACGCCATCGTCCGTAAGCTCTATGAGAAACAACTCGCCGACGGTGACAAGAACATTCATTTCCTCGACGCCTTCACCCTGTATTCCGACGGCGCGATTCCATACACGATTGATGGAGTTCATGTGACCGACTTGGGATCAAAGACCATCGCCGACGCCTTTGTCCCAGCGTTAAAGCGGATACTGAAGCTGCCATAACCAGCCCAACAACCGAGAATGCTGAAACTCGTCCCGAGGACTTGAAATGACGACAACAGGTTTGAAAGTGCCACGAACACTGTCAGTGCTGCTGGTGTTTGCGATGGCGTTCTGCGCTTGCGCGGGAGCCAATGACCGCAATCTCGATGAACTCTCGTGCGCGTCGTTGAGGCAGCTCCTGTCGACAGCAGCCACCAATGCTTCGCTCGCCGAGGTTCGCGCGAAGTTCATCACGGAAGCGAAGCATGACGCGGAAAAACCGGCGCTGCGCCGGCCTCGCACGCTTGAGGAACTGCGGAAATGGCGCGTGCACCTGAAATACAAGACGCGTCCGCCTCGCACGCTTGAGGAACTGCGGAAATGGCGCGTGCACCTGAAATACAAGACGCGTCCGCCGCACATGTCGGCGCTTCCTGACAAGGAGTGGGAGGCGTTCTGCTTATCGCAGGGCGACAATATCGCCGGTGCTTTGCTCAAGGTCGAGCTGCCAAGGCTCGCGGCGGCGGCCACTCTGACGGGCGACGCAAAGTTGTTCGAGCGCGTTTGCGCGCAGCTTGCCGAACTGGCAGCGTGGTCGCCACTGGAGCGGCGCGGTTGGTCGTTGAACAATTCGAAGCCCCGCTACAAGGACGACGACGGCGCGTGGCTCGGCACCGGTTGGCTTGTGCGGACGATTGCGGATACGGTGGACTTGCTCCCGCCCGACAAGATTCCGCCGGACCTGCGCGCGGCGTTGGAATCGCGGCTGGCTGACGAGTTGGCCTTGATGGAGAAGGATTGGGCGACGAAGCGGCCGTGGTATGTCCGCAGCCAGGCCGCGCACAGCAACCAGTGGATTCTGCCGAACGAAGCCCTCGTCCGCGCCTGTCTGTTCCTCGGCGTGGACCGGCATCGCGAAACCTACGAAGGCGGGATTTCGCGCCTGCTTCGCTCCATGGAAGCGCAAGGCGCCGATGGCGAATTCGTCGAGGGCCTGCGTTATTCCGGCTTGTCGCTGGAGAGCCTTTACTCGATCGCGCGCGCGACGGCGCGGACGGGCGACAACCGGCTGCTCACGCATCCCTTTCTGCAAAAGTTCCCCACCTGGCTCGTTCATCATTTCCAGCCCGGTGGATTCCTGATCAACACGTTTGATGCGCCGGGCAGCTCGCGGGGAAACCTCACGCGCGACAGGGACTTGTTTGCAACCGTGGCGTTGGTGACCGGCAATCCGTACGCGCTGTGGGGCCTGCGCACGCGCGCGGGTTTTGGCGACACGCTCGACGCGATTCTCGCGGCAAACATCCCGGCCTCGCGGGCAAGCGCGCCGCCGCTTTTCGCAAACTACGCGAAGGCGACGCGGTTGAACTGGCGCAGCAGTTGGGACGACGACAAGGCGACAGGTCTCTGGCTGCGCGGCGGTCACGCAACGGACTTCCACGACCACATGGACCGCGGACACGTCAATTTCATCATCGGCCGGCGCGCGTTGTTGATCGAAGCTGGCACGCTCAATTATGCAGTGCCGAACAACGCAACGCACCTGCGCAGCGTCGCGGGCCATAACGTGTTGCAGGTCGGGGACACCGCCCCGGACAAGCTCACGCCCGCCGCGCTGAAGCACGCGGGCCAAATCCTCACGCGAGAACGTCGCAGCGCGCCCATCACGGTCGAGCGGATGGATGATGCAAGCGGCGTGGCTTCCGTGGACGTTTCCGGCTGCTATGAATCAGTCGCCAAGTGGAAGCGGCGTGTGGAATGGAACCAAAGCTCCGCGACCATCGTGGACGAAGTTGAGTTGAAACAGCCCGACATCGTGCAGTTCCGCTGGCACCTCGGCGTTCCAGCCGGCGCGCCCACCCGCACCAGCGCAGGCCAGATCACAGCGGGCGACGTTTCTATTACCTACAACGCGGACGCAACCGTCGCGGCCCGCATCGAGTCCATGCCCGATGCGACGCTCGCGTCCAAAGAGATCACGCAGCACGCGTGCGTCGTGCTGCGCACCGACTCACCGGTGCAGCGCCTGAAACTGAAAACACAAATAAAGCTCACGGCTGCGGCATCTGAATAACAGGACTTCGCTTCACACGACGGGACACCGATCACATGCCACGTCTGAACATCCTCTCACCGTTCAAGGCCCTGGGGCCGGGCCTGGTCGTTGCGGCGGCGGGCATCGGCGCGGGCGATGTGATCACGGCGACGGTCACGGGCGCGGCGTTCGGCACGCGCCTTGCGTGGGCGCTGCTGGCCTGCGTCGCCCTGAAGTTCGTCCTCAATGAGGGCGTGGCCCGCTGGCAACTCGCCACCGGCAGCACGATCATCGAGGCCTGCGCTCAACGGCTGCCGAAATGGGTCAACGGTTACTTCTTTCTCTACCTGCTGCTGTGGACGTTCTTCGTCGGCGGCTCGCTCACGAACGCGTGCGGTCTCGCCGGGCACACGCTGTTTCCGCAATGGCCCGTGTGGGTGTGGGGCATCGTGCACTCCGTGGCGGCGGCGGCGCTCGTGCTCGTGGGCCGGTTCGCGTTCTTCGAGCGAATCATGAAGACGCTCGTCGGCGTGATGGTGCTGACGGTGCTGGTCTGCGCGGTGCTGGTGAAGCCGAATGTCGCGGAGCTGTTGCGGCATATCGCGTGGCCGGCGCTGCCGCCGGACTCGGGCAAATCGGTGCTCGGCATTTTCGGCGGAATCGGCGGCAGCATGACGATGTTGTGCTATGGCTATTGGATTCGCGAGAACGCGTGGAGTGGCGCCGGCTGCCAGCGCGCGGTGCGCGCGGACTTGCTGCTGGCGTATGTGGTGACGCTGGTTTTCGCGCTCGCGCTCACCACGGTTGCCGCCGGCTGCAATGCGAGGATCACGCAGGGCAGCGGCATGGCGCTGGAGGTCGCATCGCGGTTGGACGCGCTGTTGGGGCCGGTGGGACGCTGGTCGTTTCTCATCGGCTTCTGGTGCGCGGTCTTCAGCGCGATGCTTGCGGTGTGGCAGGGCGTGCCGTATTTCTTCGCTGACTTCATGGCGCAACGCTCACGCGCTGCGACTGCGGGCAATGCGGATCTGAAAACCACGCGGGCCTACCGCGGTTACCTGCTTTTTCTCGCCGGCCCGCCGCTCGTGTTGCTGTTTGCGGAGAAGCCCGTGGCGATGGTGATACTCTTCACAGTCATCGGGGCCTTCTTCATGCCTTTCCTGGCCGCGTTGTTGCTTTACCTCAACAATCGTCGCGACTGGATCGGCTCGCTGCGCAACGACGTAACACGGAATGTCGCGCTGCTGGTTGCGCTGGCGCTCTTCGGTTGGATCGCCATCACGGAACTCGTGGATGTGCTTTCCAAATGAACTCCCGCCTCATCATGCGCAGCGTGGGGACATCGCGCTTGTGCGCCCGCAGCGGCGGCCTACAATGCCAGTGAAGTTCAAACGAGCCACGCAAAGGAGCACGATGACGGCAACAATGGAACCAGCGCAAAGCGCCGCGCGGGGATTCTTCCCGATGAAAACCATCGCCGTGGCGCTGGTCTTGTGCTGCGTTACGGCGCGCGGCGAGAAGGTCGCGTTCCGTGACGAACTGACCGGCTGCGAGATGTGGCGGATGTCCGACTACGGAACGTTTCACGAATACGGCCACGCGGCCAAGCCGTTTTCCTATGACGGCCGGCGTATCGTGTGCCGGGAGTGGCGTGCCGATGGAGGGGTCGTGGTGATTGACCTTGCGGGTGGGAGCGAAACGGTTTTTGGCCGGGAACACCGCGGCTGGAAGGAAAACCCCGCATTCGTGCGAGGCACCAACGCGGTTGTCTATATCGCTGGCCGGCAGGACGCCTCGATTTTCCTCTACGATATCGTCACCGGCAAAGAACGCCGCGTCGTGAAGCTTGATGGCAACGCGCGGATGCCCTGTGCCGGCGTGATCGGGCCTCGTTCGGAATACCTGCTGCTTCGGGGCGACCTCAACGGCGATGGCCTCTCGGATTGGGGCCTCAAGCCGCTTTGGACAGAAGAGCCTGCCCGCGCGCTCTGTGTTTCCTCCAACAGCTGCGTGCATCCGCATACCGTCAGCCCGTCGCCAGACTGCAATCGGTTGACGCTCGGCATGCAGACGTGCCATCCCGACGTGCTACGACGAGTGCGCGGCGGAGAGCGGCTGACGCCGCAGCAGTTGGCCGTCGATTCGCGCTATCAAGCGTGCATTGCCGTCGTGGACTTCAAAACCGGCTCGGCGAAGATCTATCCGGCCAAGAACGCAAAAATCTGGGCACATGAGGCCTGGTCGGGCGACGGCCAATACCTGCACATGGCGGGCTGCTCCTGGCGGGCGGGTGTGGACGCGCCGAGTGTGCCCATCCGCATTGGCGACGGCGAGCCGAGCGACCACTGCGGCACTTGCGGACGCAGCGGGCGATACGTGGTCGGAGATTCCAGCGCCGATGGCATGGAGCGGTTGGAATTGACGGACCTCTGGACCGGCGAGATGCGCACCGTGGCTCACATCAGCGCGCCCACGGAGCCGGCCGGCAAGATTGATCAGGATCATGGCCATCCCGCGGGCAGCCCGGATGGAACCAAGGTCCTGTTCCACTCGTGCTACGACCTTGTGAATCACCGGCTTTACGCGATCCCGACTCAGGATATCCGCGCAGGCGATTTCGTGATCCCGGTGGAAACGACAGAAGGGTTCGCGCCCCGGGGCAAGCTTCTCATCGGCCACGGTTATGCCGGCAAGAGGATGACGATCTCGTATCAGCGCGCAGACGCCACGCACTTCCATGGATGCGATTGGGGGCCGGACGCGACCGCGCGCTTGAATCGTGCGATCAAGAGCGACGTGATTCGCAAAGGCTCGCACCAGATGACCGACGCGCTGGGACGCCTCTTTCCCGACGGCACGTGTCGGCCGCGCAAGGATTACATCGCCGTGGTCAAGCGGCCCGATCCGCCCCGGTCCTTGGTGGTTGCGCTCGTCGGCGAAGGGGTGCGATTGAAATGGAACCCTCCTGCCAGCCACGAGGAAATCGCCGGCTACATCGTGTGGCGCCGGTATGGCGCCGGACCGATGGAACGTCTGACGGCGAATCCGGTCAGCGTGTGTGAGTTCACCGATCGCAATCCTCCCCGGCAGTCCAAACTGGAGTATTCCGTTCAAGCGGTCGAGCACAGCGGCTTGCACGGCGGCCATTCGAGCGTCGCGTGGGTCGAGGGAGGCCGGCCGGGCGTGGATCTGGCGAACTCATACGACGTGAGTGGCTGCACTTACGTGACGCCCGGCGAGGCTCCGAAGTCGGATCGTCGTCGAGTTCATTTCTCAGTTCCCATCGAGGGGCGTTATGCGCTGTGGGCGCGAAGCCGTTCACAACGCGACGCCGAGACACTGCGCGTCCACGTTGACGGCGAGCTGCTGCCCGATGCTCCCATCGAAGGCGTGGACTGGGCTTGGGCCAGGGTCGCGTCGTGCCAGTTGGGCGCGGGCGAGCACACACTCGAACTTGCACGCGAGGAGACTTGCAGCATCAAGGAAGGCAATCTCCTGAACAATCCGGGCTTCGAGGATGGCCTCAAAGGATGGCGCTGCGACGAGACAGTAACGTCTGTTGACGACACTCTGGCGCACTCCGGCCGCCGATGCATCAAGCTCTCGGGAACACTCACCGACAGGAAGTTGTTCCAGGCCATTGACCTGGAGGTGAAGCCCGAATGGTCTTATCGCCTCTCCTTCTGGATGCGCGGCAAGTTCACGCAAAGCGAAGCGAAGCGATACAACGGCCCTCATCCGAACACGCTCGGCCGCTTCGCCATGCTTCTCGATCCCTTGCCGTATCCGCGAGACTGGTTCCGGGACGGGAATCAGTTCGACGAGCAGTGGCAGCAGATGGACATCGTGTTTGACAGTCCGAAGCAGGCGCCGGGAAGCCGTCCGGCCAAACGCATCGTAGCCCAACCGTTCTGGTGCCCCGGCTTTTGGGGGAAGCAAGCGGGCACGGTGTGGATTGACGACGTGTCGGTCACTGAACTCGGCCCTCGTTTGCGTCCGGTGAAGGTGACGAAGCTCCTCGTGACCAACGTCCCCGGATATGTGCCGAAGGGCCTGGACGGGCGTGAGGCTTATCCGATGCCCCGTGCACCGCTCATCCCCGTGACCGGGTTGCATCAAGCAGCACGCGCTGGAGACAGCATTACATTGGCATGGGATGCCGAACGCCTTGGGACGCGTGGCTACAACGTCTATCTCAACGCCGGCGACGATTGCCCGGCAACGAAGTATTTCCAGAAAACGTCGGTGTGGGGCAAGACGACCGTGAAACTGGGCGGTCTCACTCCCGCGACAAGCTACGCGGTGAAGGTTTCCGCGATCAATGAGGACGGGATCGCCGGACCTGCCACCACCATCAAAGCCAAGACGGCGCCATAGACTTCTGCGTTGTCATTGGGAGAGGACTTCGCGCTTGGCGCAGGCGTGTGTGCTGCTACACTGCCGGTGAAGTTCGATCAGACTATGAACAACGGCACTTCAACGTCTCACCTGCTGCGGCTTAAAATCCAACTCCGCATCCTTCCATGTATGCCCTGATTTACTTCGACACCGAGGACTTCATCTCGCCACCGGATTCGCCTGTCCACACACTGCCCGGCCAACTGGCGGACATTATGCACCGGCATGGCTTGCAGGGCTGTTTTCACATTCACGGCGAGAAGGCGCGCTTCCTGGAACGCCACAAGCTGACGCGCGTCATTGAGTCCCTCAGGAAACACGATGTCAGTCTTCACTACGATCGCGGCTCCGTCCACCCAACCACGGCCGAGGAAGTCTCCGAACTCGACTGGTTTCGCGGCGTCGAGCGGACGTTGTTTCGCGAGACGCCCGGGTTCCAGGCGCTCGATCGCATCTTCGGCAAATGCAGCGCGATCACCCAACATGGCGGGACGTTTGCCGCGCAGATCGTTTATGCGGCCGGCAAGCTCGGCAAACCGTTCTTCTACTCGCCCTTCCGGCTGCCGGGCCGGAACGTGGTCTGGTTCTGCAACAACCTCCTCATCGGCGGCTATCAAGCGCCATTTTATTTCGACACCGCTTACCGCGACACACCGAAGTTCGAAGCCAGCCTCGCGAAGGTCAACGGCTACCTGGATGATCGTGCCAGGACGTTTGACTTCACCGCCATGTTTGGATGCCACCCTGTCATCACAATCATGGAGAAGTTCCCCGACGCGATCAATTTCGCCAACGGCGCGCAGCCGTCACCGGCGGATTGGGTCGCGCCAACGCTGGTCAAAGGCGTGTCCATTCCGCTTGTCCTGGCAAACTTCGAGCGCCTCATCACCACGCTCGTCAACCATCCCAAGGTGAAGTGGACTACCGTGGCCGGCATTCATCAACTCTACAGCCAACGACCCGTGCGCGTGCCCGATGGCGAGATCCTGCGGGGCGCGGAGGAAGTGGTCCGCGATGCCAAGCCTGCATGGACGCAGACACTGAGCGCGGGTGAACTGCTGTTCCTCCTTGCGCGGCGCGCCCTCGCGCAGCGTCAGAGTTACGAAGTGCCGCAAGTCATGGGACCGACCGAAGATATTGGCGGAAACACCGTGACGACTTCGACAACCGTGAATCCAAATGCTGTCGCCGCGCCCATCGTGGAGGCGGTGATGTCCTCAGGGTATCTGCCGCCGTTTTTACAGGTTGGGAACGAGCACGTCTCGCTGGAGTTTGCGCTCCTGCTGCTGGCCTGCCACGCCCTCGGCCGGAAACTGCCGTCCGAAGAGCGGTGGCAACTCTCAATCGAGGCCATGGCGGGCGTGACCCCGGCCATCGAGAACGTCAAGCGCTACAAGAACTGGAGAATTCACGGCCCGCGCTACCGGCAATCCGAAATCCTGAAACATTTCCGTCTCCAGTGCTGGACATTGAAACCAGCGTTCACCGAACGCGACTACGATCGCATCATCGAATTGGGCCGGCACCTCAATCCGATGTTCGACGCAAAGAACCGGCTCTGAGGAGCGGAATGGTTTTGTCGCTGGCGCGATTTTTTGCCGTTCATATGTCTGCCGCCAATATAACAACCCACCTCTCAACCGGAGACGTTCTCATGCGAACTCTATGCCTGTCGTTGATCATCGGACTCATCGTAACGTCGCACTCAGCGGCCAGCCAGCCCGAGTGGCGCGTCGGAACCGCCCGCACTGACATTACGCCCAGCGGGCCGATTTGGATGGGCGGCTATGCCTCGCGCAACCATCCCTCCGAGGGTGTGCTCCAACCCATCTGGGCCAAGGCCCTGCTCTTCGAAGACCCTGCCGGCTCGCGCGCCGCCATTGTCACACTGGACTTGATCGGCATTGATCGCGGCCTGACCGACTCGGTCTGCCAGCGCATCTGCCAGAAGACGGGCATCCCGCGCGAGCGGATCGTGCTCAACTGTTCGCACACGCACAGCGGCCCGGTCGTCGCAGGCGTGACGCCCCTCGTTTACGATCTCGACGCCGGGCAGCAGAAGACGGTTGACGACTACGCCAAGACCCTCGCAGACAAACTGGTGCTCTTGGTCGAGGCGGCGGTCAAAGACCTCCAGCCGGCCAAACTGGCCTTCGGTGAGGGCCAGGCCACTTTTGGCGCCAACCGTCGCGCGATGCGCGTCAAGGTGCCCGAGGGCGCTCCCAAACCTCCAGCGCCCGTTGACCACACCGTGCCCGTGCTCACCGTCCGCGACGAGAAGGACGCCCTGCGGGCCGTGCTCTTCGGTTACGCCTGTCACAGCACCACTCTGGCCATCTACGAGATCAACGGCGACTATCCCGGTTTTGCGCAAGCAGCCCTCGAGACCAGCCATCCCGGTGTGACAGCGCTCTTCATGGCCGGCTGCGGAGCTGACGTCAACCCCAACCCGCGCAGCGAGGTGGCACTCGCCAAACAGCACGGTCAGTCGCTGGCCGCGGCCGTTGACACGGTGCTGGGCGGCACTCTGCGTCCCTTGCGCGGACCGCTGGCGGTCGGCTTCGAGCGCGTGGACCTGAAGTTCGTCGCCCCGCCAAACAAGGAGCAGCTCGAAAAACTTTTGCAGGACAAGAACAAGTATCAGCAACGACTCGCCAAACATCTCCTAGGTGAACTGGCTGCCGGCCGTGCGCTGCCGACATCTTATCCCTGCCCCGTGCAGGTCCTACGCTTTGGCAATGACCTGGTGATGGTCGCCCTGGCCGGCGAGGTGTGCGTGGACTACGCGTTGCGGCTCCGCCGGGAGTTTGCCGGCCGGCCGATCATGATCGCCAGCTTCTGCAATGAGATCTTCTCCTATATCCCGACCGAGCGGGTGCTCTCCGAAGGCGGCTACGAAGGTGGCGCGGCCATGGTTTACTTCGGCATTCACGGCCCGTTCCAGCCCGGACTGGAGCAGCAGATCATCGACACCGTCAAGCGATTGGCAAAGTGAAAGTTGGCGCGGGGACTTCGCCCTTGTGCGCGGGCGGCGGTGCCCTACAATGCCGCCGCAGTCTCAAGGAGCCCTGACAGCAAGGATGAATCTCTGAATATGAAACGAATGAGTGTCGTGCTGGCATCGTGGTTGGCCTGCGTTGCATGTGCGTGGCCGCAAACAACCAGGAACATCGCAGCGCAGGTGGCTCGCACCAACGCGCCGCCCGCGACCGTGGTCGCGCCGGAACAAGGCCGGCACAACAACCTGGGATCTCCCGCCACGATTGCGATTTCTGTTTCGCCCACCGTGCCGTCGAGCATGTACCTGGTCGAGGTGATCCAACGCGCCGGATTCTTCTACGATCAACTGCCGCCCGGCGAAACGAGCCACGCGCGCGTGTTTGTACTCGCCGGTGAGCACAAACTCAGCAACGACCAGCGCGCCAAACTGACAGCGTTCGTGGAGAATGGCGGCGCCTTGGTGTCGCTGGGCGGCCTGCACGGAATGCAAAAACTGTTTGGTGTGGAATCGGTGTCGTCGTCGAGCACGAACAAGGGCTGGGGTGCCAGCAGCGTGCAACAACTCGGCGAAGGTTATCTCAACGTGCGGCGGACGCAGCACCCGGTATTTGTCGGTCTGCAAAGCTCGCTGCATTTCTTCGGCGGGGTGGCGGTGCGTCCAACGGAAGCCAAGGCCGTTGGGAGCGTGCTGGATCGCCACGGCCGGGCAAAGAAGCTGCCGGTCCTGTTGGAGCGGCGGGTTGGACGCGGCATTGCGCTGCTGATTGCGCCCGACCTGCTCAACAGCATCGTTCACATCCAGCAAGGCAACGCCGTGCTGCGGGATGGCACGCCGGCGTTTGACGGGACCATGCCGCTCAACGATGGCACTCTCAAAACCGACGACGGCCAGGTGCTCGACTACGATTTTGATCGCCTGCCGTTGGCCAAGGGCGAGGCGCCGACTTACCTGTTTCCGGTGGCAGATGACCTGCGACTGATCATCTTGCGCGCAATTCAATACGCCGCGCGAACCGTCGGGCAGCCGCTGCTGCAAATCGCCCCGTGGCCGCGCGAATTGCCCGCCGTCGGATGCATCAGTCACGACAGCGACGGCAACAAGGAGAAGCAAGGCTGGGCAATGCTGGAGCAAGTGAAGCAAGCCGGCATTCACACCACGTGGTGCACGATGTTCCCGTGCGAGTACCCGCGCTCCCTCTATGACGCGGCGCGCGCCGCAGGTTGTGAGATCGCGCTGCATTATGACGCGATGAAGAAGGACGAGGATCACCAATGGGGTTTCGACAAGTTCGCCAAACAGGTCGAAGGGCTGGCCATGAACAGCGGCGTCAAGGACATCACCTCGAACAAGAACCATTATCTGCGATGGGAAGGACGGCTGGACTTCTTTCGCTGGTGCGAAAAGACCGGCTTGAAGGCCGACGGCTCAATGGGTCCGAGCAAGCGGGGTGGGTGCGGTTTCCCACGCGGCACCTGCCAGCCATGGCGGCCATTGGACGACGAAGCCGCGCCCCCACGGTTCCTGGACGTATACGAAATCCCGCTGATTACGCAGGACCTGAACATCCACCTGCCGGCAAGGCTTGCGCCCAAGCTGCTCGACCAAGCCATTGCGCACGCAGGGCTGGCGCACTTCCTGTTTCATCAGGCGCACATCTCCGAGCCTGGCATGTCCGACGCGATGCAGACACTGGTGAAGGAAGGCCGCAAACGCGGCATGGAATGGTGGACGCACGCCGAGGTCTGCCATTGGGAAACAGCGCGCCGCAGTGTGCGGCTGGTCGAGGCGACCGCAGTCGGCAAGAAGCTGCGCGTGAAGTTGGTGGCCGAACGGCCGCTGAAGGACGTGACGTTGATCGTGCATGAGCCGGACGGCAAACAGCGCCGGCTGACGCGCGACCTGCCGGAGAAGGAAGCCGTGGAAATAGTCCCGTAGCGCGACGATCGCCGGGCCATCCCGCGGACTCTTCGCGCAGAAGAAGAACCCACCACCCGCAAGATCGGCGCGGAGGTTTTGTGTTTGCACAGGAAACGAAGCGCACTACGATGCGACCTCATCATGACGCCTCTCACCCGCCGCCAGATGCTTCGAGTTGCCGGAATGCTGACCGCTGGATGTTTTTGGCGCACGACGACGGGGACCGCCGCAGAGTCAAAACCAGTTGACGTGGGTTCCCGGCTGGAACTGTTCGTTGACCGTCGTCTGATTGACCAGATGGATGGGCTGGAATTGCGTTTGCAGCAGCCGCAACGAATGCCGTTGGCCGCGTCGCCGATCAAAGGCTCGTATCTGACCATCATCAAGGATGGAGATATTTTCCGCGCGTATTATCGCGGCGATGATCCCAGTTATAAGGTTGATCGCTATAGCGGGCATCCTGGCGAAATCACCTGCTACGCGGAGAGCCACGATGGCCACGAATGGACGTTCCCACGCTTGGGGCTTTTCGAAGTCAACGGCACGCGCAACAACAACGTCATTCTGGCCGGCCTGCCGCCGTTCAGCCACAATTTCTCGCCGTTCTTGGATACATGTCCGGGCGCGAACCCGCAGGCGCGTTTCAAGGCGCTGGCTGGCCATCCGGGGCGCAACCACAAAGTCAGTGCGGGAGGCTTGCACGCCTTCATCTCTGCGGATGGAATCCATTGGAAAAAGACCGGTACGGAACCGACGATTCCTTATGACAAGTCATGGCATCACGCCTTTGACTCGCAGAACGTATCGTTCTGGTCTGAAGCAGAACAGTGCTATGTCTGTTACTTTCGGACCTATGAAACCCCGCAAGGACGCCTGCGCACCATATCCCGGACGACCTCGCAGGACTTTAAATACTGGACCGCCCCGGTCGCCACGAATCCCAATCTGCCTGGCGAACATCTCTACACCAGCCAGACCCATCCGTATTTTCGCGCGCCGCACCTGTATATTGCCCTGCCGACCCGCTATGCCGCTGGGCGCGTCGGCACAAAAACAACGCACGCCATGCTTGGCTCTACCGACATCCTGTTCATGACTTGGCGGGCGGGCGCGACGGCGTTCGATCGCCTGTTCACCGAGGCCTTTATCCGGCCGGGACTCGATCCCGAACGATGGGGAAGCCGGGCGAACTACGCGGGTCTCAATGTCGTGCCGACCGGCCCTGCGGAGATGTCAATCTATCACAGCACGAGTGGCTATCGTTACGCGCTGCGCACGGATGGATTCATATCCGTTCACGCCGGAGCCCTGCAGGGCGAACTTCGAACTCGCCCGCTGACATTTGCCGGCGGCGAATTGATTCTGAACTGCAGCACTTCCGTGGCTGGCAGCCTGCGCGTTGAAATCCAAGACGCAAACGGAACGCCGTGTTCCAACTTCCACCTGGCGGATAGCCAGGAAATCGTCGGCGACAAGATAGAACATGCGGTGCAATGGAGAGGCAACCCGGACCTCGCCGCTCTGGCCGGCAAGCCGGTGCGCTTGCGTTTCGTAATGAAAGAAACCGACCTCTATTCGTTCCGCTTCCGCCCCAAGAAGTGACGTGCCGGCTGCCGACCGCCAGGAAAACCGTTTCCCGTCCGGCCGGCTCGCTGCGTAACGACGCTGAAAACGACGCCGCACTCGTGATCGCGGCGGCACTCTCTGGCGGAATCCCCATCACAAAACTCATGGATGTGTTTTGCAAATGAGCGCTTGTACGTCTGCGACAGCGACCTACAATGCCGACGCAGTTCAAAGGAGCCATGCAAACGAATACGATGGAGGTGACGGCAAAGCGTAAGCATTGCCGAAAACAAATGGGACAGACTCTGGGATGGAGAAGTCTTCTGCTGCTCTTCGGCATCGCGCAAGCGTGGACGATGACGGCCGGCGCCGCTCCCGTCGAGCATCCCCGTCTGCGCGCTGCCTCATTGGAGTTCGCGATATTGCCGGAAGCCAATACGCCGACTTCGAGCCGGACCGGGGCGAAGGTGGCAAAGGTGGCCGGGCCGCTGAAGACCACCGTCACTCTGCTGGAGGACGGCAACCTGCGGTTGTGTCTGGTAACCGCGCATCTCCTCTCACCGGTAGCCGCCAATGTAAGCGCCATGTTCCGCCGCGCGATTGCCGACGACCTGAAGCTGCCCGTCTCGAACGTGCTTCTGTTCGTCTCCCACAACCACTCGGATCTGGTCATGGCGAGCAATCCAGTGGGAGCCTACGCGAGCTATTGCATCCCGCCTTCGGAAGGGTTGCCGGAGGCGAAACTGCTGCCGGTTGGCCGCGAGATGCTCGCCCAACTGCGCAGTCATGCCAAACGCCTGCCCGCGATGCTCCAACCAGTGACGGTGTGGTGGGCCGAGGGGACCGAGGGCCGGATCACCTACAACCGGAAAGGCCGGCGCGCCGATGGCTCTACCTATCTCATGCGCGAAGAAGACCGCGACCTGATGGGCGTGGACTTCAACGGTGACATAGACCGGCAGGCGCCGATCGTCGTGCTCAAGAACGAGCAGGGCAAACCGGTCGCCGCACTGGCGCAATTCACCGGACATCCGGTCGCCTCCTATCATCCGGAGAAGCCTGTCGTTTTCGGCGATTGGCCGCAGGTAGCTTGCGACGTGGTGGCCAAACATCTCTCGCCGTCCAACCCCCTGCCGGTCAGCTTCATGCAAGGATGCGCCGGCGACATCAATGGCAAGGGGATGTTCCGGGGCGGTGTCGAACTCGCCGAGAAATACGGACGCATGCTCGGCGAGAGCTACATCAAGGCGCTCGATAAACTCAAACCCTCCCGCCGCGACGGCTTGAACTACGCCGCAGAAAACGCGCGGATACCGCTCGGGCCAATTCCCTCGGAGAACGTCTTGAAGGCAGAGATCGCCGAAATGGAGGACTTCATCCGTCGCGCGGCGGCTGGCGACCAAAACACGCTCACGTGCGTGGGATTGAACTTCCCGACAGAACTCACGCCTGCTTATCGGGGCAAGCTGATTGAGGCCGTCCTGCCGTGGAACCGGTGGGCACTCCAGTTGCATCAGACCGGCAAAGCCGACACAGTGCTCAAATACTTGGAAGTGGAAATGTACGTCCTTCGACTGGGCGACGTCGGGATCGTTGGCATGCCTTTCGAGCCGTTTCTGGGAATCGGGCGGCAGATTCGCAGCCGTTCGCCTCTGCCGCTGGCGATTCCGTGCGGTTACGTCAACGTCTCCCACGGCTACCTGACCGACGGCCCGAACACCGGTGATCGCGAATACATGAGCTCGTACTACCGCTACACGAAGTTCCGGCCGCCGTACAAAAAACCGGCCGGCGATGTCCTGGCCGACAAAGGCATCGAGATCCTCAATCAGTTTGCGAAACATGAAAACGCCAGGTGAATCTTTCTACGAGGTCGGCCGGCATGCGCAAGTGGATGCGGATGTCATTCTGGGCTATCGGTATCCGGGTGACTCGCAGCCGACGCGCATCGGCGACCATGCCATCATCCGTTCCGGGACGGTCATCTACGCCAACACCACCATCGGCCACCGTTTCCAATGCGGGCACCATGTGTTGATCCGCGCCGAGGTCACCATCGGCAACCGTTGTGTGGTTCATCACAAGTGCACGCTCGAAGGACGCATCCGCATCGGCAACGGTGTGAAAATCATGGCGCACGTTTACATCCCCAGCACCACGGTGATCGGCAACAGCGTGTTCATCGGGCCGGGCACGACCTTCCTGAACGACAAATTTCCCATGCGGCGCGCCGCCCCAGTGGAAGGAGCGCGGCTCGAGGACCATGTCTGCATTGGCGGCGGCGTGACCATCTGCCCGGGCGTGACCATCGGGCGCAACTCATTCATCGGCGCCGGCTCGCTCGTGAACAAGGATGTGCCGCCCGACACGCTGGCCTACGGCGTGCCCGCGCGGCACCATCCGCTGCCCAAGGATTTGGCGCAGGGCAACCTGCCCGAATTGCTCCTGCCGCAGACCGACCTCTGGGGCGCACAGCACGACGATTCGTGGAAAGATGAAACTCCGACGAAGCGATGAACGTGATCAGCTTCTTTCAAGACAACTTGTGGGAACGGACCGCTGTCTGTGGACTGATCTTGTTGTTGGCTGGCGCCGCCAGCAAAAGTGCCGTCGCAGACTTCGACGAGTCGGCGGGCGTAACGTTGTTTGCGTTCGATTCGGTGGCGATCCCGTTTTCGCAGAATCTCCGGCTGGAGATGCGGTCGCCGACGCGGCATCCGGCCAATCCGGTGTTACAGCGCGGCAAGCCGGGCACGCCAGACGCCTTCGGGGTGCAATTCTATGGCTCAGTCATTCGCGAGGATGGCAAGTTCCGCATGTGGTATGTCGCTTTCGACGATGACACTGGGAACAAAGTGGCCTCCGCACGGTGGCGGGCGGCTTATGCCGAGAGCCGGGACGGCTTGCACTGGACCAAACCCAATCTCGGCCTCGTCGAGTATCGCGGGAACAAGAACAACAACCTCATCCTGACCGATCCCGCGCCGCTGGGCTTCGTCAACCTGAAGGTGCTGGCCGATCCCGACGATCCCAATCCGGAGCGCCGCTACAAGATTTCCACGCACGTCTATTTCCGCCACCACACGCGCCTCGGCTCCCTGGCGCCGTTTGCGAGCGTGGATGGTTTGCGATGGAAACTGCTCACCACGGCCACGCCGAAGGAGGCGGAGTTGCGGAAGGAAGACCTCGTGTTGCCTGCCGTTCACTTCGAGCCTTGCGGCGGCCTCTATAAATGGGACGGCATGTATTACGTCTGCGGCCAGAACGCCATGAACGCCACGCGTCCTTACCAGGGCCGCGTCACGCGCATGTATCGCTCGCCGGACTTTGTGAATTGGTCGCAGACCAGCAGCATCGGGTTCATTCGCGCGCCGCAGCATACGCCGCTCGGCCCCGGCCGGAGTCGCGAGGGCGAGCAGACGCACGAGGCCATCAGCGTCTGGAACCGCGGCAACGTGTTACTCGGTGTGTATGGCCGCTGGCACGGCGGGAAGGAGTGGAAGGATGTCACCGTTGACCTCGGCTTCGTGGTCAGCAACGACGGCGTGAACTTCCGCGAGCCGGCGCACGAGTGGACCTTTCTCAAGCGCGGCGAAGACGGCGCGTGGGACCAGGGCGGGCTGTTGCAGGGGCAGGGATTCGAGAACATCGGTGACAAGAGCTTCATCTACTACGGCGCGTGGGACCCGCGGCATCGGGAGAACACTCCCGAACGCGGCGGCGTCGGCATCGCCACGCTCCCGCGCGACCGTTTCGGCAACCTCGTGGTGGAGGAATCGGGCAAAGGCAAGGGCGATTATCAACTGCCGGTCATCCAGAGCGAATTCGTCACCGCTGCAATTCCAATAAAACCCGGCGCCGCTCACCGATTCTATTTGAACGCCGACGGCCTCGGCCCGCAGTCAGCACTGAAGATCGAACTGCTGGATAACCACGAGCGCCCGCTGTCCGGTTTCTCTGGCAAAGCCGCCGCCATCGTCCGTCAAAGCGGTTTCCACACGCCAATCTCGTGGAACGGACAAACCGCCATCGCCGGCCTGCCGGACCGCATCCGCCTCAAAGTGACGTTCGAGGGAGAGCAAAAGACAAAACTCCGTTTCAGCGCCCTCTACGTGCAGACCATCGTCCCCGCGCAGTAATACCAAACACTCATGAAACACCTCATCGCCATCTTTATCACCTTATCCCTCGTCGCAGCCTCCGTCCGCGCGGGCGACGAGAAGGTCGGGCCGTGGAACCTCAGCACGCTCAAACGGGTGGTTCCCACGATGCGTTGGGTGGACCAGACGGGGCCTGTCCATTCGCTCATCTACGCGGGCGAAAATTATCAAGGCCATGCCACAGAGGTCTTCGCGTTTTATGCGTCACCGCGGACGTTGGGCAAGGCCGGCAACGACAAGACCAAGTTCCCCGGCGTGGTGCTCATCCACGGCGGCGGCGGCACGGCGTTCGCAGAGTGGGCCTGGCTCTGGGCAAAACGCGGTTACGCGGCCATCGCGATGGACCTGGCAGGCTGCCGGCCTCCCGATCCGATTTACGATTCCAAGACCGGCGTGCCCGTGCTGAACCAGGCGGCCGACCGGAAAAACCGCACACGGTTACCCAACGGCGGCCCAAATCAGGGACACCCTGAAAAGTTCGACAGCATCGGCGGAGATACGAGCGACGACTGGCCGTTCCACGCAGCAGCCTCCGTGATCCGCGCGCATTCATTGTTGCGCTCGTTTGCGGAAGTGGACGCCGGTCACACCGCTGTCACAGGCATCAGTTGGGGCGGCTACACCACCTGTCTGGTGGCGTCGCTCGATGATCGCTTCAAGGCGGCCGTGCCCGTGTATGGTTGCGGCTTCTTGTTCGAAGGCGAATCGGTGCAAAGGCCTTCCATAGACAAACTCGGCGAGCGCCGCGAGCTTTGGATCAAGACATACGATCCTTCCAGCCTGCTGCCGCGCTGCCGCGTGCCAATCCTGTTTGTGAACGGCACGTGCGACATCCACTACACGCTCGACAGTTACCAGAAGAGTTTCGACTGCGTGCCGGGGCC
>Ga0265297_10003281_pt1 | contig 29717 bp, 51 predicted proteins | sample Munlanlwell13791_FD_192502 | JGI IMG/M metagenome (GOLD analysis project Ga0265297, IMG submission 192502) | Leachate microbial communities from a municipal landfill in Southern Ontario, Canada - Leachate well 137-91 | ecosystem: Engineered > Solid waste > Landfill > Unclassified | place...
TCAAAACTTTCCTGCAATATCTTTTGAGTAGTATAATTTTTAAAATCAGTGTTATTTTTAAAAGTGAGTCTCATTTATATTTGTTCGTTTAATACTGTTAAACTACTTATTAACCCTACTATCTCCTGTACCAGTGTATCTATGGTGGACTCCCTCGAAATCTTCTTTTTTTGTACTTCTGATACGGGGTATTTATATATGTATTGTTCTAATACTAATTTTGTATTCTCTGCTTCTACTACTGCTTTAATTTTATTAATCTCTTCTACCACCTTAGGGTTAACATCTTGTGCTTTCTTTAATATCTGGGCTAAAGATGCCGCTGGAGCTGTTGCTTTCTCTCTATCTAACGCTGTGTATATTTCATCTCCTATAACGGCTACTTTATCTTCTGTTTTAGATAACTCATCATAAAGAATATCAAGACACGATTTTAATAATGCTGCTTTTTCTGCCATCTGTGTATTCAATTCTTTAGTAGCATCCATAATAGCTTGCTGTAGTGGTTTAGTTTTTTCATCTATAGTTGTTTTAATAGATTTAATTTCTTCTTCTGTAGTCTTTAATAATTCTATAGCTGCTTTAACATCAGGAGATGCTTGCGGAAGGACTTCTGGTTCTGTATACCCCATATCACTACCTGGAGCTTTTTTAACATCTTTAAACTGCACTGGAAGTTTAGTTACATCATCTGCTTTTTTTTCTAACCCAATTATACTATCTAACATAGCCTCTTTCTTTTGTTCTTCACTAGTGGTAGTAGAATATCTTGGTTTAGGAAAGTCTTCTCTTAAATCTTTAACTTTCTTTCTTCTATCTTCTCTACTTAAATAAGTATCAGATTCTTCCCGTTTCTTTGTATAATCTGGTAAGTATTGTTCATTCTTAAAATGATCATGTTCTTCTTCAAACTTATCATCCATCTCTTCCATAGTCATAGCACTATATCCTTCTGGATTCTTTTCTTTATCTACATCTTTAGGAAATTCAGTCAGACCTACTTCTATATCATCTCCGCCTCTCATAGGTAATCCTGTCTTCTTATCTCTACCTACTTCTTTTATTAAATCTCCTTCATACGGATCATATCCTTTAACTGCTACTTTATCTAATCCCAGTTCCTCTATAGCTCTTTCTTGTCTAGATTCTCTATATGTTGGACTTTGTTTTAATTCTACTTCGGACATCATAGAACGAGTACGAAGGCGTTTTCTGGTTTCATTCCATCTTGTAAACATTTCTGGCATTCTCCGTTTTGTTTCTACTTGAGTAGGGGGCATTTGACTGCCTGTTAATTCTGCTACAATCTCGTTTGCTATACTTTCAATAGATAAATTATTAACAAGTTTATTATTTTTTTCTTCTTTCTTTTTTGCTATAATTTCTTTTTCTTTCAACAAATCATCTACCATCTGTTCTAGTAAAGAGGTTTTAATAGATGGTTTTAAATTTTGACTATCTTGTTCCGATACCATAACTTGTTGTTGAGTTTGAGGATCAATTAAAGTAACTCCTTGTCCTGGAGTTTGTTGTTGTACTTGATAATTTTTACCATCCGCAGGATTAACAACTAACTGGTTTGGTTGAAACGTTTGGTATGGTCCTGGCATTATATTTTGTTGCATTTGTTGATTCATTTTAATTTCCAAAAAATTCTAAACAATGTTTTAAATCTCTCACTACAGTATCAATAGAACCAAGATTAGTCTCCCATCTAGGAATTATTTGATATAATTTATAAACGGGACGATAAAATGCATTATCTACCTTAATTACAAATACTCCTTCTTTTCTCCCTTTAAAATTATCAATAACATAAACTTCTCCTTTTATTCCAGGCACTTCATCTATATGATATGTATAACCTAAACTTACTAAAGCCTTATCTAGATTATCAATTTTATTTGGTTCTTTCCAACTAAGCTTATTCATTGTTTAAACCCTTGTAAAAACCTAATCTTCCTTACTATTTCTTCTAAATCTGCACCTCTAACTAACCTATCTACTTTTAAAACATCTAAAAAGTACCCATTGTAACCTGCTGCTGCATATAATGTTCCTGGGGTACCATCTCCTATCCTTAATACGTATTCTTCATCTTCTCTTTGCCCTGGTTCTTTAGTTATAGTAAAAGGAATATTAGCTTGTTGTAAAGCTTCCATTAATGCAGAGTTTCTATTTTCTTCATCTACATCACCCCCAAAGCTTTCTTGCCAACTAAGCTTATTCAAAATCTTCCTCTTCTCTACTATATAATTCCACGTAGCTTTCTGCTAACCCTTCTGCTTCTGCTTGAGGAGTAGTAAAAAGTAAACTCATTACATTAGATATATAATCATCTTCCTCTATAGCATCATCTTCATACGCACCATATATAAATTCTGATAATTGTTCGGGATCTACATATCTTACATATCCTAACTTTCTTATTTCCTGTAGTACTAATGACATAAACTTATTAAGATTAGTATCTCCTTCTCTATAAGGTAAAGTGTTAACATCGCTCCAACTTAATATTTGTTTCCAATTACTCATCTTTACCTGTTGCATCCTTATAGTATTGAGTTATAAGTGGTACCCAGTAATATTCATAATCATCATGACTTCCTCCCCATATCCCTAAGATTTCTAAATCATCTTTAGCATAGTCTAAAATTATATCTAATCCACCTCCATCCATTATATACCCATCTATTCTGTTTCTTAAATCAAAAGTAATTTCAGGTATGTATTCTTTCCAACTAAGTTTATTCATTAACTTTTTTATAATCTTTTATCTTCATAGATCCTGTAACTCTAAATCTTTCTGCTTCTTGTAATAGCTTATTTAATTCATCTGCCTTTCTTGGGTATTCAGCTTTAAAATTTTCTATAAGATTACTACATTCTTCCCAATTATTGCAATCTGATAATGCAGAATGTAAAAGGTAACCAATGCTTCCAAATCTACTATCATCTTCACTATGAGTATACAGATAATCCCAAGCCTTATCCTCGTTAGAAGTTAATTGTCGAGATCCTGTAACCCTAAATCTTGTTGGATCAGGTTTACGGAATAAAGGCACATCTGATTTCTTACGTTTAGGTAAAGATTGAAACATATGAGCATCCTTTTCTAACATTCTTACGTATTTCTCTTCAAAAGGGTATTCCATACCAGAAGCTACTTTGAAGACTCTTGGAAATTCAAATTTACCTGCTGGATCTATCTTAACACTTGCTGTAGCTCTACCTTTCTGTTTTCTACCATACATCCATTCTAAACTACATTCAATTTCATCAAATGTAGATATTTTATTACTAGAACCTTTAGCATGTTCTGATTTAATATAACGAGCAACACATCCTGTCATTCCTAACTTACTTGCGTAGCGAGCTAACTTCTCTACTGTTTCATATACTATTCTTCTATCTACGAAAGTATTATAGGTTCCTTCTTTTCTTAATACATCAACTACTTTACTTTCATTAATACTTTGAAGATTAGATACTACTTGTTTTCTTCCTGTCTCTTTATATACTTTCAATTCATTACCGCAGTTAGGACAGTTAGGTTTAAATTCCTTATTAGCTTTCTTAGATAAGGTTTGTTGCTGTATAATACTTTTGGCTTCCACTGGTATTACTTTTTTACAAGGAGTACAAAAATAGGATATTACTATCTTTGATTCCTCTTTACTAGCTTGTTTCTTAAGAGGGATTCTAGTAGCATTACCTGCTTTTATGATCTCCTCTTTATTTAACCAGTTAGGTAATTTCTTTCTTGTATTGACTTCATATTGAGGAATTATACGTACCATTTTCTTTATGCTCCTTGAAATTTAAATTCTATTTGATCTTTTTGTAATCTATTATAAGGATCTGTATCTACTACATAGTCCCTTAATACGTTTGATGCTTGTTTCCATTCTTTGAATTCTGGAAACTTCTTTAATAAAATATCAGATCCTTTTCTTAATAAATCTATCTTAAAACAAGATTTAATTAATATACTATCTAAGTAATTGTAATATGTTTCATTAGTTCTGGTCATCTTCTCTACTATATAATTCTTTCCAATTACTCATTAAAACTGTACTCCTGAGTTAGTATCTTGAAAATCCTTTTGTGGTTGAAATCCTTCTTGTCCTGGGACTAATGTTGGAGGATTCTGAGTTGGTTGCATTAGTGGATTAGGTTGTTGTGGAGGATTTCCCATTAAATTATTTAATGCTTGTTCTTTATCTTGATCTAAGAATTTCACTGTTACTGTTTTCTCCGTTGGGTCTGTAGTAACTTGAAACTTACCTGCTCCTTGTTCTTTTTGATTACTATCATATAATACATCTCCAGGCATGCTATTTAACTCTTGTCTTGGAGGTAAAGGTTGTTGGTTAGGTGCAGGAGAATCCGTACGACTTTCATCTGTAACATTACTCATAGGAGGTACTTGATCACTTATGTCTGCTGCTGTTTTACCACTAATTTTAGTTATCTCATCTTTATAAAATTTATAGTCTTCTCCATTTATATTAACTCTGTAGCCATTAAATTCTAATTTATCCGCTATAACTCCTTCTTCTCCAAACATATCGGTGGATTCTTCTGTTACTCTTACTCTATCCCCAATTGTTAATTCTTTATCTGGAGGAGTTAGAAACTGATCATAAGAACCACGATCATTATGAAAATCATCTTGAGTATCGTAAGGATCATCAAAGCTTAATTTTAAATTAGAAAACTCTTGTCTTCCAATTAAATCATATAAATAACTTTCTAATTGTTTCTTTTGTTCTACTTGTAATTGATCTGTATTCCTTACTATTTCTGAATAATCATCGTGACCAAACTCTGGTAAGAACTGAGCTAGTATGTTATGATATCTATCTAATTTCTCTCCTTGTAAAGAGTTACCAAGGCTTGCTACCCAAAGTCCGAAGTTAGGATCCATGTAGTGATCTGCTTTTTTATTTAAACTAGATTCTTTCTTTTCCATATCCTCTAACTTATCATAGTAATCCTTCTTTTCCGTTAAATGATCTTTAGCTATTTCATTAGCTATATCTTCATCATCAGTATGTTCTTTCTCTACTTCTTCCCCTTTTTCTAATTGTTTTTCATCAAATTCTTCATCTTTCTTATTATCTCCTAAACCACCTTTCAACTCTTCCTCATCCCCTTCTTCCATTATAGTATCTAAGATTTCCTCTATAATAGATGGTTCCGCTTCTACATGTATATCTATAGATGCTTCTTCATTACCTTTATTTTTATAATCTTCTACTAATTCGTTACTTAAATCATCATCCGTATCTTCTTCTTCATATACCTCAGGAGTGTAATCGTCTTCTGGTTCTCCATTATCCTTAATAGCAGTTTTCTCAATCCATCCTGCAAATCTAACTAACTCGTGGTTATCAGGTCTTTCAAACATTTCTCCAACCTTAATTCCTTTACGTAGAGAGATAGGTATTTCCATACCGTTTTCGTTAATATAAGAAGTATTAGAACTGTATTTGGATATAGCGTGGGTATTAGTACGCTCTCTATTTAATAACTGCCAAACAGATGTAGAAAAGTTAGGATTGTAATTAGAATAACGAATTACTTTAACGCCTTTTACTCCATCACTAAAGTTTGCTACAGTAGATTTAAGATTAGCCCATTTAGTTAATTGTTTAGCATCCATTAATACGGGAGATCTATTTTCTCCTTCAAATGCGTCGTCCCATATTACATATACCGCATCTCCAACTATTCTATCTATTTTTCCTCTCTTGCCCGTATCATCTTTTACTCTATCCCCTTCATGCAAAAATTGTCCAAATTGGTCTGCTGTTTCATCTTCATCTTTGTAATAATTAAAATGGTAACTATCATCGTCTGCTTTCTTGTCTAAACTAGATGCTTTAGGTTGTACTTGGGGCATTGGCGGTTGTTGACCTTGCTGAGGTTGTACTTGAGGCGGAGGAGGAACTTGACCTCCTTCTAACTCTTCGTTAACATCTACTTTATCATCCTTCCCAGGCTCTACTTGTTCTTTACCTTCAGATGTTCCTGCAATGTCTTCTTGGTAAAACTTTAATGCTTTACTAACATCGGTAAACTCTACTGTAACCGTACCTGTACCTGCTCCACCAGATTCATCTAAGCTTAGATTTTTAGATTTAATACCAGGAGCGATAGGAATATTTTTAGGATCAACCGCGGCGGCTGTCCTGTAATGATTATCATTTGTATCACTTAATCTATGTAATATACCTCTGTATCCAATTGCATCCACCATTAGTAAACTCTCGATTGTTCTAATTACTTCTTTAACTACTCCTAAAGACACTCTCTCTCCTTCGAAGAATTGAGATCTTACTCCTTTTAATTCATCTATATCAATTTCTGAAGAATTAATTACCCCTTGTGCAATATCCTCTATAAAACCACTAGGCGTTAGCCAATGTTCTTTTACAAAGGGCCTGATAAAATCAAACTTTCTTTCTATAGAAAGGTTTTCCGATGCTATTTTTCCTGTTCTTGCTTCCCCGTAAGGATTACCTTCTCCCAGCCACAAATTTACTAATTTATTAGCTTCTACTTCATCTAACTCTGGATGTTGTCTCATCAAGTATTGGGAACCATTTTGTATAATCATTGGTTTTCCATAATAGAAAGTATCTTTCAGTCCTTGCAAAGTAGTAAAGTATTTTCTATAGTTAGGGTATTTAATGTAGATTTCTTTATTAAATGCTATTTTCTTAGAACTTAATACGCTATCATCATCCATCTCTAGTTCATCATAATCATCATTATTAATTTCATCCATGTCGTCAAACTCATCATCGTTTGATTCTGTTGGATCATAAGTATATTTCATCATAGTTATCAATAAGTTATCATAGTCTCCTGACATAGCCTCATCTAGAACTGCTTTAATTCTTTCTGTATTCCATCCTACTTTCCTGGCAGCGGATTGAAATCTTCCTAAAATAGCAAAAGCGTTACCGTCTTGTCCAGCTAACTGTAAAGGAACTTTATCTTCATTAGCTTTTTTAATAGCAGCTACCTTCTGCATCTTATTATACTCTGAAGCAACTTGTCTAATAATTTCATCATCGTCATTAGTATATACCACAAGGTATTCCTGAGAACTACCAGTTTTTTCATCCACAATAGTTTTCTTTACCCATATCTTCCCATAATCCTCTCTGGCAGCGCTTTGCCACAAACCCATACCTACTGGAGTATATTTTCCAGAAGCTAATGCTTTTTTAAACGGTATTTGATTATTATTGGTTATTAAATGAGGTTCAGGAGGGGGAGTAGTGTTGTTAGTATATCCTTGTTTCTGTAATGCTTCTAAAATATTTTTAGTATTTTCAGAAATAGTTCCTACATTACGGATGGGCATTCTTCTTGTGTTCATTTTTGGTGTCCTTGTCACAATTTTTACATATATGTTGTATATGATCAAAATCCTTTGATTTTACGTGATTTCCACATATAGGACAAAAGAATAACTGAGCTTCTTTCGTATCAATCGTAATATCTGAAGTTTTGTTTAACATAATGTAATATAAATAGTGGGGCACCCCCCGAAAACACAAATGAATTTTGTAAATATAACTTTTTCAGTCCTCTTCTTATAATATCTAGGGATGAGTCTTTATTAATGTAATTATCTATTTCTTTCTATAAGACAAAGTTATGTTATGTAGTAATATGATTTATTCTCCCTTCTTTCAACAGCTCTCCTAATAAGTAATCCTTTATAGTATCCGCAAATATATTCATAATAGCATCCCCTCCTCTTAATAATTCTTTTTCTTCTACATACTTCTTTATTATATGTTCTTTGCCATTAACATTAAACACTACTATAAATTGTTCTTTTACATTTAAAGGATCTTTAAAAGTTTTAAATACTACTCCATTCATTATGTTAGATTCTATATGATATGCTTCTACAATCTTCTGCAACACTTTCTCTTCCATCTCTTTCAATAACTTTATAGACTCATCTGTTGGAGCTTTCTTCTCTGTTACTACTTTCTCATAAGGGACATAAGTTGTATTTCTTTTTCCTACTATGTAATTATCAAGCATGTTTTTTCTTCCTCTGCTTTTGTTCTTCCCCTTCCTTTATAGTTTGCAAAACTTTCTCTGCATAAGGTTCATCTTGATTACAAACATAATATTTATTTTCTGGAACATTTCTCTCTAAACAAATATTAGAAATCAGTCGTACATCATTCTTTGTTATATGTTTACGATTAATTACAATAAATTTTTCTTCTTTTTTAAACATTGTAATAATTCCTATTATGTAATTGTCAAATATATAATATCTCTTCTTTTTTGTTTTTTATCATTCTATCTAGAAGTACAGGTATAATTTTAGCTTTATATATTTCGGCAACTGGATAAAATTCTTCTGTTCCATTTGAATTAACTATCCATACTCCTTCTCTAGTACATCTAGCCGCTATATCTCTTGCGTTGTCTATATCCCTTGCTGGAAACTCCCATTCCTTGTTTACCTTAAAATAAACTCTTACAATGTACTTTTTACTTTCTTCATTTCTCGAGTCAGGATTATCATTTATTTTAGGGATACTATTTTCATTCTGGGAAGGGTTGCGTTTTATAATAATTGCTTTTTTCTTAATAAACCACTCTTTACCATTAGAGAATCCCTTATATGCAGTACCTGTTAGAGTACATTTATTGATAAAGATTAAATCTAGTAAGTCTTTTATTAATTTATCAAATTTATCTGTATCTACTATTCCATACTTCTCGTAAAGTATAGAATCTATATTATCAGAATTACTATCAATATGTGGTAATTCACAAAGATGTAATGCTAGTTTATAAGAATCATGTGACCAATTCATAATATTTTATACTCCGTTATATTAAAAAAGTTATCCTATATGATCTTTAAATTTTTTATATTCTCCTTCAGTAAGTTCATTCCATGAAATTATCTTACACTCCTCTTTTACCCCATATCCATTTTCTTCTCTCTCCCTACCATACTTTTTGTTGCAATCTATTTGAAATTGCAATGGATGTTTCTTAATCACTCCTTGACACATCATTTCTGTAATATTATATGAACTTCCCAGTGATAAAGGTTTCACATCTAATCTTCGAGAAAATCTTTTACATTCATAATAAATAAAATAATATTTCATTTTATTCCATATTCTTTAATGTATTTGAAATATAATTTCTTTCTTTATTAGTTTTACTATATACTAATTCACTATAACACGAAATTATAGAAGCTATCTGTAGCTTGTCTGTTACAGTTAATTCTCCACCATACCTCAATTTTCTTTCCAATCTCTCTAATTCTTCTCTATTCCCTGCCCATACCATATTATCAAAATTTTTATATATCATTATAAATATTCCACGTAACTTGATTTCTCTTTAATATATTCTTCTACCTTTCCATCGAGTTTAGTACTTCTTGTAATTTAAAGTTTGCATATTCTTCTAAAAGAACTACTACTAATGCTCTTGCAATTTCCTTTGTTTCTGTATACTTATATCCTTTCCTATACAGAAACTCTTCCGCTCCTGCAGGAGCTTCTATTTCCTTCCCCTTATGTTTTACTGTCTCTTCCTCCAAAAGTTTTTCTATCTTCTTCGATCCATCTTTATTAAATTCTCTTACTAAAGACATTGTCTTTTTAATTACATTAACTAAATACTTCTCACTTGCTTCTGTTTCTATCTCTATACCAGGTCTTACTAACGGATGTTTAATTTTTATTTTGTATTTGTTATTCATGTTGATTTTCCTTTAATAAATTAATTTCTTCTGGTCCTTCTGGCATTTCTCTCCAATATGTAAATTCCACTATTTCCTCATCATGTAATTCACTACTATAACATTTATTCTCTTTAAAATCAAACCATCCTTTAACTATTTTATCATCTGTTTCAAATTCCCGTTGGGGAGTATAAAGTAAGATAGGATTTTTAATTGTATAATTTGAAATATCCTTTATACTTCTCCAAGGATTTTCCTTTAATTTTTTAATTACTAACATACAAGCATAATCATTTACCCATTTTGGATCTTCTATATAAGATAAAATAGTTACTTTATCTCTGTTTAAATCATATAGAAGTCCTTCTGTAGGTTGTTTAATAACATCGTCAATGTTAACCTCTTTAACACCGTCCCATGTCATTATTACTATCTTTCCTTCTTTTTCCCTTTCTAAAACTGCGTCTTTGAATCTTTCAAACTTTTCTTCTACCTTTTTATAAATGGTTTGCTTTTTAGAGAAAGTATTTTCATATTCATTGCTTAGAGTTCCCCAAGCGTTTGTTTCTATAGTATTCATTTCCTCAAAAGGGGTTTCACTATTGGATCCCTGTATACAAAATCTCCAAACTCTGAGCACTCTTGCTATTAAGTCTTCGCTACTATCTTTAGTAACTTTATCTTTTATTAAAGAGGATATTTGAGATATTGCATGTTCATTAACATCTTTTCCTACATCTAGCTGTAATGTTTTTAATATCTCTTTCGCTATCTCTTCATAGTTAATGTTATTATACATTATACCTCCTCCATTCTTTTAAGTAATTCATGTCCATATTTTGTTAACGGAGTAAAATTTATTATTGCTTCTCTTTCATCTTTTCCCTGCATTACAGTAATTTTTACATGCTTTTCTGTAAAGAGGGAGTCTTTATTAAACTCTTTCAAAATTTTCATCGTAGTTACTTTTATATCATTTAATGATTTCTTCGTAATGGGAGTTCCTCCTGCATAACGTCTGGTTTGTTTTCTTATTTCTCGTTTTATATTCTTCAAAATTTTATCTATGCTAGAATCATACTCAGATTCTTTCATATATTTTCTTTCAAAGTAATTCAATGCCTTCTTAAACTTTCTAAATCCTTCTTTTGTTCTAATTACCTTTAATATATACTGCCATTTAATGTAATAAGGTATGCATACTGTAATGTCATCTAATATAACAGGAGTAGGAGTACTCTTATAATTGTCTATAAAGTATTTATCCGCATACATTTTCATCAAGCACGGCATATCGTAATCTTTAGTCTCTATTAGCCATTTAATCATATAAGAGGGAGTGGTTTTAGTTATTTCAAAAAATTTCTTAATGTCTTCTACTTTTACTTTTATTCCACCTAATGTAATCATTTTATTAAATCCTCACTAAATAGTTCGTTTGGGTTAAATGTTTTTCCTTTCACAACTTGTTTACACTTCAATGCTTCCATCATTGCAGGTTTTCTCCTCAAGAACTCCTTCTTCTCATTTACAAAACCTTGATCATCCGGAAGAGGATATTTCTCATTAGGAAATTCTTTTCGTATTTCTTGCATTATTGCGTAATGAGACTTCCCTATATATATTTTCTTATTAAATCTTATCGCCGCGCTTATTATCATTCTTTTTTTTTTCAATTTTTCTACGTCAAAAGTTATTTATCTTTAATATTATCTTCAATATACCCTTTTAACAAGGACTCCATCCATATTTGTACATCTTTCTTTGAGATCTTTACATTTTTATCATATCCAAAAAATTTCCGCATTGCATTTTTTAATTGTACAAGGGAATAATTGAATTCTAAAATTATTTTTGTCCTCTTCATACCTTAACCGATATTAAATATGCTTCCGCTAAGGCTAGAGCCGCTACTTGTTGAGACTTAATTATTTGATAACTCTCTATTACTTTCAAAAACAGTATGGCAGCCTCTTTATTTGGAAGTCCTTCTTCCTTGTGTTCCTCTTCAAAAGCTCTTACTAAGTTTATACTTTTATCATTTCTTCTAAATTTATCCCAATCTATCATAATGTCCTTCTTTATTTCTTTTTAAAGGTTATTGTATCGTACCCACTAAATCCGTTTAATTCTTTGTGAATATGCATAGCATGATAAGATATCATCTCTGCAACATCAGACATCAAATATTCTACTTTTTCCGGAACATTTTCATAGAAAACAGGAGCTCTAAAATCACATCTTTCACAATTAAATTCCGTACCATATCGTGTTTGATGTCTAAAAGGTTTTTCATTTAAATATTCTTTCATTTCTCACCTTTTTGTTTTTAAACTATTGAAGATAATTTCACAAACCTTCCTACTAAAGGGTATCTCTGAGATAGTAGTTCTACTTCAGATAAAAATTCTTCTAATTCAAAGAGGAATTGTTTTCGAAATTCTTTTTGTTGTTGTTTTTGAAACTTCTCCCCTTTTGTTTTAGTTCCGTATGATTGAGAGAACTTGTAAACTTCTTCTAATACTTCATGTTTTTCTTCAATTCTTAAATTCATTTTATTTCTCCTCCCTTAATTAAATCTGGTTTATACCTTTCCTTGCCCGTTCCATTACAAGATTCACATTTAGGGGAATTATTATCATCATAATGTCCACTACCGTTACATGCAGAACACGGTCTTGTTTTCCATCCTTTTACACAGCTTTCAAAGTATTCTTTTCTTTTTTCTTTCCGTCCTTTAAAAGTTAATCCTGTATATCTAGATTTATATAACATTTCTTTCCCTATCCTTACTTTATTATACCTTTAATATACACTTCTAATTCTACTACATTACCCTCTTTATTTATTACTCTAGATTCAAAATGATCAGGACTACACATTTGTAAAAGTTTCAAACTATCATAAACCATAGATATCCTTCCTGTTTTACCATTTTTCCATCCATACATAGTATAACAAGGAGAAGTAAGCTCATCCCAATATACGGGTAAATCCTTTATTTTATTTAATAATTTATCACAAACTTTAATCTCTGCTTTCTGTTCATATGAAGGATCTTTTAAAGTTAATAAGTCTGCCTTATACATAGTTATAGCTGTTCTTAAAGAATTCTCCTCTACTTCTGTAAAATGAGTTTTACTCATTGTAATCTTTCTCCCCTTCTTATTGATTCATAATTTTTTATAAACCTATTAGTATTTCTCAAATCAATATACAACTTATATAGATATAATACAACCCATACTGTTATAAAACTTATTAAAAAAATTTTTAACATTTAATTTCTCATCATCCTTTACCTATCAAACTTAAAATTATAATAGTAATACAAATAAGAAGTATAACCATAACACATCCCGCGTTATCATTCAATTTTATTTTCATTTTTCATTTTCCTTAATTTTATCCAATTAATCTCATACTATCTTCTAAGAAGTTATTATCTTCTTTTTCTAGTATTTCCTTTATTTTTAAAATAGTTTCACTTCTTAATTTCAAGAATGTTCTCCTCTAATAATTTTTTTAAGCAAACTTTACAAGTAATATCTTTATAATTATAAATATAACTTGGAAAATTTCTAGAGTTCCCGAATCCACTTATTTTTAAATTATTTCCTTCTATGGACTCTAACGCTGCAGTTACTTCCCCCCATCTCAATTTTCTCTTACATAAAATATTACCATCTTCATTACAAAAATGCAAAAGGGATTTATATTTTGGGTGTTCTGAACCATAAACATAATACCTTCTTTGAAACATCATAAAAAAGTATACCCCGTTAATAAACTTTTCATTATAAAAACTTGTTAAAGGAAAAGTCATTTTTACATTATTTATTAAAAAATGTACTCCATACGTATCTTGTTTACAAAATCTTATACTAGGTTTTTCAGAAAAAGTTCCATATGGGATATTTAGTATTTCCCATACTTTTTCTTCATAGTATTCTTTTTTACTCATTTCCTAATCTTTCCCTTCTTTAAAGTATTTAATTGCTTTAAATATGCATTCATTCGTTTAACCCAAAGTTCAGAAGTTATTTTAATAGTTTTATCATATCTACTTTGTAAATATGCTCCATAATACCTTATCAAAACTCTGTTTACAATATTATCATATCCTTTCCCCGCTTCATCTCTAATTAAATATCTTAATATTACCCCAGAACTCTTTATAGCAACGTAAGGTAAAAATAAGTCTGTACGAAGATCTGCTACTTTATTAGTAATTAAAGTATCTTTCCATAATTCCCAAATAATAGCAGATGCTCCTACCGCACGAACTGAGTATCCTAATTCTTTTGGAGTTACTAAATCATGCTCTATCCAAAATCTATAATCACTTTCAATTGTAATCACAGCATGCATTAACCCGATAGGCACTTTATACTCTTCATAGCATTCTTCTATTGCCTTCACGTAATCCTTAATTACATGATCACTTAAATACCCATAAGTTTTTAAATCTGCTTTTACTAATTCTAACTCATAATGAGGATTTTCAGAAATAATAATTTCCTCTGGTACTTTCTCTTTTTCATTTAATTGTGTATTTATATTAAAAATTACAGAAATAAGTCCTACTATTATTAATATAGCTACACCAAGTATACAATATATAAATATTGTTTTTTTAAACATTTTCTCCTCTTTTTTTGTTTTAGTCTAATAATAATTCTGCAAAATTGCACAAACGACAATATACATCGGAAAATCCTGCAAACTTCCCTTCTTCCCAGGCTAAAGAAAAAGCTTTCTCTGCTTTTGGGTGCCCTGTTAGTCCTACTTCTTCTAAAGCATCTGCCTTAAACTGATTTTGTAATCTAGCATTCTCGTCCCCGTATTTCTCTCTACTTTTTTAAAGATACTTGTTCATACTCTAATAACTGTTTAGAGTACTCTTCTAATTCTTTTGCATACTTTATGTAATCTTCAGAAGTTGTTCCTTTTTTTGGAGCTACTGGATGTTTAGGTTTATTCGGAGAAGTTGGATAAGGTAAAGTATTTAAATATTTGGTATAGTCCATTATATTCCTCCCTTATAATTATAATTAAAATTCTTCTTCATGTCCTTCTATTAATTTAGAAATTGCTTCTTCTTCATTTGTAGTTGCACTAAGTACAGTACTAACTCTTGAATAAGGTTTATGCTCGCGTACGATCCATCCTCCCTCTTCTTCATCCCAATACATCCACCTATCCCCATAAGATAATCTTACTGATATTCCCTTCTTTAAAAAACCTATAATATCCATACACTACCTCCTTCTCCTATTTATAAGTATATAATACAATAGAAAAATACAGACAGGTATGTTAGGAATTAACTAAAAATAAGGAGGGAAACTAAATCACTTCCACTTTACTTCCCCAACTACCATCACTTCGGATTTAGTAAGTTTTCGAGAAAGGTATACGGGGCAACCAAGGATATGACAGATAGGAGATTCATTAGTTAAGAAATAAGATTTAACTTTATATAGCATATTTTTATCATCCTTATAAACAAGGTTTAACATACTATCAAAAACCGAAGGGTTAATTAATACTATTAAAGGTATTCTTTCATTCTTCTTTAAGTAATAATTTTGATTATTAATAGAAACAGAAATATTAGTATTTATAAGATTCAAATATTTTATAAATTCTTCTGTTTTAAATTCTATTTCTTCTTTAGGTAAAGTAAAGTCGCAAAGTTTACAAAGAGGACAAATAGAAGAATGAACTGTAAAAACGTCTAAATCTTCTACAACGAGAGAATACCCATCCATTTTAGAAGTATATTCTCTTCGCACATCTTTTTCTTGCACTTTATAAGGGCAATAGGAAGGAGCTACAATAAAAGGGCCTTTTTTCCAAACTTCTAATTTTACTTTCATAATTCCTCCACCCTACTTATATTATCCTCTTGTACTACTTCATAAACTTTATTTGCAGAAGACGCTAGCGCTTTACTATGGGTTACGAAAATTATTTGACGATTAAATTTTTCACTTAAGGATTTTATAAATACCCCTACCCTACTTGCGTAAGTTTCATGAACTGCACTAGTCGGTTCATCCAATATAATGGGACCTTCAATACTTAAAAACTCTACTAGCAATAATCTAAGTATTAAACCTAATGTTTCTAATACAGCCCCTCCATATAAAAAGCCTATATCTGTATAATTATTTATAAAATCATTAAATGTTTCTTTATGTACTTCTAAATCCTTTATATACTTTTGATATTCTTTTTCTTTTTCTTCGTTTGGTAATACTATAAAATCCACTTCTACTTGTCCTCTTCTTGTCACAAATACTATATGGAAAGATAAACATTGATTAAAGATAAATCTTAATGCTTCCGTAATAGTAGGTTCTATATACTCCTTTACTTGAGTTTCTGTGCCCTTAACAAATAATTCCAATAGAAATTTTGCTTTACCCACTCTAATACCAGCTTCTACTATTTGTTTCTCTTTTTCCTCACATTTAGATAAACTTTCTAATAAAGAATCTCTTTTACCAATAATTTGATGAGTTTTATCTCTAAGTTCGTTTACCCTTTTTTTATATGTGTTTATTTTTTCCATTAACTAGGAACCACCTCTTTCACTAAATCTGCTGGGTGCCCTGAAAAAGCTGGGGGTTCAAAAATAGAAAATAAAGGAGTTGCAAATCCTGTTTTTAATTCATGTGCTACGGGACCTACTTCATAAGGAGTATTAGGATTATGTATAGCAAAACACTTCTGTGTTGGATTGTTTACATAAATGACTTTTGCAATCCACCCCCCTCTTGTATAAAAGTAGGAGTTCTCTCTTATATTTAATTCTATTTCCTTAGCTATTGATTTTTCAAAGAGCTGCAATTTTTTCTTCTGTTTTGCCAACTTCCGTCTCCGCGTCTGTAAGTTTTTGTTCTAACTCTGTTTCCAATTTAACTATTAATTCTGGTAAATTATCTACATTCGTTATCCCATATTGTTTTAACTCTTCCAATAAATCATTATACTGTTTTTTTAGAATATCTAATTCTTGTTCTGCTCTTATTTTTTGAGTTTCAAAATCTTTAACTTTTTTATTAAGATTTTCTAATCTTTTAGTTACATCTTCTGCCATATGTACTCCTTAAAAAGGTAAATCGTCTTCATACTTTGTTAATTTTTCTTCTATACTATCTATGTACCAAACATCTTTATTATCGTACGATTTATTTAAAAGAATAAGTTGTTTAAAATTTTCAAGTTCTGAAACATCCATATCTGGGGGCATTTTAGAAATCAATGTAACTATTCTGTCTATAAATTCTTCTACTTTTTCTCTTTCATAAATACAATTATCTGGTCTATACATCCTTATCTTCATTCAACAGTCTCATATATTATACACGGTTGTTTACAAGTATAACAGATATCTTCATGTTTTACTATATTTTTTGTCTTTATAATATTCACATTTTCATTATATGTTCTTTCCTTCGTAGTTTCTTTAAGGGAAGACGTAGAGTATTCATCAGAATTGAATATTGCCCCACATTGGTAACATTCAAATATTCTAATAGGTTTTTCCTGTATAGTAATATTATTTTGACTAATTAAGTTTTTCATAAATATTTCCTTCTATTTATTCCTCTGTATCCTCTATAAAAACATAAGTAGACTTTGATTTAGGAGTCTCGTAAAATTCAACTTTAGCAACCTTTATATTAATTTCATTTAGTTTCCTCTGTACAACATCGAAAATCCACTTACTTAAATTTTCAGAGGTGGGAACAAAATTTACAAAAATGTAACTTTCATATTTTTCTTTTATTACGTCCTCTAAATCTGCATAACATTTTTCATCTACTGTAGAATACTCTTCATTGTGATTTATAAACGATAAAGGACGAGATCTATTCCCTAAAAACTTTTCTAGCGGATCTCTTATATCATAGTTTAATAAAGGGTCGTTTATATCCATAATAAATTTATGATCTACTACGTTATCCAGCCATTGTTTAACCCAATTTAAATTCTTAAAATCTAAAATCATTCCTTGATCATTTAAAGAAGGCCCTCCCAAATACAAAATTATCCTAGCATTATGTCCGTGTAACATCTTACAAGAACATTTGTTATCTAAACTAAAGTTACAATTTAAATCTTGTGCCCATACTCTATGCCCGTATGATATCTCAAACTCTTTCGCTATTTCCCAATATTCTTTCATATAACTCCTTTTGTTTAAGTAAAAATTTAAAAAAATTAATAGAATCTAAAATTCTTTTACTATTAAATACAGAAGTTGCAAACACATCTTCGGAACACGCTGAGTAAAGATGTCTATAAACGCTTTCATTTTTTTCATCTTCTATGTCTACATATTCTGGATATGTTAATATAAAAATTATAGCATCCGTAGATTTCCTTAATACTTTTATTTTTTCAACAAAATCTACCCTCCATGAAGGATATGCAAACCCCGTAACTTCTATTAATATATTATAATCTATAAGTTTAAAATCTACCCATTTAGTATGCCCATTTATCATTTTTACAGGAAATTCATTAACATACTTTATATTGTTTTCAAAAAGAAGATCTGCTACATATACCTCTAATTTACTCCTAAAATATTCTCCTCTATTATTATTAAGTTTACCCCATGTTATATAAGAATTCTTTTCGGACATAGCTTTCAAAAGATGTTGTTTCCTTTTTATAATTAATTCTTCTTTTTTATAAGACTCTTTTACCCCCTTCGAAATTTTTAATTTAATGTCTTGCCGCTTTGAAATATTATTCTCTCCTTTTTTAAACCCACATTTAGGAGAATTAGTATTGTATAATTCTAAGTATGTTTTACCTCTTCTTTTACAAGAACCCAAAATAGTATTAAATTTTCCAAATTTCTTAATCATTCTGCCACACCCACAAGCACACAACCTCGGTGTTTTGCAATCATAACACCAAACGGAATTATTATCTGCGGACATAAATTCTTGTTCGCACCCTCTACATATCTTTTTAAACTTTATTTTTTTCTTAAAAGAGGTCATTTCTCCGTTTCCGCCTCTTCTATTAAAGAAAAAGCTTCTTCTAGTATATCGTTTGGGTAATCTAATTCTTTAGCTATTTTTGGTAGTTGTTTCTTAATATCTACTACTGCTGTTTGTGTTTTTTGAATTAAATTCATAATCTTATTAATTACATTAAAGGATACTTCTTCTTGGGACTCTTTTACTTTTTCTTTAAAAGGATGTGGAATAGCTGTTTGAAGAGGAACAAATTTAAACATTTCCTTCCCTTTTTTACTAGTATCTATAATTAATACCTGAGGAATTCTTACAGTGCCAGTATTATCTAGTCTAGCTAAAGATCCAGGATGTGCAAAAAACGTATTATTAATATGATGTATTTTTTTCCACCCAGGATGGTAATGTGCCCCCAAAACAATATCAGACTCTGTTTTTATATCTTTAATAAGAGTGTATTGAAATGGAGCAGTATGTTCTAATAATGTTCCGTGAGTCAATTGTATTTGAAATTTACCTTCTTTATGTCTTGAATGATAATAATTATCCGGGGAATCATCCAACCAAAACGTATGAGGAGTTCCACATATTAAGACCTCCCCTAAATCTATAAAAGGTTCTATTCCCTTTGCATTAACTATTAATCCAATTACCCCAGAAGTAAATAATGCTCCAACGGCAGTACGTTTAAGAGATTTAAGTTCATACCCATAATAATCATGACTTCCTATTATTCCATAGATTGACAAATTCCAACTTTTAAGTACTTTTGCCAAATCATTATATACGCTATAAGGGATGTCTGGACTATCCCCCCAATCCCCTCCGTGTAGAATAACTTCACATCCTTCATTTTTAAAGATTTGTCCCGCTTCTTCCATCTTTAAAAATAAAGAAGTATTAAATTTATCAGTTCTTCCTTCCGGGGTTTCTGCTCTAGCGTGGGTATCTGTTATATATCCAATTTTCATTTAAATTCTACGTTTAAGAGTATCTCTATTAATCTTACCTTTGGTTTTACTATTTCAGATAGTACTATGGGGGAATTTAGATCGGGGTACCATTTATTCACAGCACTATAAGAAATACTCTTTACTTTATCCTGTTTAATTAAATTTATTAATGCAGTTAATTCTTTTATAGCATTATTCTTATTAAACTCCATAATTTAATTCCTCTTTATAAATGATTTACAGAGTTACATTTTTAGGACAAACTTTTACTTTAGTAGCAAAAAGGGTCATCGCTTAGCTCCTCTTAAAATGGCTTTTCACACACAGGACAAACTTTTAATTCTTCCTTCAACTCTTTTAACTCTTTTTGTGTTAACAGTTCATCTTTAGATAACTCTATAACTACATTTTCTTTATTCATCATAGATGTTAATATAGTAATATTATTATTTAAGCATTCTTTAAAAAATGCTACTTTCTCTTTAAATTCTAGAATAGAGTGGGTATTTACTATAGGTATACTTAACAGCTGACTTAACTTATTATGTCTATCTACTATGTCTTTTATTTTTTTAAGTATCCCTACTACCTTTACTAATGTTTCTATGTTACTTAAATCAATAGGTTCCTTTAAAATAGAAATTACCATGGTAGCAGTATTTAAAGAATGGTTTACTTCTCTTACTTTCTTTAAAGACTTTATGGTAGTAATATACCCATTAAAAGAAGATACATCTATAGATAAGGATAAACAACTAATCTTATTTGTTAACGTATGTGCAGAATTAATTACATTTTGTAATTTTATTAAACAAGTTTTATAATAAACTACATTGTCTTGTAATCTATTTAAACTAGCTGTTAATTCTATATGATGATTAGTTTCTGTTATTATTTCATCTAAATCTTTATACTTTTCTAAATCAGTCAAAATTCCCTGTTTCTGTACTCTTTCTCTATTTAAATCTTGTGTTAAAGACTTCTCCTTAGCATTTCCAATTTGAATGGCTCTTTGAGCTCTATCTACTCCTGTAATTCTGCTTAATACTTTACTACGTAAAGAGGATAGGCCTTCCCCTTTTATTAAAAAGATATTGTCTTGTTGAATATGAAAGTTTAAATCAATATCTACATTTCCAAAAGTTTGAGGAGGAGATATACTCATGGCTTTTAATACTTCCTCCGGGATTCCAGTGCGCGCAAATTTAGTAAATTCAAACTCTTCCCCCGAGCTTAATTTTACTTTATACATATTATTAGAAGAACTAGTTAAATTTTGTCCTACTCTTCTCTCTATAGTAGCGTCTTCATTAGTTATAATTTTTATACTAGCATAAGGAAAATTCTTTGGTATGTTTCTTATAAACACATTACCATCTGGTTTGTTTCTTATTACCTTCCTTAAAGCCTTTAAAATTGCACTTTTACCATGATTATTTAACCCCACCAACGCGGTAACGTTTTTGTCTAGTTCTATAGTAGAGTCCGCATGGGCTTGAAAATCTTTAATATAAATTGACTTAATTTGCATTAAACCCCGTTTTGCGTGTTTTAAATTCTTCGCTGCTTGGGTTAGAATCTAATAGTTTTCTTAATCTTTCTACAGCATCATCAAATTTATATTCAAAACATTTTACACTAATAATAAGATCTGCCAACGCTGCAAAAGAAAATCCTGCTGTAGAGGTAGTCCATTGTTCCAACTGTTCCTCTGTTAAATCCTTTACTTTATATTTAAAATACTCCCTACGAATGGAAGAAGAAGGTACATCTACTTTCACTACTCTATCAAATCTTCTAGGTCTTGCAACTACTCTTTTATCCAGTTTTTCCGGATAATTAGTAGTTGCTAAATTAAGAACCCCATCTATTCTACCATCCCCGTCTAAGTAAGATAAAAGAGTAGATTCCCCATAGTCCTGTATTATAGCATCAATATCTTCAAAAATAATTACTATAGGTCTATCCGGTTCTATTATTCTTAATGCTCCTACTATCGCAGCAGCTATTATTTTGGGGCTTCTATCTACCCAGATTGCTATTCCTTTACGATTTATAATTCCTTCAATAATCTGTTGTACTATTATAGATTTCCCACTTCCTTGCGGTCCATATAATAAATACCCCCTTCTATGAGAAAATTTGTTATCCTCAAATTTCTTTTTTAATTCCCAAAATTTATCTATCTCTAATAAAATCTCATCCGCTAGGGAATCAGAAAAACGAAGTAATTCATCGGTTTTAATGGGTTGTATTTCAAAATAATAATTCCCTCTATCATCCATTGAGACTCTATATAAAGCAGAGGGTAATATTTTAGAAATCTTGCCAATTCCTGTATAAGTTCCTGGGGATATTTCCGCCCATTGTTTAAACTTACCACCTTGTCTGGAATTAGCCCATCCTCTGCCCTTAACAAGGGTAGGCTCTCCTGTGTTTTTTGAAGATGTTAAATCATTTGTTGCAGGTATTTTACCCTCTTCCGTATTAAAATCTTCTAGATTAAAATTCTCTTCCATACCCATTCCTTCCCTAATTTTGAAAAATCATCCATTGTAAAATATTGCCCCCTACTACTTCTGCTTTAATCTGATCCACAGGGTCAAACATACGTGTATGTGCGGCTGTAGTAATTTCATTGGCTATTTTATAATAAGAAAATGGAGTATCATAAGCTTTAGGTAATTCTAACCCTAGCTTTTCTGCTCGTTTAACATCTGATAAATAAGATTTTCCACTATTAATAATAGAATTTCTTTGGTCTTCATCAAACCCGAATAATAAATCTGCATCACTCTTAGAAAAAATATTGCTAATTCTTTCCCATACTTGCTTTACTTGGTGCTCTTTTAATGGTGTTTGCCTTTTAGCAGCAAAATTTCTAAACACAGTTGCCACTACATCGCTATTATAACATTCAAATGCTTCTGCAAACCTTTGTAATCTAATATCCTCTTTCTTCATGTAATTTGCTACTAGTCTTCCAAGTATATTCATTATAAAGCTATTCTCACATTGAGTTCTATATAATCCGGCGGTTACTTGTAAACTTAATAGCTTTGTAATGCTGGATGTTAAAAATTCCCCTACATATAATGTATCTTGATTATCATCTAAATCTGGTACTTTTAAAGATTCAAATGTAAAAATAATTTTCAATAAAGATTCAGAGATTTCTATACTTTTTATAGGCCTAGCTTCGAACCTGCCAATAATGTCTGCGTAAGGAATTTCCGTGTAAGGAGATCTTACAATACTTGCTATATTCCCATCTGGTCTTTCCAAAACAAAAATTGGTTGTGCTGGAATATCTTTAGTCAATTTATCCACATTATGTAGTAACAAATCTGTAGGGATTTTTCTAGAGAATTGGGGAGGAATTCCTAGTATACTGAAAAAAGATTCCATTCCTTTAGAAGGAATTAATTTTTCATTTCCTTGAAAAATTATATGTCCTTTAGATGTAACTTGTATATCTTCAACTGTAGCAGAAATGGGGGTTACATTAACATCTAAAGAATGCTGTAGTGCTTCATTCATATTATGAAAAGTTCTTGGAGGTTTTACCTCCGCAAAAGTAAAATCATTATACATATTACTACCTCTTTATTTTATGTTAAAATTAATTTATTTCCTATAAGGGAGTATCTTTCTAAAGGAATAATGAACAACGGAAATTTTCTATTATGTAAAAATCTAATAACAAACCCTTTTTTATGGAATAAAAGGGTTTCGAATTTTTCATTAAAGCATTCCGATATGGCCATTATTATAGCAGATATTAATCTTTGCTCACTTTCGTTATATGAACATATTCTATCCATATATGTTAAATAGGGCGGCGGAGGATAATACCCATCAGGACTAATCTCTTGAGATTGTATTGTATATGGATTTGGTATCATTTTTTTTATTCTTTTTGAGCTTCTGCGGTTTTTCCTTTCTTTTTATATACATCACTGTATTTCTTTCCTTGATAAAACCTCCAGTTGTAAGTAGTAAAAGTAATAGAAATATCAGTACCTTTTAATTTTTCTCTAGTATATTCCCTACACCTTTTCCAATCCTCTTTGCTAATTACTGTAAATTGATCAGTCTTCCATAGATGAGTATAATAATAACTCCCTTTAATTGGAGTATATGTAAGAACACTTACTTCATCTATTACATCCTTTCTCTCTACTATCCAATCTATAGTTTCAAAATAATCTTCTACTGTGGTAGTAGGTAACCCTGCTAAAAGATACACTAAGTTTTTAATTCCTAAATCCTTAGCTCTTTTTAACATCCTTCCCACTTTTTCAATAGTAACTCCTTTATCTACCTCTCTTAAAATTCTATCATTAGCTGCTTCCAGTCCCCAACTAATTGTTAAATCAAACCCTCTATCCATTAATTCTTTTATTTCTTCCCAAATAATCAGATTAAAAGTATTTTCTACTCTCAGTTTTTTAAAATTAATTTCTTCTAAATAATTATACACTACATCTCTTAACTCCCTGGGAACTTCGTTATAAAACCAACTTCCTCCATTAAAAATCTTTACATAAGGTTGTCCTTTTTTAACATGTTCCTCCATTTCTCTGTCTATTAATTTTTTCATCTCATCTGGCGTAGGAGTCCCGTCTTTCTTTAAAAATTCATATGCACAAAATTTACACTTATTCCAAGAACAAGGAGCTATATTTAAGTAAATACTCATATTCTTTTTCCTTTCTTTTAATTATCAAAACATTGTAAAAAAAGATCTTTTGTTAAACTTAATGATAAAAGTCTAGTTTTTAATAATCCTGTAGTTTTAAACTTAGGTAAATAAACATCCGTAATCTTTTTCATATTATCCTCAGAAAAAACATTGTACCTTCCTTGAGGAATATTACTTGTTAAAAATGCTTGAGACGTTTCCCCCGGACGTACCACAGAAATAACTTTTCTATATTGTAAGAACTTATTAAACCATTCTTCAATTCTTTGTTTAGTCACTTCATAATATAATTTTTTAATTTCAGGAGTTTCTTCATATTCATTCCATTCATACCATCTAAAGGGATAATAGTTATCATATTGGATAGGAATTACTCCAGGGTTAGATAATATGAAAAAATCCGCATTTCTTTGCGTACTTAATTTATAATATTGTTTTATAGTAGAATTATGAGAGTATGGTTTTTTATTAGCACATAACATTACTACTGCAGTTGAAGAAGAAGGAGTAAAATTTTGAAAGAAATAATCTTTCATAATATCAAAATGAGGGTGAAGTAACTGTAGGGAAGTAGCTCCTTTCAACCCCTCTAAATCCCAATCTTTACGAGGAATTATTTCATTTTCTTCTTTCAATATCTCACATAAATGAGAATTCCCCCAAGATATAATTTCATCTTTAGTTAAATCTTGAAAAGTTTTCCCCCATTTTTTATCATAATTATATAATGCTTTTTGAGGACTATTCATTCTAAAAGATAAAATATTATAGCTCAACTTATACATTAAATCTACATCGGAGATAATATTATCTACCGGAACTTCCATGGCCTTTTTCCCCTCTATTAGAATTGGATAATTTCTTTCTTTCTATAAATATAGAAGTAGGTACTCTAAAAAACTCGATTTGACAAATTCTATCCCCTTCTTTTATTTGAACTGGATATGTACCATTATTATACACTATAGCGCTTAATTCTTTTCGGTAATCGTTATCTATAATCCCTAAGTGGTTTCTCAATCCTTTTTTAATTGCTAAGCCGCTTCTTCCATGTAATTTATATGCGACGTTTCCTAAAGGAGTAAGTGTGAGTTTAAAAAAAGGTATGTAAATATGAGGCCAGGGAGCTATAATAACCCCCAAAGGAATTTCCCTCCATTGCCCTACTGGAATTGCTTTTGTTTCCGTTGAGTATGCATCCCAACAAGCCGCTTTATCATATGCCTTAGTAGGTTTCTTAGACAAAGGGGATGTTTTTTTAAAAGTAACTATAATAGGTCCTATATATCTAAAATACCCCCAAACTATTAAAAATAAAACTAAATATATTCCCATAACTATCCTTATTTAAACACTTTATTAATTCTTTTATATAATTCAAAAGTAGAACGAACATCCTCCATATTATACTTTTGAATATCTTCATCGGATGCTTCTAAAAGGAAGGATAGAGTATCCTTCCCTTGCAATACATCTTTAGAATTAGATATATCAAATGTTATTAATACCTCTGCTAAATTAACCCTAAATTTGCCCCAAGCTGTATATACTTGCATTATATCATAATGGGGGTTTGTTCTAAATCTGGTTAGATTACAAAATCTTTGAGGAGGATCAATTCCATAAAGAGCACATTTAGCTAAAATAAAAGGAACATCAAAATCTAATCCGTTATAATGAACAAACACTCCTGAAAATTTAGATATATAAGAAATAAACTCCTCTATTACTTTTTTTTCATCATTTCTTGAAAAGAATATTTCCTCTCTGGATATAGATTCTCCATCAGAAGACCATATAGTAGAAATAGAACAAACTCTTGCGTAAGGAGGTTCGTGAAATCTATACTCTAATTTCTTTCTCTCTTTTTTTTCTTCTAATTCATTCTGCACTTTTTTATTTAATAAGAATTCCATATTTTCGTTTAAGTCATTAGGTAATGTTTCTATGTCTAACACTAAACAATTACTTCCCATTACTCCCCTCCTCTAAGGATTTCCACACTTTATATCCTTTAGGAATTTGTTGTATTTTTTGGTCATCTTTCATGTGAAAAAATGTATGAAACGTAGTTACATGTATTTTACGATGAATTACGTCTTTATGTGCTACTAATATTGGTTGTCGATTGCTCTTAAAAATAAAAATTGGAGAATAATGAGTATTAGAAAAACTGCGAGCAGCAGCTTCTTCGGTTGTATTAAATACTTTTTCCATCTCATTCCAGGAAAAAGATTTATGAAATTTGCATTCTATAATAAATAATCCTGTGGCAGGTTTATCTGCTAATAAATCTATCCCTTCAGTATTATCATCTATACGATTAACGTTATAGCCTAATAACGTTAAGTTATAGGCTATTAAACGTTCGAATGGGTTCCCTTTTTTAGCTTTCCAACTAGGCATGTGTTTCCTTTATATTATGTAGGGAATGAACTTAATCTCTTATCTCCTGTATTTATGGGAGCGTTCATATTTGTATTTTGAGTAACAGGAGTAGTAAGTAGAGATGATTGAGAAGTATTACTAAAAATAGTAGTGTTATTAGGGGAAGTAAATACTGTTTGTTGTGGAGCGGCTTCTGGAACTACTTGAGTTTGTTGTACTGGTTGAGTTATAGTATTTCCTGTTACAACCTGAGTTTGGGAAGGAGACCCTCCAGTTAACTTTTGTTTCAACAAATCTGTTCTTTTTTGTAAATTAGTAAATTCTTCTACAGACCATATATTTTTAAATTCATTTCTTTCTGTATCGTTAGCCTTTGTAATTATAATTTCCGCTATAAAAGTTTTACCCACTAATAAATCAGTATCTAAATCTAATTCTTTCTTTCCCTCTGGAATACCTGCTCCTAAAGCTTGAAATAGTGGGTAATATTTTGATTTTGGTGAACACCCAGGAGGGGTAGTATGAGAGTAACTCTCTCCAACTAAATCGGGGTGATCGGGAGATTCCAAAATTAAATCTTCCCATGCTAAAAATGAGTTTCCTGCATTTGGCCCTTTTTCTGCAATACGCACGTCTATTTTTTTAACTTGAAGGACATAAAGACCTTGAGGGCGAACATCATAACCTTCTTTAATTTTAATTACTGCCATAATTTTACTCCTTTATTTTTAATTGTGTAAAGTATTGAAAGGTAGAAGTATATTATACACTTACCTTATCATTTGTGATTTTATTCCTTTAATTCCAATTACTCCGTTTAAAGCCATTTCATCTTCTACAACTCTTTGTTGTCTGTTAAGATTTATAATAGCCTTATCTAATGTATCCATTTTTATTGTGACGATATCTACATCGTGTTTTATCCCATCTATAATTACATCAAGCCATTCTAACATATCTAATAAATCATCTAATTCATATTGTATAGCAGCTTCTTGTAAAGTTTGATTTCTTAGAGCTTTTATATCAGGGCGGTTAATTAATAATAAGTTTTTAGCCTTTCTATACAAAATCTTCAATCTTCCTTTATAAAATTGCCAAGTTTTTAATTCTTTTTTTACTTGCATTAAAATATAGGATACTCTATTATAATGACTTTGTGCATAAGCATATTTTTCATTAAAAATTTCTATACTCTCATCTGGGGAGGTATCTAATTCGAATTGTATTTGGGATAATTCTGAGAAGGGAACCTCATATATATTATCTTTCTTACTTTGTATCTCCTCCATTAATTCTGCTAACTCTTCAATATATTTATCTATAGGGTAATTGGGAACATCATACACAGTCATTTTAAATTTAGGCATTTCTATATTTCTCTTTTATTGAGGTAAATTTTCAATTGGAGTAGGTATTATTAAAGAATTATCATTCAACTTCTCCCTTAATTTATCTGTAATCTCCTTTAAAACCTCGGGGTCATTTTTTAAGAACTCTTTAAATTTATCTCCTTGAAATTTATTCACTCCATATGTATACCATCCTCCCGCCTTCTTCACTAACTCTTGTGTAGAGGCTAACTCTATTATATCTGCAATAGAGTCTATACCTTCTCCGAAAACTATATCTACTATTACCTCTCTGAAAGGAGGAGCTACTTTATTCTTAACTACTTTTATTCTCGTTTTATTGCCTGTGATGTCCTTTCCTTCTTTTTTAATAACAGACACTCTTCTTACATCTAATCTTACAGATGCGTAAAATTTAAGAGCGTTACCCCCAGTAGTCGTCTCGGGGTTACCAAAAATTACGCCAATTTTATCTCTTAATTGATTAATAAAAATTACGCAAGTATTAGATTTTGCTACTGCTCCTGTTAGTTTTCTTAATGCTTGTGACATTAATCTAGCCTGTACCGCCATCTGAGGGTCCCCCATATCTCCTTCAATTTCTGATTTAGGGACTAGTGCAGCTACGGAATCTACTACTATAATATCTACGGCATGACTATGCACTAACATATCTACTATTTCTAAAGCTTGTTCTCCGTAATCTGGTTGAGATAGTAACAAATCATCTGTGTTAACTCCTAATCGTTTTGCATACTTAGTATCTAAAGCGTGTTCTGCATCCACAAATGCAGCTATTCCCCCATGTTTTTGACATTCTGCTAAGATATGTAAACTGGCTGTCGTTTTCCCACCCGACTCAGGACCGTATATTTCTATTATTCTTCCTCTAGGGATGCCTCCTACTCCTAATGCGTAATCTAAGGAAATACATCCCGTAGAGATAACATCAATAGCATGATTGGGTTTATCCCCCAATCTCATTATTGTGCCTTTCCCGTATTGCTTTTCTATATTCGTAATAGTATCCTCTAATGCTTTTCTTTTAGCAGTAGACTGAGAATCTTGAACTTGTTTCATTTTTTCCCCTTCATAATATGTAATGCTTCCCTTATTAATCTAATTAAATCATTTACGGTATATACCCCAGTTAATCCTCTATTATTTTTTACTATCCTTATTTCTTTTGAAGAAATCACTACTACTATCTTATTCTTAGAAAAATATGGTTGGAGTTTTAATTCTTTATATTCTTCTTCTCTTAAAATTAAGATCATTTTATATAAAATTATCCCCTATTAAAATTTGAGATTCTCTAGATAAGTCGTAAGGTCTTTTTCTATTTAAATTAAAAAGATAATGTGTAGCATATTCCATTAAAGAGATTAATGCAGTATAATAGTTATTGCCAAATTGAATTTTATAGTTCTCTAATAATTTATGAGAAAATAATCTTTTCCTATGCATTTTTACTCTTAAAACTATTTCTATTATAGCTTGTAAAGAGTCTTCTGTAGTAGGTTTATCTAAATAATTTTTTATTGTTCTTCTTATTGT
>Ga0265297_10003283_pt1 | contig 29714 bp, 52 predicted proteins | sample Munlanlwell13791_FD_192502 | JGI IMG/M metagenome (GOLD analysis project Ga0265297, IMG submission 192502) | Leachate microbial communities from a municipal landfill in Southern Ontario, Canada - Leachate well 137-91 | ecosystem: Engineered > Solid waste > Landfill > Unclassified | place...
GTCTCGGAGGCCGAAAGTAAGGAGGGGATGTCACGGCACAATGCACCGACTCGCTCGGCAGTTCTTTCAGAACCGACAGCGCGTCGCCCAAAATAACTTTGTTCATGAGTTCAGCTCCTTGCTCCGAATGGCGAGTTTCTCCATCTCGCACACAAGTTCGTGTGTATATGGTTGCCCGCAGAAGTTGCCGTCGCTTTCACGCTTTCCACCACGATTTAACTTCAAATCATTTAGAGCCAGAAGGTTCAAGAGATGCTCCTTTTTAACGATGGAAAACGGCAGAATGGCGTTAGCCACCGCAATTGCTTGACGGTTTGATACTTGCCAGACATGCAGAATCTTATTCGATCTGAAAGATTTTGGGCTATTTTGCACACGTTTCTCCGTGTAAAACGTTCCGCCGAACCGATCCTTTAGCATTAATAATGGTTCTGGCGTCACCATCTTTATGGCGATAACGGGGTAGAATTGTGGATTCTTGCAGTCCCTATACTTTGGGTTCCGGGTTCTATAGTCACTCCGCTTAATCCGCACATTCGCCTCGCCGTCTATCAGTCCTGCGAAATACGCATCGATACACATACTACTACATGTAGGAGACGTTATTATATATACCTAGCGGGTGAAGTGGCGCAACAATGGACAGATTCGTCCGGGATCTCCGCAAGACGCGCCAGGCAATCTCCCTGTAATATCATTCGAAGTCCTCCAGATACTCGATCATCGCCGCCTCGCACCATCAGGTACTGTATGGCGGCGACGTTTCTGATGTAGCTGGTGATCTTTGGCCCCTCGTATCCGGGCTGCCCCTCCCGAGCCCGTATCCGCTCCAGGGCCTCGGTGATGGCGGCGGAGATCATCCCTTCGCCTCCCACCAGCGGCCTTCGGGGCCGCACGAATCGCCGTCGATCCACGACAGCCGCCCCTGACGAACGAGGCTACAGCTCGCGGCCCGGCCGATGATCTGGCCCGACACCGGATCTCGGTGCACCCGCCTCGTTTTGGGGTGGCGGCATATCGCGGCGCTCCATCCCAACAGTATCCGATCCGCCCACGATAGTGACATCCACTTACACGATGCGCAGCATCTCATCCGGTGTCCTCCTTCGGCGCGTCTCCTGCTCTTCGCCGGGCGTTATCGGATATCGCATCAGGTCTTCGCGTCGTCTCATGTTCCCGCACCGCCAATTGTTCTCATCTACTTGGCTGGTTCTATCGCTGCGGCTTCGTCTAGCTCATGTTGTAGTTCGTCGTCGTCTCTCCACTCCCTGTTCAGCATCTTCAGTGCCGCTCGGCGCTCGGCTCCTGTTACCGCCAGACCGTCCGCAGTGTGCCAGCTATGTGTCAGCTGCTGCACCATCCACAGCTGAGCTGGCATCCCATTCACAGTTCGTTCTGGGTTCACGATCGGTCGTCCGGTGTCTTCATTGAACCCTATGATGAACCCCGGTCTCGCTTTTTCTTGTGAGGCAGCAGTATCTATCGCCTTCATTGTCCAGAATGTTTCTCGGTCGATTACCTTCGCGTCCTCGCGGTAGTGGCCTGTTTTCGGGTCAATCACCCTCACCATAGCGCATATCACGTTCTCATTCCGGATGCACTTGATTACCTCCGAGCAAAGGCCCGCTTGGTTCATGATCTTGGAGACACCGAACGCTGACAGCTCCGTTCGGCCGGAAATACGATATCCAGTCTCTTTCTTCTTCGCGTATTCGTCCCACTCCTCCTTTGCCTCACTTTGTTGTTTTGGTGTAGGAGCTCTCGCTTTTGGCTTTTTTTCTGGCACGGTATTTTCTACTACTGCCGGCACCGTCACTTCTGGCCGCATATCTACTGGTTCGTCTTCAAAGCTACTCGGTTTGATGCCCAGCAGTTCCACGACCTCGCGCTGTAGGTCGTCCGCGTAGTCACCATTCTTGCCGTATACCACTTCACCGTCCTTTATCTCGACTTTCAGCATCGATGTTCCTTTCATCATCGTGACGGAGCGGTCTTTCTTTATTGGCTCATACCCCTTCTGTTTTGCCCAGCTGTATACGCTGGGCAACACTTTCTCGATCAGCTCGTCACTCTTCAGCACCATTCCCGATCACCATCTTCTCAAACAAGATTTCGTACCTGCCCATGGACGATCCGTGGAGGATGTCCTCCAATACTTCTGGATCCTCCGTCGTGATGGTGATCGATATTTTCGGATCACCAGTTTCGACCAGCCTGGCTCTGTAGATCTCTTTTGGTCCGTGCTTCGTCATTTTCCTGATCGGGTTCGCGGTCCCGTTCAGTTCAACCACTGATGCGTACATTATTTCCCTCCGAACTCTCTCAGCAGTTTGTCGAGTGCCATATCCAGTCTAGAGATACCGTTTGTTTTCTTATATTCTACCAACACACGTTTCGCGGTGCGTGATATCACCACGTTCAGGGAAGCTAGTTCGTCTTCCATGAACATTACTACGTCGTAGACGTATAAGAAGTTGTCGGCGGGGCGATCGGAACGGGGCATTCCCACTTCTGCCAGGTGCTATGTTACTCAGTCCCAAAGGGACTGGCAGCGCCCCGCCGGGTGGTCGTCATTCTGTACCAACCATCAGCCCGTATTCGCGAGCATCATCGGCGTCTCACGTGTTGTCCTTCATGATGTTAATATGCTCTTCGATCGTTTCCATGTCATCGACTATTACGCTCGGATCCACGTTTGGCGGAACGCGTATTATGTATGTTCCCACTGGGATCCTGTGCGGTTTTGATCTCATCAGCTCTACCACTTCGTGTGTTACTGTATCTATGCACAGGAACGATTCTTCCCCCGACTCCGAAGCGGCTATGATCGCCGCTATAGTTTCATTGTCCATGGGTATCGTTCCAGCAACGCAGCGTACAGTACGGTTTTCCGTCCTCACCAACGTAGCAGACATGGTCGTACCCGCACACACAACACGGCCCTGGCATCGTTGCATGCACTTCAATGCCGCCCTTCTTTATCATTTTGAACATCAGTGGTACCCGCCAACAGTTCTATCATTCTTACCCGGTCCATCGCATTCGCCAGGTCTCGATCCGCCCAGATCTTTTCTCGTCTGGCTTCGGAGAGCTTTTTCGCTTCCTCGGCCAGGTTTGTCCGTATCCAGCCCCTGCGCTTGGTATCGTTCCCGCAATCGGCAGGCACATTCGCCTGCAGAGTTGCTTCCTTTTCATTGTGGGCGACTTCTGCATCATGCAAGTCAATCAACACGTCGGCCATCTCGTCCCTGACGTCTTTCAGTTCACCGAACGATGCCAGGATCATCTGCACGACATCATCCAGTGTTACCTCGCCGTACTTCTTACTCATACTGAGCTGCACGGCCTTCGCTAAAGATTTCATCAGTCGTCCTCCTCTGTCCACCCCATATCTTGCTTCGTCTGCTCGAAATCGTCCTCATCGAGTACTGGGTAATCTTCTATCATCTTCTCGATCTCTTCGGCTTTATCTATTGCGGCCGAATCGGATTCGTGGATCATTATCGCTTCTACCCATCCCACCAGCCAGTGGTTGAATCTCACCACCAGGATCGTCTCAGTTTCCCCGCCGAGCATCTCCAGCGCGACGTTAAAATTTGAGATAGTCAATGGCTCACTGTCTCTTGACTGGCTAAGCAGGATGTAGTAGTCGCTGTAGTCCGTTCCCATGTAGTTTGCTTCACGGGTCCATTTTTCCATCTATATCACCTATGAGAACACCATCCATACCAGTATCAAGATTACTATGATCGGTATTCCCACCACTATTGGTGCTCCGGCTACCATCATCAATATTGGCAGTGACCACTCCCGCCAATGAATTGGCGGGGATTAGCCCTGATTTCGTCCTAATATAGCAGCTGCCAATTTTGGCAAGTTGTTGCGTTGGTATTTATTTAATAGTGGTATCATCCCAACCTCTCGTCCATCTCACACGGTTTCACTGTCCTGTTGTCGGTCAGAACATAGCAGTCTATCACGTCTTTCATCTCTCGGACCGTCGCGCACTCGTATATCGGTGCGCAAGTCAGCGCGGATACCGGGATCACCTTACCCGCAAGTGGGCAGAACTCACCGACTCGCCACGCGCTCAGCTTGCACATCGGCGTGCGACAGTATCCGAATACGAACCACCTCTCCCCGGCTTTATGGACTTTGAAATCATCCACCGATTGGTCGAAGCGCTTCAGCTCGTATCTGCTGAAGAACTTTCCTGATTCTCTGTCCGCCTTGACTATCTGGTCTCTCGTCCAGCGGTGTCTGGCGAAGAGCATCGCACCGCCAGTCGCTGACGCCAATTGACTGATCGGTGACTCGAAAAATGGTGATGCGCGACCAACGTGGGTCGCGGCCAGAGCATGTACCACGTCTGAACCCCTCATTATATCCCTCCTGAAAAATGTTTAGATTCCTCTGATTTCGACGGAGTCACAGGTCAACCCCCGGTAAACTGTCACTGTCACTCTTCGTCCGCTTATTTCGAACTCCACCGTTATATCCTTGAACGGAAATTCGTCTCTTAGATCACGCACGATCATCCGTCGGACAGTGTCACATTTATCAATCTTTGCACTGAGTTCCGCCTGTTTTCGCAACAGGGTATCTCTTTTATCCGATAGGACCCGCGCTAATTCGAATGAGCACGGTCCTAGGACGCTGTCTTGTGTGCCTAGTTGCGATAGTTCATCACCGTACCTGCGATACTCATCACCGTACCTGCGATACTCATCGCCCGCTGCGGCGTATTCTTCGAGTTTTCTAACTATTTCGTCCTCTGTCAACATTAGTCGTCCTCCAGCCTTTCCAACACGTGCTTTTTCACGACTTCTGGTAGTGCGTCGAAGTCTATCTCGACCTCGTCACCGTCTGGCTCGGCGTCCCGAACGCCCCATTGTGAGAATCCAAGCGGATGCTCCGGATTATCCGATAGCCCCAGGTAATGGTGCATCCGTCGTCCAACCGACAGGACGTAATGGCCCTCGCACACGACTATGGAGTATCGGTCCATCGTTTTTCCGCCGTTGTCAAGTACTTTCATCACGCCTGGCGGCTTCATCAGACTCCTCCGCACCTGTTCTCAGTGACTTCAGGAATTCGATCTCACGTTCAGCACCAGCGATGCGCACTTCCTCTGGCGCATTGTCGTAGAAATCTTCATATGGTGTTTCGGCACACAGTCTGCGCCCAGTGCGTTCGAACACGGGGCACCCCACACACTCGTGGTTTAAATAGAACATCTGGCACAGCGGGCAGTTCGCGACCCCCATGTCTTTGCCTGTGCCGTCCCGTATTCGTTCCCATTTTCGTATCGACCCCTCCAGGGCCTTGGCTGTTGCATCGTCCATCTTTTTCATTTTGTTGCACACGTTGCCCGACACACACTCCACCAGTTTCTCCAGGTCTGGCTCGTTGTCGCACCAGCAGTACGCTTTGTTTGGACATACTGGGCACATTTTCTTCATGACCACTGCCGTGATGTCGTCTATCGCGTCGCTACATGTGTAGACCATACTCCACCTCAGGCTAACTGCTCTAGGGCGTCTACTACTTCGTCCACATCGATCGTCCCTCTGATCCGGATCGCCTCCTCGATGCAGTCTTTGGGCTCGGCTCCGTTCTTCCTTGCAAGGCTCATGGCCGTCCTGCAGACGACCGCCACCTCACGGTTCACCTCTTTACGCATCGGGAACGCCCTGTTCCACGATGTAGCTGCTCTCGCTATCTCTTCGTTCAGTTCCATGGTTTCCACCTCTATTGGCGGCGGGTTGCCTTGTAGACTACAGCTCGCACGATTGACTCCGCGGTGGTGAGCTTGTCCACCTTTCCTGTGTGCCCCGACCCCCAATCCATAATAGATCCAAACGGTATTTTCCATGTCTCCTCTGTTATGGTGTCGGTCAGTATCCACTGACCGTTTTTCTCATCCAGAGTCACTGTATACATCGGCATTTCACTCATCCTCCTCTTCTATTTTGTTCAATCGATGGCATATCTTAGAGTCCAGTCCTTCGAGAACGTCGTCATTGAGCTGAAGATATGGCATTGCCTGTAGGATCGCCTTCGATCGCCGAACTATGACCTCCAGCAATTCTTTTTCCGATCCGGTGGCGTTCCGCCCTTCGATCCGGCCGATTTCTCGGAGTGCCCGCTGAGACTCTTCGCATACCTTCATCAGTGCGGTTACGGTTTCGCTTGCGGTCGGAGTTACCATTCCCATCAATAGTCCTCCCCAGTACCTGATTCATTTAGCGTCGTATACCATCTTTCGGCCTCTACTCCAATCGTGAGGTCCTTATGAACTTGCGCAATATCATGGAAGTCGCGATCGATCCATTCCCGGACCTGTTGGGACAGGTTGATCCCGGCGGCTTTGATTCGCCGCCGCTGAGATGCTCGGATCATGATTTCCGAGCGGACGAGAGGGTCGCCGTCGGGCAGCGCCTCATTCCCATGTACCCATTTGTCCATCTTCTCTCATCTCCTCGCCTCGAAAATGGGGGCTCAGGGGGGCGATTAGAATGCCCCCAAGACCTCCCTATATGCCCGGTGCGCGTCCCTGGGATCCATCCCAGAGACGTATTCGACTAGCCATTGTTCCCAGGATTCTATATCTGAGATGGGCTCGCGGTGGGTTGCCGTCCCAGCATCGCGGTTCCTCGGCCCGTTCTCTTCGTCCCACTGAAAGAGGCAGTCTACATCGACTGACCCTTTCGCTGCTGTTTGAATCTCCGAATATGGCCCTCTCGGGTAGCTGATCTCAGCCCAAAATCCCCCATCTCTCTCTTCAAAAATCACTGTCGCGGTCTTGATGCTGCCTCTTGGCCTGTTCAATTCGATATCTATTTGTTTCATCATAGTTCTCCTCCAATACATACACTCTCGGATCACTCCGCAGACGCATCCTGCCAGCGATTCTAGGTCTGGTTCGTCCACATCATCTCCGTTCCAGTCATCCCAACAGCCCTGTTCTTTGTCTGGGCACCTGGGGCACAGCACGTTCATCATCACTTCCTGGATGTCGTCCATCGCATCGTTACAGGAGTAGGCCATTTACTCCTCCACCCGTTGTACTACTGGATGGGCCAACATCTCGTTGATCGCTCCGAGGTCCATGTAGTGGCTCTCGTAGAACTCCCTGATCGTTTTATCACTGTAGTCGCGCCCCAGATCGTCTTCAGCATCCACTACCTGTTGCACCAGACGTTCCTTCGCCAATTCCACTACCCATTTCGGCACTAGGTATCTTTGATCACATACCATCTACTCCACCACCCTCATCTCACCTTCACCGTCTTCGTTGCCCTTGTCCCCCTCCTCTCGCAGAGCCTTGATGAAGGTCTCCACGTCCTCGGCCCTTATGGAGATCATGGCACTACCTCGTTTCCCTTTGCTGGTGATGGGGTGGATCACGACCACCCCGCTCACGGTTATCATTTCGACCCCGATCTGCCTCATATATCCGTTGCGGCCCAGGGCGTAGAGGTCAAGGTCCACGCCTCCTTTGTAGAGTACCTGTCTCATCTACTCCACCTCCTGCACGGGGTTGGCGTAGTATTCGTCGCCATCGTGGTAGATCCCTGCCTCTCCCGGGAGGACTGGGGCTGAGTAGGGTCTGCCTCCGATATAGATCTGGGCCATCGGGTACGACTCCGCACCCACCAGCTCGACGGTCGCCACTTTGTCTGCCACCCTCATGTGACAGCACACTTCTGACCAGGGTAGCCTCACCCTGAACTTCTTGCCGATTATTGGTTTAGATTGCACCTAGTCCACCTCCGATTATACCCAGGCAGGTTTCACCAGCGTTTCTGGAAGGCTAAACAACCATTCTATGACGTCCCTCGGCACGTCCTCTTTCAGCCATTTGGTCCCGTACTTGTAGCCGCAGACTGGACACGGTTTGCACAGGACACCGCCAGGATGCTCTTCAGGTTTAACCCAGCCAGACCTCTTTGTCTCTTTGCTCTTGAACTTGTACTTCTACGATTGTAATTTTTTTTGTCGTGGCTCTCACCGTCTACTCCCCCTCCTCGACAATCAGTTCATCCCTGAACGCATCGATGATAGTTTGATCCCGCGGGCGATCATCGAGGTCTCTAACTTTGGCTTTCGCCGAGCATTTACCGCACCTCCATACTCGGTAATACCCGGTCTCGTCTTTCTCTATACCTGACCACGGGAAACAGAGCGTGTGCCTCGCGCACTTAGTCATCTTCTTCATCCTCCCCATCATCGATCTGGACGTTCTCAGTTTCATTATCTGCGTCCTTCAATGCCCAATAGCGAGCGTCGAACGGTCCGACCGGATCGGATGTCGGGAGGCATCCTGGCTGACAGTACCACCAGTACCAGCCAGGGGTTCTGATCCCATCGACCATGTACTGCTTCTGATCGGCGGCTGGGAGGTCTAAGATCTGCTCGTACGTCATCTCGAAGATCTCGACTCCATCTGGCATCGGGTATCCATTCTCCAGGACCTCGAGCTTGTCATCGACCAAACTTTCGTAATCAATGAAACTCATGATGTATCCGAGTAGGTCCGTGAACATGTCCGCTCCTTCGGCGAGCGGGTTGTTCTCCTCGATCAGCTCTTTGATGGTTGCCTCCGCCGATGCGTAATCATCCGACGATTCGACTATCTCTAAGACGGCTCTGTACATGCCCTCATCGTTGTCGATCCATAACCCAGCGTACCAGGTTGCCTTCTCCTGCATATAATTGTGGGCTGCACTTCTCTCTGACATCTTCACACCACCCCAGTCTTTCTCGACCAGTCATGCTTCTGTCCTACAAGGATCTCCATATCCTCAGCTATCTTTTCTATTACCCCGTCTAGGTAAATCGCTTGACCCGAGCAACCGCGCCCCCATATCGCTTCAAGGGCGAGGACATTGAACACGACCATCTCACCATGCTCCTTTAGCTGCTCACCGAACGATCTGGTCACCAGCCAGTGCTCTAACGCTTCGCGGCATTCGTAGTCCAGGTCGTAGTGCATTACTGCTGCTTCGCATGCTTGCTGATACGTGTCGAATACCTCTGACTCGTTGCCTTCCCGGTCCCTGAACACGTATTTCTCCATCGCACTGTTATAGTAGATGTCGATCTCCTCACTTTCGCATGCGCCCACGTAGTCCGGCACAAATAACGCATCTACCAGTTCATCCGCCAGGTCGGTTCTGTTATACAAAACGTCGACCAGTCCACTGACGCAATAGATGACGTTCTCTTCCGCCAGCCGACGGCAGATCCGCATGTTTACTTCGTCCATATCACTCACCTCAGGTGCCTCCTCAGCATCTGCCCTGGGTACCTCCGCACCAGGTCGGTCACCATCCGTTCCTCGAGTGTCGGCCTATCCAGATCGAGCGCCACTTTCATCTTCTGATGGCGGCGCTCTGCATCCCTGGCGGCAAACTCGTGCCTCCTTTTCGCGTGTCGAGATTTCGGCATCCTATCACCATGTACGTTGACGTCTTATAAGAATAAATACTTGTTGGGCTATCTAGTAGCGAGTGGCTATGTCAGCCACTCGGCCACGTCCGTATTCTTGTTGAGCTTGATGCTCAACATCTTCCCTCGTACCGGGTCATCGTATACATCTGTTACCACATCGCACAGAAGATACGATTTCCCAACTTCCAGATGCGGGAAGTCATTCTTTTTGAACGATACGAATTTCACCACACCGGACTCGTCACCCAGGAGGCCGATCTGGTCGATCACGTCAGATTTGCTTTCCCACAACTGCACCACGGTCGCAGAGACCGTTAGCCAGATACCTGGCTCCTTTTTGATTTCAGATATGTCCATTTCTACCACCAGTCTGGTTGTTTCAGCTGAACTTTAACTACTCCCTGTTGTTTCCGCTCGAGCGCCTTATGCCATGTCCAGGCGTCTACGTAGACGAACCCGCTCCGCAGACAAACTTTGTCTTTTGGAACGTAGTACGTCGATCCGTTGATTTTCAGCACGACTGCACCATGCGGCTGAACACCATCGAAGGTGCTCAGCTCGAACCTAATCATGTCTCCTTTCATCTTATTTCACCATTACAAATTTTTGAAAGCCAGCGGATAATACTTGCGTCCCGAGCCGCGGCGAGGGCGCAAGTTTTATCCAGCTGGCGGGTCAGCAGTCTGAAAACGTAGAAAAAGGAGTTACTGAAAACAGGAAAACGTCTTACCGGGGATCTTCCCGGTAAGATTCGCGCTCCGTGGGGAGCGGTTCGATGTCTGCGAGCGGGTCAACGCAACCCGCCCAGTACTCCGCGTTCTCGATCCAACGCTGTTCCTGCTGCGACGGTGGTTCAAGATCCCAGTTCCGGCGCGGCTTCCGTGGGATCTCCAATGCGCGCCGCGCCCGGACGAGCTCAAGCTGATACTTGAGCGACCTCTTGTTCCGGGCCTGTATCTTATCGAACGCCGCCTGAAGTTCATCCGCGGTGTATGACCGGAGCACCCAGTCAGCAGACTCGTTCAACGCCTCTCCAACAACCCTCGCTGCTACATTTTTGGTCACAAACATTTCTCTCACCTCTTTCTCCTACCAGCGCTCGGCTGGCGACTACGGCGCCGTTAAACAGACGAGCTGATCATGCTGTCGCCGCGCCGCAGCGCGGGAAGCCCGTAGGGCCGACAGCTTGATCTGCTCGGATGTAGGCGCATCGTCATCGCCAGCTCTGGTAGGAGCTGGTGAGAGGACGGTGACCAAACAGCGAGGTCAGAGAGAGGCGTCGTGTCTGCAGACGAACATGTGCTCCGGTTCGCGGATGATATACTCGGCGTTCGATTGCGGGCCCATAGGTCGCTCCCTGCAGCTCGAGTGTAGGTGGCGCGGGAACGGAGATCTGCACTGCCGCGCCGTTGGAGCTGAACAGTCAGCAGCAGGCTTGGATCATGGTTGCGAAGATGTTTCGCTCGCCCTGGCGGTGGCATGGTCCGAGCGCCCATATTTAAATACCAGCTTCACCAAAGTAGCTTGACGTGGCAAGTAAAAATGTGTGGAGTCGATTCAACTTCGGTGTCTCGAAAGTGAAGTCTTCTGTCATCCGCGGGCCTGCTGTTGAGATCAGATCAACCAAGCCGTCCATTGGTGCGTACAAACGGGTTAATTGGGCAGCTGCCAGGAAAAAGTAAGGCGGCTGTCTCATTCTTCAATTTTACTGATCTGTATCCACGTTATTTTATCTGGGTCAATTGCATATCCTATGGAGTGACCGGCAATCGATATCATTTTCAGTTGATCATCGACCACTTCGCATACACATCGCCCTGTTATGTTCAAACCGTTGTCCATGTGTATGCTGACGCGCTTTCCGTTTAATGATCTGAATACTGATATGTCGATCATGTTATTCCTCTGTTGTCGAAGCGTTTTTCTGGGCCCATCTTCCTGGTGGTATAGAATGTTCACCCCGTTTGGATTTCTGACGGGGCTGTGATCCGTACGGCATCCAGGGGTATAGAGCGCAGTCTGGAGTATTGCAGTCCACCCGACCATCAACGTAGTCAGACATGCAGTCAGAACACTTGGCCAGGATTGCCTGGGTCGGTGTCAGGGTCCCGCCACGTAGATGACGTAGACGATGGGTTGTACCTTTACCTGTCATGTTGAGTGAAATGGCGTTGTTACCATATAAAGGTTGCGACACGACGTGAAGATTCTGTAACCGGGGTCGGATTCAGGGTGGATCCTATAATAGCGGATTTGTAAGTAATTACATCTATCATTCTCATTTTTCATTTCATCTATATCATGTACTCTTATCAGAGGGGATCCGGACCGAAGGTCCGGGGGTCGGCCTGAAAGGCCCGAGCCCAACCCGCTGGGACGCTCGAGAATTCCAGCAATACGCAGTCGAACGCTTAACCATGAGAGGAAATGCCTTGGGCGCAGGATAATACCCCACCGACTATACCACAGCCCTAAAACGATCTCGACACTTAGAATCCAGGCAGAAGATTGTGGGCCGGGGCGGAACTACTTCCCCGGCCCGAAGAGGTGAGAGATCTCTGGAGACACGGTCGCGTACTGGCGGTGCAGTCGGGTAAATGAGGGAAACTTGTGGCCCGACACCTACTACTGCGCGCCCTCCGAATATAAACATATCGTCCCGGCGCCGGAGGCGCCCGCCCTCCGCCGCGCCGTCAACGATGCCGGGCTGGAAGCCACCGGCACGCTCCACCGGCCAGAGCAGAAACACCACCAGCAGGCTAACGACGCCAACACCACCACACCACCTATTCTCGCATCGGGCCGTGCTGAAAGCACCCACGTGTCTCGATCCCTCAAACCAATCACGGCTGGAAGCCACGACCAGACCAGACCGCGCAGAAAACCGAAACCGCAACGACAGCACCAGAACAACGACCCCGACCACCCAGCAAATTCCAAAACGGCAGGACGGAACCAACCGGGTCGGAACGACCCGGCGCACGCGCCCAGTACGTGCTGGGGGTGCATCATGCGTCACATGTATCGCTCCCAGAACTACGCACAGCACCGCCCGCCAGCACAGAAAACAAGCACCGCGCCACCGACCAAACCAGAGCGACAGAACAGCAACGCAGACAGCACGCCAGCACCAACACCCCGCCCCCACCTTAGTCAATAAGTAAAATGAAATGAAAAATGAAAATGAGAAAAGTAAATACTTACAAAACCCCTATATTAGCGACACCACATCACCCATCCACCCACCACAGCTGTCAAAAATATACCAAATATCAAACCATGTAGCAGCCCCTCCCAATACGCATCCTTCTCTGCATTAACCGCCATCCCCAGTGCTCTATTTATCAACTCGTCTTCAGATCCCACGCGTGTACACCCCCTCCTGATATAGCGACCACCATTCCACGCCACAGTCGCTGCATCTGTATAACATCTTCTTCTTCCCACCATCTATGATTATACCCAGCAATTCCCTGTTTTCGTGTATGCACGTCATCCTCTACCAAGCCCTCTTTTCAGTACCTTGCTCGCTTCCTCGTCGAACTGCTTGTTCCTCGCCGCTTTCATCTCGGCTATTTCCTTCTCCATTCGTGCTACTTTCGCTTCCAGTAATTCCAGCCTGCCTAGTTCTATTTCCATAATTTCCACTGCCCCATAATGCACATCTCTTCATCGTTTTCGTTTTCAACCCGAACATTTTCGCTATCTCCCCCCACGTGTACCCATCGTTATAATATAAGTCCCGTATCTTCTCATGATCGGTATCAGTCACCCACACTCCACTAGGCATATCTATCCCACACCGCGAAATATTCTTCCGGCGTTTCGAACTCCCAGCCGTTCGCGTAATACTCGTCCAGCTCGGGCAATACAGCGGGTTTCCCATACCACAGCGGTTCTATCACAAACACCCCGTCTGGTAGGCTGACCCTCACGGTCATGTGTCCTTCTTCCGTACCGTTCGGCCAGGCGCCGTAGTTCACCACCAGCACGCGGTCGTACATATCTAGCTTCTCCCATACCTCCACCGACGTTCTCACGCATCTACCAGACTTGTTCACGTGTCCCACAATCCGGTTCGCTTCCATCGCCGATGTTCTCTTAATCAGGTCCTGTAGCACCGACTCGTTATGGCTCATGGTCACCTCGGATGCTACGTATGCCTCCAGCACGCTATACCCCGAATCAGCCGGGCTGACGTAGTTCATCACGTCACCCACGGCGATTGCGCCTGCAATCGGTAAAAGCAATAGACTTAACTGCAGCAACCTCAGACCCTTTCCCATACCTTCCATCCTCCTTTTATCGTTCCAACGCACTTCACCAAACCGTGCTTTCTCAACCTCGTCATGTCCTGCGATAGCTGCCTTTTCGGTATACCAGTTCTCTCCTCTAGCATGTACGTCGTCACCTTCTCTCCCACCTTCATCGCGTTCAGCACTTCAGTCTGACCCATGGCGATCCTTTTCCCGACCGACTATCATATAACCACAAAGTGCCCACGCCAACAATATCGCTAATACCGTGAACACTCCATGTGTGGCCACCGCACTGCATCCCATTACAGCAAGTATAACACTGACGCAACCCAGCGCCATTATATCTGAAGTACCGGTCCTCTTCCTGAACGCCCATACCTTCACTCTTGCTATCAACCACGCTCTATCGGATATCTGACCCATTTTTCCACCCCACGTACGTCTTTCCGTCCACTTGTGTTTTCGCCTCATTCCACCCACGCCTTTTCAGTTCCACCAGTAGGTCTCCTGGCGTCATCCCGCACATCTTCGCATGCAGGAATGGTATCATCACCTTCCCTCGGTCTCCGAACATCTCGATTATCTCATCTGGTTCCATCCAAACCCCATTTCCCGCAGATCCCTCTTTATTCTGGCCCGCTTGATATCTTTTTCGTCGCACCACTCCCCATGCCACTTCCCACTCAGCATCCTCGCAGCCAGTTTATCGAAACACGATTTTCGTTTCATGTAGTGCTCGACCGCCTCGCGCGTTCCCAACACCTCTCCGTTCAGCTCATACAGTGTGCCGCCGCGGTCGATAACTTGCCTCGGCCGTTTCCTCCGTATACCGGCTCTGCTGTACGCATTATCGATTGATACCGCACTGCATCCCAGTTCGTCCGCTAGCTGCTTCGACGGCACATTCTTGTGGTCCTCCAGCCACGTACGGTCATGTAATTCCGGACGCGTACGCTCGTATTTCCTACCCACGGTGCGTGGTATACCAAATCTCACCCTCGCCTTTTGCACGGTCGATCGACCACACTTCAGCATACCCGCTATTTCCGTGTCGCTGTACCTGTACGCGAGTTCCTGCAGTTGCTTTTTATCGTGCAGCACTGGGAATCGAATCAGTCTCACCATCTCACACCCTCCTCCGCTCAGATCGTCTCACCCTCCGCCTTGCACGTTCTACTGATTCTATGCTGCACCCCAGCAACTCCGCAACCTCCCGATGTGACATGTGGTTATGATCCTTCACCCAAGCGTCGTTTTTCAGTTCCGGGTACATGTCGCGACACGGCGGTATCCTCGGTGGAACTCCCAGTCGGTGTCTCGCATAGGTCACCGTGCTACGTGTAGCTCCCATCATCTTTGCGATTTCCGCGTCGCTATACTGAGATGCCATCTCCAGTAGCTTCTCTCTGTCCTGCAGTAATGGATATACTACCACATTACTCACTCCGTTCAGGTTGCCCGCGCAACCCAATCATGCCAGCTTCCTAGTTCCATCCTATCCACAACCTTTATATCCTCGAGTCACGTAGTAACCGATATGCAGTGACCTCTTCATAGATACCCCGGCTCGCCAGAAATACCTCAGAGATACCCTCAGAGATACCCTCAGAAATACCCTCCTTTTCGCTATCTATTGCCCTTCCACCCCTCCGGAAATACCCATTCTCAGGAAGAGTATACACCCTATTTTTTATACATAAAGATACCCCGTATACTCTCCCAAAATAGGTATCTCTATATATCATATACATCAATACATATTGATTACATGGGTATTTCTGTGGGTATTTTTCAGGGTATTTCATGGGTATTTTTCACCTATTTTGGTATCTTCGATAACAGGCTCGTCACTCAGTTCGACTACCCCACCGAACGCACCCCAGAAGTCTAACTTCCCGTCTAGGATATACACTGTCGTGCGCACGGTTTTTGACCTCTGGTCATCGTACCTATACGTCTCGCTCTCTTGCTCCACCCTGAACCCGGCGAGCTTCTGCTCCAGCCCTCCCCTTTGCTCGCTCCCCACTTTCTTGCCTCGCGCTAATTGGTCGATCCTCCCCACTGTCACGCCCATAATCCTGGCAGCATCCTGCCTGGCCAATCTCCCACCGCTATCGGAAATCGCTTTGGCGAGTTTCAACTCCTTGGTCGTCAGCTTCGAGGCGAATGAATCCGCTTGCTGCTTTTCGCCACAATACAGCTCTGCTGCCTCGTTGAAATCGTCGATTGTGGCCATTACCACGTCATCGATGATGTCTCGCTGAAACCGCCGCCAGAATGCTATTGCTCGTATTATGTCCAGGAACATCGGTAGATTGCGGCGGTTGCTCGGGTCGTGCCATACTATCCGATCGGCGTATGGTATTATCACCACATGCCTGCCCTCTTTCAGTATCCTCATGACTTCCCGGCACACGAGCACGCGGCGTGTTTCGGGTAGATCCTCTATCCCGTATTTTGCCTGTACCAAAAACCTGTCAGCTACCGCCCTGTCGGTTTCAACCGAGTCGTCGACGTTTAGCGGTACAGCCCTGTTAAGTACCTGTGTGTCCTGGTCCGAGTCCACCGATGTGATCGCCCACACGATTTCTGGCGGTATCGGTAACTCTTTACCGACCAGCTCGCCGCTCGACCTGCTCACTGTCCGATGGATGTATGTCTTGTGGAACCGCGACGTCGTGTTTTTCAGTATCGTATCGATGTCGTCGTTTTGCTGGTAATCATCACAGAATACAATGGTCCCTGGCCGTATGTCGTGGTAGAACAGCGCCTTCGATGACAGCGATCCCTTGATCCACCATTCTTCCGGTATGGTGTGCAGCACCGCTTCGATCAAGAACGATTTCCCTTTTCCGCTCTCTCCCGTCGCTTTTGGGTGTAGTCCCTTCGAGTTTGGTATGTGAGGTGTGAACTGGCAGCAGTACACCAGCTTGCCAGATGCGGTGTCTCCCTGGTGCAATTGCTTGAATGTGTCCATCACATATTCAACCGGGTCTCCGTTATGGACTATGTCTTCAGCTTCTTCGGTTATATCGGCTGGCGTGCGTTTTGTCTCTTCTCTTTTATCTGCCAACCGTTCTTCTTCCTGCTGTATACCCCGCCTCAGCTCGTTCCAATCACCTTCTTCAATTCCCATTGATTTTGGTATCCCGTCCCATTTGCGGTTCGATACCCATATTGGTTGGTCCGACGATACCATCGGCGCCCAGTCGCCACCGATTTTTTCTACGTACCACGTTCCCGTTTTGTCTACTCCCACGCCTAGCGACCCGGTCGACGTCTGGTGCTTGTATTTCCGCACTAGTCGTATCATAGAACCCGCTCGACTGAACGGCGCGTGTATTTTTTATTTGCTATATCGACTACTTGCTTAAACAGCTCCCCCCGTAACACCCCCCTTTTCGCCTCATTACATTGTATCAGACCCTCCTTTACTGCGATTGCCAATGCTGGTCCGCCTCCAGACCAACAACGGTAGCAACACCACACGTTTTTTCCGGAGTCCACTTCGAAATTGTACCCGCCAGTTGAACCGTGCACTGGGTGCGCCCCTCGCAACGCGTTTCCAAACCGTTTCACATTTCCCTGTGGCGTCCACACGTCGGCTATGTTTATATATTCGAATGGGTCGTACGCGTTTGGATTCTTCACTCGTATCGTTCGTTGCTCTTTCTCCTCGCGGGCCCGGCCGAACATTACCTTACCATCTAGTATCCCGAACATGTCCTCCCATGTCACATTGGCGATTGGCATGTCCCGTACTATTCTGTATTTCGACCCATTCGGGTGCGTGCTCCCCGGTCCAACCGCCTGGAACCCGGCCGTCTGTATCTCCCCTAGATGCACAGGATTGCCATCGCTGTCGACTTGCTCGTTGTCGTACATTACGATTTTGTCACCGTGTTGTTTACAGATGTAGTATCGGTGTAACCCACCACCGCCTGTTCGCACCGTAAATGTGTCTGGCAATTCATCTGTCACACCCAATTGCTGGAACCTCACCTCGTTATCAGAATCGAAAATTATCAAGTTACCGTACCCGGTGCACGTTCCCCAGTTGTACCCCTCTTGTAGATACCCCCTGAACTTTGGATCGTCGAACTTGTAGTTGTTCACGGTATTCCATTTCGGCTCAAACGGTCGTTTGCTTCCGAAGTCTATCGGCACGAATCTGAACTCATCTCGTCTCAGTTGTGGAGGGACACGGTCCGCCGCCTTTGCGATCAGATCTGATGAGGACATGGAATTTTCATCTCCTTTTCGATCTATCCGCTTTTTCATATTTAACCCCGCAATTGTCTTCGAGATTTTTTAGGGTAATCTCAAATTCCCGTCTAGCAAATCGGGTGAATCGATCAAATGGTTCAACCGTTCCGCCAATTATTTTCATCAGTACGGGATCAAACCCTGGTTCGTCTTGATCAAATTCATACCCTTGACCTATGAACCATCCAATTGTTCCTTTCGTTTCTTTCCCGTCGTTATTTTGGCGGAACGACATCTCTATTGCATTCATCGAAACGTTGCCATCGGTCAAAACACCAATCTCTACCAGAAGGCTTGGTTTTTTTGGGTTACAATCATCGATAATTATTATTTTGCCTTCTGATTTATGCAACTCTTCGATAAGTTCATCTTGTGCGGTCGTTACATCATCTGGATTACTATTATATAATAACCAGATATGGAGATCCCCGAACGGCGTGCCCTCCTTCTTTGCACGCATCTTGACTAAGCGATTGCCATTTTCCATTTTGTAGGTCAATACTTGCGTGCCTTTTGAGAAGGCTATGTTCCATAGGTCGGTCGCTGTAATCAATTTTCTGTCGTCTTCTGTCATTTTCCTCCTTCCTCGCCCGAGTTGATCTCTTTCTCGACTGCCACAATAAAAAAGTGGCTTCTGTTTGCGTATTTGTGCCCGTTAGACACGATTTGGTCGATCTTGTCCACGAGCTCATCGGGTATGTATATGCTCGTTTTTCCCATGTACCTCATGTAGGTACGTTTTGGTATAAAAGATTGACGCCCTGTTCAGGCACGTTTTGTTTGAGCGTGATAAAATAGAACGTCCTAAGATAAAAATGTTGGGATCATGATGGCTTTGCACGTAAACCCCGTCCTGCACGTAAAGTCTCAGCCTTGCACGTAAAGTCACTGCGTTTGAGGATCTAGTCTTTCTGGGGGCTGAAAACACTCAAGGACATGCAATCACGCAACTCTTTAATATTTTCAAGTAGGCTTGTTTGCATCTCTCTCAGTGCGTCGGCTCGCTCAATTACATCAATCATATATTTGATATCGTCTTCATCACATGGAATATCAATTTCAATATCAAGCAATTGTTTCTGGCTTAATCTGTTCCGACTGGTTTTTGTCGCACCGGTTGACATCGAATCGATCTTTTGTAGATAGTATGGGCTGTTGAGGCAATAAACGATATATTTAGTTAAGAATTTCTTATCTTCTATCTCAGATTTTAATTTAAATGTCGGAAATTCATTTGAGACATAACAACCATCATGTTCATCACCCAAGACGGCAAACGATCCCCTGAAGGCGAATAACCTATTATATATAATAAGATCTGAAGTGACTTTATACAACGTCTTTCCCTTGATATCACTACCAAGTTTTTCTTCTCGGATGAAGGCACCTGCCCCCCACCACCTCACACCAAGCAATGTATATAATTTATCAGATAATACTTTCTCCTTTTGACTTACTTCTTCTATCAAATCACCAAGACGGATAGATTGCATATTTCGGGTCCGGGAGACATCATTGCTATATGAACTCAGCAATGTGTATTCCTCGTTTGTTTTATCCAGTGTTTTTGCTATTCTGTCTTGAAGAAACGCCATTTTGCTTCCATCAATATTCAAGGAATGATTATAATAGAATTCAGCATCGAGTCTTTCACTAATATCAGATACCCAAGAGTTAGAGTTTATCGGGTTTCCGCCATTGGACATAAACGATTTATAATCTAGCAAAATGTCTGGAAGTTCGTTGCCTGGTATTTGAGATCCATTTGGTGCATATCCTGTATTCTTCGCAATGGACAAAAACACAGGATTTTGTTTTCCTTCATCTTGTTCGTATTTCTTTTGTAGAATGAGTATGCTTGTTTTGGCTCTCGCATTATATCCTTCAAACGTCTCTTTCGGTAAGCTGATTACTGCCTTTATCCAGGCATTACTTTTGATATACTCTCTAACATATTTTTTGGATTCGGTATTTAGAATGCTCTCGATTACAACTATTCCGACCATTCCTCCCTTATTAACGAGCCGGATGGCGCGTTCTAATGCCAATATTGCTCTATCTTGGGAGTTTCTCCCCGCCCCCAATTCATATTCCTTTAAAATGTCCGGGTCGTTTTCAAATGATCCAAATGGAGGATTAGTAACACATATGTGGAATTGCCCCTCTTCTATATGATCCTTTATATTTACCAATCCATGATGCTTAAAAATTCCCGCGTTTCCATCACCATGAACCATCATGTTCATTTTACATGCTTGTGACGTTCTCTCCTTCCAATCAGTGCCGTATAATGACTCATTAGATAATTGATATCGCCATTTTGCCTTTTCATCAACAGAGAACTCTTGAAGACGTATTTTCTCACTGATCACATCAAATGCATAAATCAAAAAACCCCCCGTGCCACAAAATGGATCTATTATTCTATCGCCTATCTTGGGGTTGATTGCATCTACCATAAACTCAACCACATTTCTAGGTGTGAAATATTCCCCTAACCCACCCGTAAATGTGTCGCCGAGGAAATACTCGAACGCTTCTCCTTTAACATCAAATGCAGTTAATGAGAGGTCATAATTCTCGAATAGACTTACTATTTTGCGAATAGTCCGATCTTGCAAGTTAATAGCATCATCCTCATTAAACAACCCTGAGTATCGAGGATCTATTTTTGTTTCATCGAACACTTGCCTAACAACATTTATTTTTAATTCCTGTAATGCTTTATCAAAAACATCAACCCTGAAGCGATTATTATCCTTATGTTTCTCTTCATATAATTTACAAAATAATACTTTAGACATCTCGTCAAATGCAGCAGCGGGATCATACCCTTCATTGTTCCGAATCTCATTGTGACATGCCTTAAGAACATTTTTAAAAGTCTGAACATCATCAATTATAAATAATTCGTGTTTAGCTTCTTCTCTCAAAGCTGCTTGCAGCTCATTACTAATCATTATATTGACTAAGTCACTTTGAAGATCTTTGAAATTTGGAAGTTGCGATATCCTATTCTTATTTAAAGTCTGAAAGACCTGAACTTGCTCTCCGTTCGTGACGAGTACAAGCGGTGCAATCCTAGGGAGCAAACGTGCATACGATATCGCTTGTTCTTTCGCGGGTTTATTAAGTATCTCCTGAGGAGACTTGGTTTCGCATAAAATCAACGGAGCTTGTTTTCTAGCCGATGTGTATACTACAACATCAGCGAATATCTTTTTATGTTTTCTCCCTTCATGTACATCGATTGCCTTCTCAAATTCACATTGCTGTGGTTTATATCCATGCGCTTCTAGTAAAGGAAGGAGGAATTTAATCTTGACATCCTCTTCTGTTTTTATATCTCCACTTCCATCCATTTATATCCCTCTATTTTGAGAGGCACTATTACAAAATTGCCCCTCCGCCCCTTTCATTTCAACTGGAGCGTTTCTTACGCTTTTGCTGCGTGCGATCGTCCTTCTTCATATCTTCCTAGTTTCCATAAGCAGCGTGCTAGCAGGTCGTGAATATCAACGTCCCTTGCCCGCTGGTATCCGATTTCGGTTGTTATCTCCAGCGCGTATTTCAGCATTCCTGCCGCCAGTGCGTCCTCGCCCATCGAATGGTATTTAGATGCGATTAAGTATGGCGGCCATCGATTTCGTGGTTGGCATGCTATCGCTGTGTGTAGCGATCGCATTGCTCCAGTTATGTCTCCTGTCTCAACCTGGCTGTTGTGTATTGCCAGACATGCCTCCGGCGCATCGAATCCCGTTGGCGCCATGGACAGGTACTTGGTTAGTGTTTTTATTGCTTCGTCGTGCCGTTTCATATATCCGTACTGACGCCCCAAGTAGAACACTGGTCGTGGGTCGTCTGGGTTCTCTTCTACGTCCAGTAGCAGTCTGCTCAATGTATATCCTAGTTTCCATGTCCACCGGTCCGCCGGCTGGTGGTGCTCGAAGATGAAATCCGTGTAGTCTGCTCGTTTTTTGAATACCGGTACTTCGTGCGCTCGATATTTGTACCACGCCGCCCCCCTTTTCCAGGCCCGCATTTGGTTCCATGACTGCGTGCCTGCATGTATTTTGATAAAAACCGCGTCGTTTTTCGTGGATAGCAGGTGGTTCCGCAATCCAGTCGGGTCCAGTATGACCTCGTCCGCGTCCAGTATGACTACCCAGTCCCCTGCCGCGGCTCGGATTGCATCGTTCCTGGCTTCCCCTTTGTTCCATCGGTCTCCGCCGGTGATTGTGTTGCATCCCATCTTCCTGGCCACCTCGGCCGTTGTGTCGTCTGATCCGGTATCCAGCACCACAATTTCATCGTATAGACCTCTCGCACTTTCTATTGCAGTCGGCAACAGCTTCTCTTCGTTCCACGTGATCATGCAGAGACTAATAGAGCTTATACTTGTACCCCCAGACGGCGACTGCTGCGCCCACCTCGGTCTGCGTCCAACCGGTTATCGCGGTCCCGTTATCCCGAATGGTTATTGCTGCGTTCTCGTTATTCAGCACGACTGGTATGGACAGCTCTCCCGGCCCTCCCACCACCGGATCCAGTGTTCGGTTCAACGGCATCGGGTACTTCGATAATCTCTGATACGGTGACGCTGGGAATACCAGCATCTCCTCTGGGTAGTGCGGGATCCCGATATACGCCAGGTTCGGGTGGTTATGGTAGTCGTTGGTCTCGTCCTCGGCCACTCCCACGTGGGATATCAGCACCATTTCTCCGTCCTTTACCTCCCAGTCCAGGCTCATCCATTGCTCGTCTACGGTCTTCGTCCTTCTTGACAGGTAGTGTTTCGAATGTGGTACGGTATCGCTGTTGTTTTTCGCGTATGTGATGTACCTCTCCACGTACGGTGGTTTCGCTTCTCTCCCGCCGTGGCATTGGGTCCAGGTGTCTATCGTCGCTGGCACCCTCTTTTGTAGCTTTGACAGGCTCTGGTCGATAAAACCGTCTGGCCACTTGGTTGCTACGTCGTCCTCGGTCCCGGTGCACGCGTGTACGCGCACGAAAAGTGCTCTGTTGATGATCGTGCCACCCCTCACCGCCCTTGGTGATTTGACTGCTATCCGCAGCTTGTCGTGTTGTGTTAGTTTGATTGAGGTGCTTGAGCTGGCGCCTCCTGCCAGTATTGCCTTCCCTATGTTTATGCAGGTACTGGCGTCTCGAAATGGTGGGACCCCGGTGGTCATTCCTCCCGCCGGATGGAACGGTGCCATCAGTTCGTTGAATGTGATGTTCTCTAATTCGGTTTCATTTACTTCCAATCTCACGTACTCGAGTGGGTTGTACACGTCGACTTCCCCGGTCCCGTCTGGGGTTAAGTATATCTCTACCCCTTCTATTTCAGCCACCGTCCCCGCCGGTACTTCCCAGCAGGACGGCTGCCGGTTTCCATCTATCAGGCAGTAGTAATATGTGTTGTCCCCGGTCCGGACGAGCTCCGCTACATTCAGTGGCTCGTTGTCGAAACGAAAAATGAAATCTATCGTCGCCCGTGTTATCATTCTTCCCTCCGGTATATCGGTAAGCTATCGATCGAGTACGATTTGTTCACCCCTATCATGTCCATTCTGTTCCCGCCGATTCTTATGTATTCCTCGGGCGAGTCTATCACTATTCCGCTCAGGTAAAACGCGTCTGTTGTGCTGTCCAGGTCTTCTAATACCAGCCCGATTCGTTCCGTCGGCCGTATCTCCCATGTTGGTTCGACGACCGCGACCCCGTCTTGCAGTCTCACCCACACGAACATGTGCCGTGACACGCGGTCTTTGGACGGCACATATGCTGAATTTCCCACTAGATCACACGAATACCCGTGTTGTTCCAATACCAGCCATATTATTTCTGATATATTGCTACAATCGAATTCTTTGTCTTTTACCGTGACGTTGCATAATGCGTAGCTGTTTAGTATCCCTTTTATTTCGTCTAACGCGGTTTCGTTTTCGCTTTGGCGTGCTGTTTCAGCTCGTTCCTCCGTCCACTCATCTATCAACCCGTGCTCCCATGGCCCTGGGTTCGTTATGAGTCCGCATATACCCTGTTGTGCCGCGGCCGTCGCTACGATATAAGCGCAGGCGATGCAAGCGGCCCATTTACTTTTGACTTGCATATTGCTCCTCGCCGTTTCGTTACGTATGTCTCCTTGGTTACTTCTTCGTATATATCACCTATTACCGTCTCCGGGTTTGCGTAAAACTCTATATTCCCTACTTCTGGCTCCGTCGTTGCACCCGAGACGTATATGAATATCGCATATTGGTTCGACAACGACTGATAGATTCCATATGATATTGGTAGCCTGCTCCACAGCATCTGGACGTTTGAATAAAATCGTCCCGCCGTTGATCGTATTATGTTTTCCGTTCCCCAGGTGTCTTCTCTTATGTGATACGCGATTTCGTATGACTGCAGCGTTTCGTTGAATGCGGTGTGGCAGCAGTAGATTTTACCGTCTGACCCGCTTTGTATCTGCAGAGCCATATATTGCTTTGTCTCCGCCCCCCCGCTGGCTACGAGCTCCGATGCTGGCCATGCGCCTCCCCGTGCTTTTTTCTTGTAGTACGCATGCAACGGTCCGTCCGCCGTTGATACTGCGTATGCAATATGTATGTTATCGTCGTCATCTATCAGTACGTTCGAGTTATTCGGTGCTAAATTGTCTTGCCCGGCATCATTGTTCACCTTTTCCGGCGTTTGCCACCCGCCTGATGTTTTCTGCCAGTAGTACACGTTTTGTAGATTCCACGCCGACTGGTTGCCGTAGTTTGCTACCATGTGTGGGTAGTCGTCGCTGTCGTAGTCTATCGTTGGTGCCCTATAATAAATCGCCCCGGCAGCGTCGGTTGTTATCCGTTCTTCGCTTCCCCACCCCACCGTGGATCTTTCTCTGTATGCGATGTTCAGTGCATATTCGTCGGTTCCCCATCCGTATCCGACCCACGCAACACCCACTGATTCACCATCGTTTTTTACTTGTATGCACGGATCCGCCTGGTAGTTCGGTGGTCCGGCCGTCGAGACTGTTTCAACCGATTCCCATGTATCATCGCTATTCAGTCGTCTGTATTTTATCTGGCTGTGGTTCGGATCGTCGTCCATCTCCGCCCATACGAAGTGCACGTTGTTGTTTTTATCCACCACCATATCCGTCATTATTTGCGTGCAGTTTATTGTGTCATCCAGTCTGCTTACCGTCCATGTTTTTCCCCCATCCAGTGACTTTCCATAATACGCTAGGTCTTTCCCGGCTCCACCGTCTGCTGCAAAGCAGCATATTAGCTCCCCCGCGTCTTCTCCGTTGTTCCTCACTGCGATGTGTCGGCCACAGTCCGAGTATAGCGAGTACCACACGTCTCCCGATAACTGTTTGATGCTATGTTTGACTACACATGCGCTCGGCCCGTCTTCCGTTATGTTGTGCTTTGCTTTAGCGAATATTACTGGCCTGCACTCCGGGTACGTCGTCACCGGTTCGAACTCGATCGTCAGCAGATGCCTATGGCATCCCCAGTAATATGCACCTCCGTATGCCTGGTCCACACACCCTGTATGGTTTGTGTATGCTGTTAGGTCCGACACGGTCTCGGTCTCGTTTCCGCCTGTGCTTCCGTACGTAGCTGCGCCGATCAGTAGTTTTCCTTCCCAGTCAAGCGTTTCCCAGTCGGTGGCCGGCGGCTGCTCGTCGAACATCATTATTGCTCCAGCAGGAATGTAGCTTATGTCGTCATCAGCTTTTCCGAGTACTACCTCTATAAATGGCGGGTCGTTGTCTATGTAGTCCGAGTCCGCACCGAATGTGTGGCTATGCGGGCTAGTGTCCGGCCCTATGACATCGTATCCGTTTGGCTCTGCTGGGCATGTGAATTTGTTCCGTGATGATCCGCCTGATCCGGTTGTTCCGTGCACATAGAACTTACGTTGCGTTGCGCCTCCTGTTGCTCCCACGGTGCCGCCACCACGTATGTATTTCCCATCTGCTGCTGTGTACCGCGTGAATCCTGATGGTAGTGCCGCGTCGAATATTATTATCGCGTCTTTTGGAACAAATGCTTTTATTTTGTTTGACCGTATTACCTTCAGTTCGTGGTATGGTGGTGTTCCGTCCGCCGCGTCTGCTTCTATTGTGCCTATCGTGTGTTCGTGGTCGTTGTATACCAGTCCGAGTGTCGGGCGACCGATACTCAGCTTTGCTCCTGCTGCCGGGGAGCTTTTCAGAGATATCTCCGGCGCGGATTCGTCGTCGTTTGCGACTATTCCTGCTTTCGTTCCCACGGGGAACGCGTTGTTGAAGTATTCACCTGCTGCTGACTCGGATTCGTACCCGTCTGGCGTTGACGCTCCTGCGAATAGTGTGTGGACGACATTTCCTTTCTGCCCGGTCACGTCCGTTACGTCGATTTTGTGATCGTCGTCGCTTGCGTCCTCGTCGTCTCCTGGTATCGTGTCGTATATTATCAATGGCGCCGCGTTGCTGCCGTCTGGGCTTACTTTCACCCATATCTTGCAGTCGCCTGCGTCTGTGCCATAGTCCTCTTGCCATCGTGCCCGGATTATTCCATCAGCTGGATTTGCTACTCGAATCAGATCTGGGTCGCTCCCCGGTGTTAGCTTTTCGACTACGTCCGCTCCATCTAATTGGGTTCTGTACCCGACCAGGTCAGATGTAGTTGGGTTCGAGAAAAACGTTATCTTTATTTCACGCGGGTCGGCCAAATTCGCTTGTTTGTCCTTTACGACGGTCATGTCTTCAGCCGCCTCACTATCCAGCGGTACGGTATGTTCACGGTGCCGCTTGGCACTTTGTCAAGCTGGAACCCTATTTTGGTGTCCTCCCCACACCTGACGTGGTCGATGTCCACGTTCCTTGTCAGTGTGACATCTTTCTGCACCGCCCATATGTCCTGCGGTAAGGCGCCGTATACTCCCGCGTACTCTTTGTATATCGTTATTTCGAGTATCGTGCTGGCTGCGGCGTTTGTGTCGAACCCGTTTGTCGCGTCCAGGTCTGCTATCAGTGTTAGTTCGAACACGGTACCATACGACGCTGTTGTGAACTCTATGTACCCGGCATCTGTATTGGTCAGCTGCAGCGTACCGGATCCCGTCGACACGTTGTAATTGGCGAGGGCATCGATGTATCCCGCCCTGACTGTAGTTAGCCGGCTCTCTAGGTCATCCACGTACCCCTGTATAGTTGCCAGTGTCGCGGTTACTCCTGTCAAGTCGGTTCCGAACGGATCCACCAGGTTGTACATCTTCATGTCGTCGAAACTGACGTCCATGACGTCGGTGTTGTCCCCGGTACCCCCTTCCAACCGCGTGTAGTAGTTGGCTAGGTCCTGGAACGAAAACCCGGTTTTGTAAGTTCCGTCGTAGTATACCTCGATTTGATTTTCAAATTTCGCTATCTTAAATGCGTGCTGCGCGTTGTCCACTACCGCGCTGGTGAGGTCGACCGCGGATTCTCCGGCCCCGCCTATGTTGTAACGCAGGTAGCCGGATGAGTTTACTGCCTCGGATGTGTCTCGGTATATTCCCCATTTTACATAATTATCGGCATCCTTGTATAATACTAATGATGCCTCACAGTGTTCCCCATCGCCTCCGGTCTCTCCGTCCACTACTTGGATTTGCACTTCTATTGTCGCGTAGTTTCCCCATGGGAACGTGGTCTGGACATACGAGATCCCCGCGCCCCCCACGCCGCTATTCTCGAACTGCAGTACTCCGCCCGTTTCGTTGATATGGGTCCGGTTGACTTCATTCTTGCTCCACATTCCGGTGTCTATGTCGGAGTCATCAAATCTGTCCACTTCAGACACATGTGTAGGCGAACCGGCGTATGGATCCATTATCACTTTGATCGCCTCGGTCGCTTTTGCACATCCCATGCTGCAACTTCTATCTGCACTGCATATGGTCTGACGGTGAACGTGTGTTTTTCCCCTCCCAGTAAACCCTTGACTTTTCGCGGTTTAAGGCTTCCCTTCCCGTCCCCCTTTTTCCTGATCACCGGTATGCGCTTCATATTTTGTTTGACCTCGCGACTGGTGGCGTCTCCCAGCTCATCGGGCTGGATAGTGGCATGTAGTCCTTGTTCGTGTTGCAGCTGACCATGTAATCTGCCCTCCCGTCCCTGTTCGCATCGTCGTACCATCCGTCGTACCCGAAGAAATTCTCTCTTATCATGATGCCGCTCGGTGTGTGCGTTGCCGCGTTGTCCTGGGTGTATTGATCGTACACGTCGTAATTACAATTCTCGAAAAAGTTGTTATGGTACACGGCATGACCTTTGAAGTCGTCGCCGCCCACTTTGTAGAAGTAGACCCCCACGCAGTTGCCCAGTATCGTGTTGTTGTGTATCCTCGCCCGCTGCGCGTCTTCCGAGACCCCTATTGCGTATCCGTTGTTGGTGCATACCCCGGCTATGCATCCAGCGGATGCAACCCCGTCCCCGCAATTTTCGATGTAGCAGTCCCGCACTTCGGCGTCTACCGTGTTGTCCCCGATCAATATACCTATGACGTCATCCGAGTAGTTACCATCTATGGTTACTCGTTCTACGATCGTTCTGTCCGAGTCGTTGAGCCAGATACCGTTCTTATTGGATCCCGATGTATTGTGTACTTCGATGGCTAGGTCGTGGATGTGGTGTTGGACGGCGGTGGCCTGTATGCCGTGCTGGTTGGTTGCCGATATGGCCAGGTTACACACTTCAACGAACCCTGCCGTGATTATTAACGCGGATCCCCCTGTGGCAACTATCTGTGCGACCGACGGTCCATCCTCCGTCACCCCCACCAGCTGGACGTGTTCTTGATCGATTGTCACTGATTCTAGGTACGTTCCTGCCCGCACGAATATCTTGCACCATGGTTCGGCGTCCGCCATTGCCCCTGATATGGTCAGCTTTGGTTGCGACCAGGAATATCCGTCGTTGTCGTCGTTCGCTCCGGCGTAGTTCTGGTCGACGAATAGCGTTGTCCATCCTGATTTCTCTACACTCAGCTCGGAGATTTCGACCCGTATGCTGGATATCCCTATATCGACCGTTAGTATTCCCCCCGCACGGCTTCGTAGCCCTTCATCATTTCGATTTGGCCGGCTTTTTCCGGTCAGCGATGTCCTGCAACTGCTGGAACTTTTCTGCCAGTGGCGTTTTCGTCTTGGCGGCGATCTCGGCCACCTGCTCCCGGATGGCTGCTATCTGGTCATCGGTCGAGATCTCCGACGTGATGGCCGCCCCGGAGCCTATTGTTCACCCTCGGGACCGCCCTCAGGATCCCGCTCTCGACCGCATCGTCGGGCAGCTCGTTGGCTTCCGGGACGTTTATCGCATCTCTGACCAACTGAATCGTAATCTCAGGCATCCTTCCTCCCTAACTTCGCCGCCTCCGCGCTCAGAGATGACATCGACCCGAACCCCAGCCGCGCGTACGTCGGCATCGGGTTCCGCATCTTTTTTGTCGCCACGACCTCACCGGTCTTCTCGTCCATCTTGGTGACGATCTCCACCTCGGAGTCGTCCGGAACTCCCGCCAACAGCACCACCATAGCCTCCGGGCAATCCCGTTCCAGCGCCACTCTGTCGTCCGGTGACAGGTGGGGCCAATGCACGCCACGCCGCCTGAGTTCCGCCGCTGCCTGAGTCGAATCCGTAATACCGCCTCCTATGAGTCACCGTAATTTTTTTCTATACAGGCTCCGCGACCGCCCGAGCGCCGACAT
>Ga0265297_10003284_pt1 | contig 29704 bp, 32 predicted proteins | sample Munlanlwell13791_FD_192502 | JGI IMG/M metagenome (GOLD analysis project Ga0265297, IMG submission 192502) | Leachate microbial communities from a municipal landfill in Southern Ontario, Canada - Leachate well 137-91 | ecosystem: Engineered > Solid waste > Landfill > Unclassified | place...
AAAACAACTTGTCCTTTTGTTTTATCAATTTTTTCATCAAGATTATTTTCTAAATCTGCAAGATTTTTTCTTGTTTTCCAACCCAAATTAACTATCGTCGTATCAATTCCCAAACCTCTTGTTAATGTTTCCTCCGCGTTACCTATTAACCGTTTAGAAGTTATCTCTGGGTGTAAACCCGTCAAAACAAAAGCTTCCTTATATACAAACATAATACATCATTATATATCAAAACCTATTATTTTTCGATAAATTCCATTATCTCTTTTGTTCTCGTCAACGCCAATAATATCCCCCCAACATGCGTTAAAATCTTCATTTCTGTTGCTTTCATCCCTCGGTGAACGCAGCAGCTCTTTGGTATATATTCGTCATTTTCCGCCCAGAATACCATCATATTTTTCCAATCTTTGGGTAATATATTCTTATATATTTTTGTATACTCAGCGACTGCCTCTTTAAAAACTATATTTCGATCAACCAATGCTTTGTAATATTTTCTCTCATTATATGTAAATTTTATTTTTGGTCGACTCCATCCACAAAGAGAAATTACTTTAGGAATTTTTACACCATACTTGTTTTTTGCCGCCAATGCCGCCACCATCCCGGCACTAATTCCAAATAAAATTATTTCGCCATCAACAGATTCTATTTTTTTGAATAAGCTATTTTCAATCTCTTTAAAGCTCTTTCTTTTTTCCCAACCACAATTGAAAACCCGTGTTTCAATTCCCAATTCCCTACTCAATTTTCCCTCAACAAGTTTAAAAATAGGTAGAGTTTTCTCTTGATCCAAACCAGTCAATACTAAAATTCTTTTTATCATCTTAGCAGGCCCATGAGGATTTGAACCTCAAATAAAGGTTTTGGAGACCTTGGTGATAACCGTTTCACTATGGGCCTAAGCTTCCTACGTGCCCCTATTTTAACAAAAATCTCCCAAATCTTTTCGGGAGATTAATTATGTGGACCCAAGGGGACTCGAACCCCTGACCTTTCCCATGCCATGGGAACGCGCTACCAACTACGCTATGGGCCCAAAGTACTCTGTATTCTATCAAATATTTGTTATCATGTACCTACTATGAGTAATTCCAAAGTCACCAAAGCCGTTATTACCGCCGCAGGTCGCGGTACCCGTTTTCTTCCCACGGTTAAAGCCTACGCCAAAGAGCTTGTTCCTATTTTCAATAAACCCAATATTCAATATCTTGTTGAAGAAGCCATTGCCGCAGGTATCACTGATATTTGTATTGTTCATCGACATGGAGAAAAAACTATCAGAAGATATTTCACACCCGATACTGATTGGCAACAGTATCTTGAAGGTATTAATAAGACTCAAGCTCTTGATTCTCTTAGAAATATTTGGAAAAGTTTAAACACTTTAAAATTTATTCCTCAATCTCTTCATCTCCCCTATGGTAACGGTGCCCCCACTCTCGCCGCAAAATCTTTTATTGGTAACGATCCGTTTGTTTATATGTTTGGAGATGACTTAATTGTCGAAAAAGACACTGGCCGATATCTCAAAAAAATGATTAGTACTTTTGAAAAGTATTCACCCTCAGCTGTTGTTTCTGTCAAAGATGTTGGTCCTGCAGAAATAGAACGCTATGGATCTGCCAAATATCAAGAAGATCCAAAATATCCTCACCGTATCTCAGGAATGTATGAAAAATTACCTGCTTCAGAAGCTCCCTCTTTCTTTGGACAGGGAGGTAGATTTGTCATTGACGGTGCAAAGTTATTTCCTGTGATTACCAAACAAGGCACCGGTAAAGACAATGAATTCTGGTTAGCTGACGCTATCAATACACTGGCTGCCAACGATATTGTCTTAACCGAAGCCACCGACAAAGAATCAGACTGGATGACCACGGGTGATCCTCTCCGCTGGCTTAAAGCCAATATTGCCGTGGCTCTCAACGATGACACTATCGCTGAAGATCTAAAAGATTTTATTAAAAAAATGTAAATCTTTTTAGTTATTTTAATCTAAATTTTTTGATATTACTGTCGTATAGTTGCATTTTTCCGTGTTATGGGATACAATCCTCCCACTATGAAAAAACAACTCGTAATTCTTCTTTCAGTTATTACTTTTCTTTTTTCTTCTTCTCCTGTATTAGCCGATGATGAAGTCAGAAATCTGACTGTTGATTTAAAAGCCAAGGGTTTCACTCAATCACTTTTTGTTGATGAACTAAAATCAACCGATATTAATTTCGGACCAAATGATAAGTATCAACTTCAACTTAGAATTACCAACTCTGGTAATCGCAACCAAACCAACATCAAAGTCCGTCAAATTATACCCACCTTCGTTGTCACTGATTCCAATCGGGAATTTACTATTCCTCAAATCGCTAGTGGCGATACTTATACCAAAAACCTTGTTGTCACCGTCAAAGACAAACAATTTGTGTACTCTAAATTGACCCGTGGTCAGATCACTGTCAACGCAGTTTCTGAAATTGGTACCAATTCTGAAGACTCACTCGCTTTCTATGTTGGTAATGGTACTTATTCACCGCAAACTTCAACTTCTAGCGCCAAGATATTACCCAAAACTGGTAGCACCAATTTAATCGTTGGTACTATTTTTGCAATTTCTCTTTTAGGTGTTTCTTTATATCTCCGTCGTTTAGCCCGTGGATATTAATTAATCGAGACTCTAAAAACCCCGGCTGACTTCCGTCAACGCCGGGGTTTTATTTGAACAATATCTTCAAGTCAAATAATCAATATAGTATCCTATAACTTGACATTATTACATATTAATGATACACTTCCTTACAATTAATTGTTGATTGTTATAGTCAACTTTTAATTATTTAACAATATAGAAGTTTTACTTCCCTCTGGTAATCACCAGGGGAGAGACTCTCGGGGTAGGGTGGCTCCTCGTCACACTTACTCCGTTTCTCCCTTGGTGATTAACTTCATCAATACACTGCCGCAGTTACCTCAAACACCGCGTCTGAGATTAGCTAAAGCAGAGTTCTTTAACAATCTCTATCTTCTAAATCTTTCCAAAAGGGATAAGCGTACAGAAGAACGTTTTTATAGAAGTCTCCTATCAATCTATTTTGATGGCAGCACCGCGTTGATAAATATATTTTTATCAGTACAGTGCTGTCACCAAAAAAGAAATATGTGAAAAAGCAACCAAGACGTCTTGACAGTCGTCGCACTAAGGTTGATTCACCGGGAATACTCGATCCATGGAATCGATTATTCTTGTAAAAATTTTTGACTCTCGAAAGGAGCTCCCATGCGTAACAAACTGTTCTTGCTCGCCGCCTTGACCATCCTGGTCTTGGCAATGTCCGCCTGCGTAGTTGCTGTTCCAGCACCCGTTGCTGTTCAGCCCGCAGACTCCGAATCCGCAGTTGTTGTCAACCAGAACACCACCGTCAACGTCATTGTTGACCAAAATGCTGATGGTTGCACTACTTGCGATTCTGTCCCCGCTGTTGTCGCCCCCGCCTTTGTTCCCACCTCTTGGGACACCACCTGCACTGCCCAATCGGCCCTTGTTGGAGTCACCATGACCCCATTACAAGAAGGCCCGGCTGTGGCTTGCATCTGGAGCGGACCCGCTACCGATATTTTTGTTCCATCAGGCACTTATGCTGATGTCGACAAAGGTAGTGTCTTCGTAGTGGTTGGTGAAGCCTATGTTCCTGCGGTTGGTCGTCTGACCCTCCGGCACCAGGAAACTGGGAATGTGGCTGAGCTTTGCTCACATCTTCAAGACCTAACGGTCTTTGGTGCAGAGCAAAACCCGCCCTTTACCCCCAGCCCCTGGAACTTCACCTGCGGCAACTAGCCTCTCCCCCAATTTTTCACCCGGCCGGATGGTCAAACATCCGGCTGGGAGCTTGGGGAAAAAGGAAAGAAAGAAGTTAGAGATTGTGTGTGTATGCCGATGTATCGGCACTGATGAGTCCAATAGGACGAAACACACTATGTCTACCACCATCGATATAATTATTCCCGTTTACAACGAATCAAAGCGTTTGAAACTTACCGTTCAAGCTCTAAATTCATTTGTTCCCCCTCGGGGCATTAAAGTTAATAAAATTATTTTTGTTAACGATGGTTCTACAGATAATACTCTTCAAAAACTAAAAAATGCCCGCCTTAAATTTTCCAAAAAAATTCTTTCCTATTCTCACAATCAGGGTAAAGGCACTGCCATCAAGCTTGGTTTTTTAAATGCCACCGCTGATTATGCTCTTTTCATGGATGCCGACATGTCGACTCCCATTAGTGAATTCAAGAAGTTACTTCCTTTTGTTCGTCAAAAAATCCCGGTCATTATTGGTACCCGTAAAAACGGTCATTCGACAGTTACCGTTCATCAACCTTGGATTCGTGAACATCTTGGAAAAGTTTTTACTCTAATATCTCAGTTAGTTCTTAACACTTGGGTCACTGATTTTACCTGTGGTTTCAAAGCTTTTTCCCGTCCCGCCTACACCACCATCTCCCCTCTTATGACCATCAACCGTTGGGGTTTTGACAGTGAAATTATATTTTTGGCCAAAATTTTTAATTTTCCTATTCAAGAAAAATCTCTCGTTTGGGCCAATGATCCTGCCACAAAAGTAAATTTATTAAAAGATATTTATCGTTCATTCAAAGAGCTTCTTCAAATTCGTCTAAATCACTTTTTGGGTAAATACCAACTTTCTTCGCCTTCAACTGTAATTTCAGGGTAAAATATTTGTAATGTCTTACGACCTGATAGTCATTAGTAGCTACCCTCCTCAAGGTCAAACCCATGGTATTGGTACAGTCGGTGTCGCCTCATATACCAAAAATACTCTCCTCTCTTTTCCCTCTACCTTAAACATCCTTGTCCTGGCCGAAAAATTATCCGGTGAGTCTGATATATATCAAGAAAAAAATATTCATGTTGTCCGTTGTTGGCAAAGAAATTCCCTTTCTATCTTTGGAGATATCCTTAAACAAAGCAAAAAACATCCCTCAACTCCAGTTCTAATCGAATTTGAAATGGCCATGTTTGGTAATCCTTTATTAAATGTTTTTCTTCCCTTGTTGTTATTAGTATTAAAACTAGGTCGTCATTCCATCACTATTGTCCTCCATCAAGTAGTCACTGATTTCAATGAAATTAGTGGCCATATCGGTCAATCAAAAAATAGTCCCCTAAATGGCATTTTAAATTTCCTTGCCAAAATTTTTTATAAATCAATTATTTCTCTCTCTTCAAAAATAATTGTTTTTGAACAATTTTTAAAAGATCGTTTAGATAAAAATAATCCTAAAATTTTTATTATCCCCCACGGTGTGGAAATTTTAGATAAAACAAATAATTTTGATGAAGCAAACAATTTTTCGGAGCACAGCGAACGCGTGACGCGAAGCGGACAGCCCGAAGGTAGCGAGCACCGCAAAAATTCGTTTGCGAATCAAAAAGACTTTGTTATCACCATTTTTGGTTTTCTGGCTTGGTACAAGGGCACCGATTGGATAGTTAAAACCTTTAGCCACTATTTCGATAAACATCCAAAATCAAAATTCAAACTGATTATTGCTGGGGGGCCAAATCCAAACCATTTAGATAAGCCCTACTATCAAAAATATCTTGCCCAAATCAATTATTTCGCCAACAAACATCCGCAAAAAATTATCATTTCTGGTTTTGTCCCCGAATCTCAAATTGGTACCTTTTATAAAAATTCAGACTTAATATTGTTGCCCTATCGGGTCGGTATGTCCTCCTCCGGTCCCCTTTCTCTCGCTTTTACCTATCACAAGCCATTTTTACTTTCACCCAAAATTGCACCCATTCTAGATACCAATGATATTCGCCGGATTATCGATCCGTCTTTAGTTAAATTTAGTCTAAATTCCAATTCCTTATTTAACAAATTGATTTATTTTCAAAAAAATCCCCAATCTCTTAAATCTCTAACTACTGTCAGTCAATATATTTCTAATTCCAGATCTTGGTCAAATATTAGTCATCAATATATCAAATGTCTAGAATTATAAATTTTTTTCGGCGCCATATTTTTGAAACTTTCTTGTTTGCTGTCATTTTGATTCTTTGTTTTCGTAATTACACTCCGGGAACTTTTTTAACCGGCTGGGATAATCTTCACCCGGAATTCAACATATTAGCCAACCTTAAACGATCCATATTCTCAACTTGGCAGGAATACCAAGGCCTTGGTCTACTGGCCGGAATGGCTCACGCTGCCGACTTGGTCCGCCAATTAATACTTTTACCTTTTACGTTTTTTCTCCCCACTAATCTTATAAGATATCTTTGGCATTTTTCCATGTTATTTTGGGGAACCTTTGGTCTATTTCATTTAGTATTTTTTATTACTAAAAATAAATACTCCTCATTCATCGCCGCTTTATTTTATCTTCTAAATTTTGGCACTGTTCAATATTTTTATCTCCCTTTTGATCCCTACTCCACCTTTTGGGGTTTTTTCCCCTGGCTTATTTATGTCCTTTTACAACATCTCGAAAAACCATCATCTTCTTCTCTTAAAAAGATTATCATTATCAATTTACTAGCTACCCCCTCATTTTATGTTCAAACTCTTTTTCTTGTTTATATAATCTGCATCTCTTTAATTTTTCTAGTTCATTTTCTAAACCATCCCAAAACTTCTCATCTACTCAATTATCTATCTATTTATCTACTCTTCTTTTTAATTAATTCTTTTTGGCTTTTACCTAATATATTTTTTACCCTTACTCATATTTCTACTACTCAAAATTCAATGCAAAACGTTATGGTTACCGACCAATTTGTTGAGCAAAATCAATATCGCGGTAATCTTCAAAGTTTTAGTTTACTTCAAGGCCAATACTTTGACATCAAAAACAATCTCTCAACTTCACCTCAATATATAATGTCAGCCTGGCATGAACACCTGTTTCACCTTCCAGTAAAACTAATCAGTTATCTTTTTTTAATCATTTCAATTTTGGCAATTTTTTCAAAAAATAAATACCGAAAATATTTTATCTTTATTTTATTTTTCGGACTTATTGGTTTCCTTTGTGACACTGCACCCTTCAACTTTATCAATTCCCTTATCCGACAAATACCTTTAGTTAATCAAATTTTTCGTAATTCCTTTACTAAACTCTTAGTTCCTACTATTTTCTCAATTTCTGTTCTTGTAGGTATTGCTCTTAGTCATCTCAAACGGATAAATCTATTTTTTATTGCCTTATTAGCTATCTTATCTTGGCCTTCATTTCTGGGAAATTTCATTAGTCCCAAAATGAGAATTAATATCCCATCTGAATATTTCCAATTATTCAAATACCTCAATACCATCAGTTCTTCCCAACGGATACTCAACCTCCCTCAATATAATTACTGGGGTTGGGAAGATTATGAGTGGGGTCTTTCCGGCTCCGGATTTCTTTGGTACGGCATTGATCAACCTATTACCGATAGAGCCTTTGATGTCTGGGACAACCATTTAGAGAATCTTTATTGGCAATTACACTATTCTTTAATTTCCAGAAATCCTCAATATTTTCAAAATATCTTAACAAAATATAATATTTCTTATATTCTCTTTGATCCAAATGTATTTTTTTCAGAAAGTTTTAACTCCAGTAAAGTTAATTTAGAAAATCAAAAGCTCATCGATGAAATTCCAACCCTTAAATTAGAAAAACAATTTGGTGATTTAAAACTTTACCAAGTCACTCCTCCAAAAAATGGTTTGGTTACTTTTACTAGCCTTCCCAATCTCAATATTCCTTCAGGTTTCACTCATCTCGATTGGGCTTTCACAAATTATTCTCACTACCAAAATAATCCCCAAACTCAATATAACGACACTTTTCCTTACACCAATTTATTCTCAAACCATCCTCAACAAATTACAAATATTTCAAACGATATTTTATCTGCTTCTTCATGGACTACCTGTGTTTCTACTAATTCCAAATTAATTTCTGCCACCAACCAAGAAAATACCTCTTTTTACAACTGTGGAGACAATCTCGACCTAAATCAAAGTTACTTAATCAAAGTAAATTTTCAAAACATATCCGGTCGCCCCCCATTAATCAAAATTTTTTCACTATCAGACCATCGTTTAATTGTTGATAGTCGAATCAATAACTCAAATGAAGATAATTATTTTATTATCCCTCCAATCTACCCCTATGATCTTGGTCTGGGTGTCAACCTTTCCTCTTTGTCACTTTCCTCTCTACCCTCAGTAAATCAGATTAATCAAATCGAAATCAGTCCTTTCAATTGGCAAAATATCTCCAATATTCACCTCAACAACCCACCCGCAGCTTCAATATCAGAACCAGCAAATTTCCAACAATACAACCAAACTCTTTACAAAGTCACTTTAAATAAAATTAATCAATCTCAACTTGTTCTATTTCAGTCATTTTCTCTTTCTTGGATCGCCTTTTATTTTGATTGTAAGGGCAATGCTTTATGCTTGCCCCACTTTTTACCCCATTATCAAATTAACAATTGGGCCAATGGTTGGGATATCAATGGTTTAAATGATAAAACAGTCTATATTTTCTTCTGGCCACAACTTTTAGAATTCCTTGGCTTTATCCTTTTACTATGGCCGCTATTTTTGTTCCTAAAGCCTCGAAATCTTTTTCCTCATAACCCTTAGTAGTCATCGCCGGAGTTCCCAATCTTATGCCCGACGGTTTAAATGGGCCTGCTTCATCATGAGGAATCGTATTAGCATTGACAATTATGCCATTTTCTTCTAATTTCACAGCCATCTCTTTACCACTTCCTAATCCGACGTCTACTACCATCAAATGATTTTCAGTTCCATAAACAGTCAAACCATTTTTTCTTAAAGTTTCAGCTAAAACTTTTGCATTTTTTACAATTTGCGCTGAATATTTTTTAAAATCTGCTCCACTCGCCTCTTCAAAAGCCACTGCCAAAGCGGCAATGTTATTCATATGTGGGCCACCCTGTAATCCGGGAAAAACTGCTCTATCAATTTTTTTAGCTAAATCGACATCTTTTTCCAGACCTTTTTTTGTTACTCCAATTATTGCTCCACGTGGTCCTCTTAAGCTTTTATGAGTTGTTGAAGAAATTATGTGAACATAAGGTACCGGGCTCGGATGTACCCCACCAACTACCAACCCCACAATATGGGAAATGTCAGCCACTAACCACGCCCCTACTTCGTCAGCTATCTTGGCAAATTTCTCCCAATCCAATATCCATGGATAAGCCGTTGTCCCTGCAAAAATTAATTTAGGTTTTTCTGTCACCACTAATTCCCTTAGTTTTTCATAATCAATTCTTCCCTCGGAATCTACATCATATTGAACTGAATTAAAAAATTTACCGGAAAATGTTACCTTCGGATGACCGTGAGTCAAATGTCCTCCGGCACTCAATTTCATTCCACAAATTTTATCCCCAGGTTCTAATAATGCCATAAGTACTGCACTATTCGCTGGACTACCTGAATAAGGTTGAACATTTAGATGTTCCACTCCCAATAATTTTTTACCCCTTTCAATTGCTAAATTTTCAATTTGATCCACAATTTTATTCCCCTGATAATACCTTTTTCCGGGATAACCCTCGGCGTATTTATTTGTCAAATCACTTGCCAAACATTTCTTGACATTTTCTGAAGCAAAATTTTCACTCGGAATCAATCTAATTGTCTCATTTTGATATTTTTTTTCTTGTTCAATCAAATCAAATATTTTATCCATTGCTTATTTTATCTTATTTTATTAATGTTGGACTTCTTTACTTAATCTCGTAACTCCATCATCTCCCAAAGGGTCCCCAGAAGCTGTTCCACAGTCTTCTCTGAATTTACATTCTTTTCTACAAATCGGCATTCCCGCTTCATTAAAAACAATCGGTTGTTCGATACAACCGGGCACATTATATATTTTATCTGTTTCTAAATTTTTCACCTGCATACTATTTCCTTAAATTATTTCCAATTTCTTAATTTCTTCTAAAACTAATTCGTTAATCTCATTTATCTCTAATAGTTTTCCTTTTCGGCAACAATTTATCGGTACCCAAGTTTTATCGTTTTCTATCATTCTCAAATATTCGTCATATGCACCCTGTTGATGTTCACTACTTTTCTCGACTAAGTCAGTACCTTTGCCGCCAACATAATTCCTTTCCGCTTTTTTCTTGACCAATTCCATACTCACTTCAGGCTCAACTAAAAGTACAATTACTAAATCCGGTTTTAATATCTTCATTTCATCCCAACCGGTCTTCCATAACCAATCCCGATATTTAATTTGTTCTTCCCCTTTCAATTTAGCCACTTGATGAACATTGGATGTAAAATATCTGTTCGAAATTACTAATTTACCCTGATTAACCCATTTTTTAATCTGTTGACTCCCCCAATACTCATCAATCATATATGGCAACACTGTTAAATAAGAACTAATATTTAACGGATCGCCAAACTCTCCTGTCAGAATCCTTCCTACAAGCTTACCCCACACACTCGTGTCATAATGAGGATAATCATCAGTTTTAACGTCATATCCTTTATCTTCAAAGTAATCTTCCAACAAACTCACCTGTTTACTTTTAATATTTGTTCCCGCAATTTTATATCCCTTTTCTGCCAAATACTTCTTCAATAGTCCTGTTTGTACCGACTTTCCACTTCCATCTGTCCCCTCAATTACAATAAATTTTCCTTTTTTCTTCTCCATATTTATACTCTTGTTCTCACTTCCGCCCCTTTAATTTTTTCATAAAGTCCGCACGACATTTTTCCCTCCCAACAAATCCCCGTAGTTACACAACTTGCTCCCGCTTTTTCAAAAATAATTGGAGCCACCTTCCTAACCTCAGCCAACATTAAATTGGCCAGTTGTTGAATCTCCCATTGAGCTCTCTTACAACACCTTAATTCAAAAAAATGAAGTAATGCTCTCGCGTTCATGGTCACTACAATTTTTGTTGCTGCCGCATTTGGTAAAACAAACCTAGCATCCTCTGGAACTACACCCATCCCAATCAAATCTTCATAAACCATTCTTAAATTTTTCATTGTTTTTAAGAATTCAACATTTGCATTCTTTATTGCTTTTATTTTTGGTGGTATTACAAATTCAAAATTATTTTTTGTCTCATTTACATATCGCTGGCTTTGTTGAGAAAAACTTGCAATTCTATGTCTTACCAACTGGTGACTACAAGCTCTAGATATCCCCTCAATGCCAAAAGTAAAACTAGCATGTTCTAGGGTTGAAGTATGACCTGATCCCATTACCTGCTTAATCATTCTTTCGCGGGTTAGTTTATCAATCTTTTTCTTCAACTCAGCAGAACCCACCGCCGCATAACACTGTCTAATTGCGGCTGCTACTACTTGTTCAGGATCTTTTGTGTGTGACAATAATTTTACTTTCATTACCTGTTTTATACCCTTTTCTTCTAACCCATTCAATTATCTTTTCTGTATCAATTTTTTTAGATGCGGTGATTTTACAACACCCTTCTTTTATCTTCCCAGGTAAACAGTTCTCCGAGCGATCTGTCCAAATGAATCCTCTTTATTATCTTCGCTAAAAGAGGCGCTACTGAAATAATTTCCATTTTTGAAATAATTTTTTCACCTGGTATCTCTACCGTATCTGTCAAAATAATCTTTGTGGCACACGATTCACTTAAATTTTTTAATGCTTCACCTGATAAAAGGGCATGCGTTCCACAAATTATTACTTCTTTTGCACCGTTAGCTTTTACTGCCTCAGCTGCTTTACATATTGAACCTCCAGTATCAATCATATCGTCAATGATTACTGCCACCTTATCCTTCACTTCACCCACCAGATGCATTACTTCACATTTATTATGTTCACTTCTGACTTTATCAATAATGGCAATTTTTAAATCTAATAAATCTGCTAATTTATTGGCTCTTTTTACACCACCAACATCTGGAGACACAATTACTAAGTTCTTTTTTCCATAGTGTTTCTTAATATATCGGGCAAAAAGAGGATAACCCAAAAAATGATCAACGGGAATATTGTAAAAACCCTGAATTTGATCGGCATGTAAATCCACCGTCACTATCCGGTTTGCTCCCGCTACCGATATTAAATCCGCAACCAATTTAGCTGTAATCGGTTCTCTTGATTCAATTTTTCTATCCTGTCTTGAATAACCTAAAATTGGACAAATTAAATTAATTCTTCCCACCGAAGCTCTTTTTAAGGCATCAATTATTATCAATAGCTCCATTAGATTGTCATTAACCGGACCGGACAGGCTTTGGATTACATAGACATCATCTCCTCTCACCTTACTTTTGACCCGGATATATATTTCTCCATTTGAAAAACGTTTATCTTCTATTGGAGTCAATGGAATCTTTAACAAATTAGAAATTTTCACCGCCAATTCCTGACTAGCACTACCAGCTATCAAACGTAATCCACCCATACCAGATTTTGACCCCCTTTTTACCTCTTGTAAACTAGTTCAAAGTCAGTCAAATGTTTTTTAAATATCCACCAGGACAAAGACCATTTTTTAACCCAATCCAATTTTCTTCTTTTTCTTAAATACCAAAATATATCCATCAATAAATGGATACTATACGCCAACATAAACCAACTACTCCATTTAAAATGCTGACTCAACCCCATTATCAACAAATATATTTCAACGGTGTGAAAAAAATACAATTGAGCTTCCATTTTCCGATATAGATAATTAGTAGTTTTCCAAATGTTCTTAATTTTTAACGGTCTGATTCTCATCAATCCCCAAATTCCATGATCAATCAAATCAATTCCCACCATTCCCATCATTATAGGTACCCCTTCTCCCCCTATCACTATTCCCAGCGCCACACCGGCTGCCAAATGCCATCCTAAATGCATTTACTTAAGTTCAAAAACCACCGTTAAATTCTTGTAAACCGTTGTACTTCCCGGTTCAGTAACTGCCCCACCGCCCATACCGGCAGAATCTTTCATAGAGTACATAGGATAAGCATTATTTGCTCCCCCATCATTGACACTAACCACCTTACCCAAAGTTCTTCCTGAAGCCTTAGCAATACTTTCCGCTTTTTCTTTGGCATCTTTTATGGCCAAATTATATAAACCCTTTTCTATCTCATTGGTGTTATCCATACCAAAATTGGGACCATAAACATTATTTGCTCCACTCTCAGTTATTAAATCAGTCAAAGTATCTGCCTTGGTAATGTCTCTCAAAATAATCTCTACAGTGTTATTTACTTGCCACATTCCTGGGTTTTGACCACCTTTGGGTTCTTGATAATAATTCAGACTCTGAGTCTTAATATCCGCATCACTAATTCCAAAATCTTTTATCGCCTTAATCAAACTTTCCATCTTGGTGTTCACTTCAGTTATCGCTTTATTTTTATCCATGTTTTGAATAGTTAGACCAGCCGAAAAATTTGCAATTTGGTTCTTCTCTTGAATTTTTGCTTCGCCATTCACCGTCACCACTTCTGCCGGCTGCCAGGTAATTCTTCCCCAATTAATTTTGTTCCAGGGTACAATCCAAACAAGTAATAAGACCAATATCAAGGTTCCAATTATTTTTCTCATAGTTCATTATATAATAAAATTATGAATGAAATCATCATCGGTATAATAGTTCTTTTTCTTATCCTTAAATCCATTGTCATCGTCAACCAGTACGAACGGGGTATCGTTCTAACTTTAGGTACTTACTCCTACACTCTCAAGCCGGGTCTAAAATTTGTTGTTCCTATTTTTCAACGTGTTATTAAAGTTGATATTCGCATTAATACCCTAGACATCCCCAAACAAGAAATAATTACCCGCGATAATGTCGCCGTCTCTATCAATGCCGTCGTTTATTTTCAAGTTACTCGTCCCGAAGATGCCATTCTTAAAGTTCGTGATTTTACCTACGCCGTTTCTCAATATGCTCAGACCGCTCTTCGTGACGTCATCGGTGGTATCGAATTAGATTCCCTTTTAAGCGATCGTCAAAAGATTAGTGATGAAATTAAAACCATTGTTGATCAGGAAACTGCTGATTGGGGTTTAGATGTTACCTCAATAAAACTTCAAGATGTAGCCGTTCCTGATAATATGAAGCGGGTTATGGCAAAACAAGCTGAAGCCGAACGTGAACGCCGGGCCACTATCATCCGGGCTCAAGGAGAACTTACTGCTTCTGAAAATTTACAAAAGGCCATGGAAAAATTAAGTACCAGCGGAGCTATTTCTCTGCGTTCTCTTCAAACAATTGAAAATGCCACCAATGGCCCCAATAATACTATTATCATGGGTATTCCCATGGAAATACTTGAAGGTTTTAAAAGGTTAGTTAAGTCCGATAAATAAACTTTAAAATTTAAGCTTTTAATTTTGAGCTTTATTTTTTAAACTAATCCCACATTTTGAACAACTCGTTGCTCCCTCACTTATTTCAAGTCCACATAAAGGACAAATTAGTTTTCCATTCACTTCAATCTTTTCAGTAACAAATTCATTTCCAGCTTTTTCAATTTTATAATTATATATTCCTTTACCTTCGAGAGTACTTAACCAAGATCCACCATGATCACCAGCAACATTTAAACGATACCCTCTACTAATCATTTCAATTTCAAAAATTACATTGTCTCCCCGAGCCACCTCTCTGGCAATTTTTACTTGTTCGACAATTTTTTCCATAGTCCTATCCACATTACCATTTTCAATTTCATCCCAAATATCAATCATTTCTGGAATCAGTTTTCGACATCTGTCAAACCAGGTTTCACCTTCATCCAATCTAAACCCAATTGGTTGTTGTCTCAATGATTCTTCGTCATTTATGGAATCCATTGATAAACCACCAACTTCAATTAATCTATTAGCTAATTTCATTGAATCCTCTCCTCCCAGGGGCAGAGGCACACCCCAAGGATCAAAAGACAACTCGTCATTATCTCTATTGGGTAACATTACATTTAATCTACCCTCCTCATAAATATCACTTTTGGGGCTTATCCAAATAATTACATCAAACCCATCCTCTGCCAATTCAAATGCATGAACAGTTGCCTCTTTTTCAGAATTTGAATGTTTATTGTATTCCCAATTATCTCCACCAATTCTACTCACTCCATATTTCTCTGCATGAACCACCCTCAAACTAATATCAGCACCATTTCTTTCTTCCTGGTATGCCCTTGCCACCACACCAACTCCATGACTGTTTATATCAAAATATGGTTTAAATTCTTCTATATTCATATACTTATTGCTCGTAAGTTTTAAGGCTCGGGCTATAACCGTAGCGGCACTGCGAGGGAATTACACCCTACTTCATTCAATCTTTATTTTACTTTATAAATTTTATAAAAATATAAACAATAGCAATCATTCCCATTATCAAATAAACAGCCCACTTCGGTAACAAAGTCCGACCATCTTCTTCTTTCTTCACTTCTTTTGGAATTTCTTCATTTCGATACAGTTTAATCATTAAATCTGGGAGACCATGATTAACCTCATTACACTGGGGACATGTCCAACAATTACCAATTTTATCTATTATCGGATTATCTTCACCAAAACTAAAACCCGATTGACATTTTTTACAGCTTAATTGATAACTTTTTTTTCCGCAATTTGGACAGAGACCATAACAATCATTTTTATCAACAAAAGCTTTAAATTCACCCCCACAGGTACAATAAGCATCAAGTAGATCTCTTTTTTTAGCTAAATATTCTTCAAAATCTTGATTCATTTTTTATTATTTTAAAGCCAATAAATAAATATAATCTGACAATCTATTCAGATATACCAAAATATTTTTATCGGTTCTTTGAGTTTTACTTAAAGAAACAACTCTCCTCTCACACCTTCTAACCACCGTTCGGCACCAATTCAGAAATTCATCTAGTCTTTTTCCTGATTCAAGAAATCCCCTAATTGTATCCATCTCATCTTCCATTCTTTTTATCTCCCCGTCCATATATTTTATGTTTTCGTCTAAATTAACATTCTTTGTTTCATATCCAGAAATTAACCCCATAATCTGACGCAACTCTACAATCACCCTCTCTATCTTTTTACCCATTTCCGAGTTATTTTTCATTTTCGCAATTCCCAACAGTGCCACCAGCTCATCTATTGTACCCATTGTCTCCAACAACTCACTATCCTTCTCCACCACTCTTCCCCCAAACCTACTTTTACCATCATCTCCTTTTTTAGTTGTTATTGACATATTTGAATCTTGCTTTTGTAACTCCATCAATTTCTACATTTTCCAAAAACATTTCCAAAGGGCGAACCCAAATCATCTTTTCTTTGTCTACGTGTTGATAAACAACCATTTCCTCCAAAGTCTCACTGTGCAATGCCACACCTAAAACTTTACACACCATTCCCTTATAATGTTCATAAGTTCCGCCCACAACTATTTTTTTAGATATTTCCGATAATTTTATTTCGTCTGGCATATTTTAACTACATTTGCTGTAGCCACAAAATGAGTTTGAACATTTAAAACAACCCTCCTCTGCATAAAGAGGACTCCCACAGTCAGGACAAATACTGAAAGCACTCTCTTCAGAAGCCAACTTACTCCTAATTTCTGCCAATAAATTTTTCTGTTCTCCATTTGATGTTCTCGGCATTTCAATTTTTGTTTTCTCTCCTTCGAATAAATCCAATTGTTCTCCTTTTGATATTTCCAACAAAGATTTTCCAACTGCATCAAACATTGATAAAACTGTACCATTGCCAAAACCTATCTTTTGACCACAAGAAATTCCTACCAATTCATCAGCCACTTCATCTAAACTTGCTCCATATTTTAGGGCTAATGAAGCCAATCTTCCCGTTACTTCAGCTGACCCAGCCAAATAGCCGCCTGATTTACCTAAGTTTACAAATACCTCTACCGGACCATCACCTTCTTCAAAAAAGACAGAGGTATACACTCTACCCACATCACAAGCTTTTCGTAATCTTATACCTCTTGCCGCTTCAGGTGTTTTTTTCTTAACAGTTTTTATCTCTACATTCAATCCTTCCGTTGCATCAGCGGAGGAGGACTTTACTGTCTGAATTACTTCTTTCTCTCTACTTCCACTCCGATAAATGGTAATTCCCTTAGTCCCTAGAGAATAAGCCAACAAATAGGCGTTTCTCACTTCATCAACCGTCGCTGATTTGGGAAAATTAATCGTTTTACTAACCGCATTATCAGTATACTTTTGAAAAGCTGCCTGAATTTTAATATGCCATTCCGGTTCAATTTCCAATGCTGTTCTAAAAACATTTTTCAAATCAATTGGAATTTCATCAAGCCCATCGAGCTTACCACCATTTTTAATCACTTTATCCATCAATTCTTCACTATAAATATTTCTTTTTTTCAATTCAGTGACAAAGACCGGATTCATTATGTATAAAGTCTTTCCCTCAACAGTATTTTTTTGATACCCCAATGAAAATAAGGGTTCAATTCCCGAACTTGCATCAGCAATCATCGAAATTGTTCCGGTAGGAGCAATTGTCGTCAACGACATATTCCGAGGTCGATATCCTGTTCCTCCAAATGCACTGTTTTCCCATTCTGGAAACACCCCTCTTTCTTTACCTAACTCTACGGTGGCCAACTTTGCTTTATCAGTTACAAACTTCATCACTTTTTCTGCCCAAAGTAATGCTTCTTCAGAATCATAACCAACACCCAATTTAAATAACATATCGGCAAAACCCATCACTCCCAACCCAATTCTCCGTGTCTTGGTTACCATTTCTCTTATTTTTTCCACCGGAAACACATTCAGTTCCACCACATTGTCCAAAAAGTGCACTGCTTCTCCCACCACTCTCTCTAGTTCCGCCCAATCCAAATCTTTTCCTTTTACAAATTTACTCAAATTTACACTTCCCAGGTTACAAGCATCATACGGTAATAGTGGCTGTTCACCACACGGATTCGTTGCTTCAATTCTTCCCATTTTTGGAACGGGGTTAGAACTAATTTCATTCATTCTGTCAATAAAAACCAATCCCGGATCTCCATATTGCCACGCCAATCTGGTTACCAAAATAAAAACTTTATAAGCATTCAATTTTATGGTCACCTCTCCGTTTCTAGGATTAATTAGTTCATATCCTTCTCCTTCATTTGTTGCCTTAGCCCAATCATAAAGTTTTTTTATTTGTTCCTCGATTTCCCTTAATCTGGCATCTACGTCCCTATTCCCTTCAGCAATTCTGATTTTTTCTACCACCTCTTCCGGTATCGAATCGTCACTTACAAATTTTTTATCAGTCTCCAACCGGTTCATAAAAGCATTGGTGACCGCGAGAGATATATTAAAATTCGTCAAAGAATATTCATCTAATTTCACTACTGCAAAACGTAAAACATCCGGATGATTAATCGATAACATCCCCATATTTGCCCCTCGTCGCACTCCACCTTGTTTTATTTGAGAAGTAACGTCGTTATAAGCCTGCATAAAGCTTACCGGACCAACGGTTGTTCCACCACTTGTCTTAATGTAGTCCCCACTAGGACGGAGTCTGGAAAAAGAAAAACCGGTGCCACCCCCGCTTTTATGAATCTTGGCCATATTGGACATTGTTTCCAAAATTGAATCCATTGAATCATCAATTGGCAAAACAAAACAGGCTGATAATTGTTGCTTAAGCTTGCCAGCATTTACCAAACAGGGAGTATTTGGTAAAAATTTTTGTGAAGCGAATAATTCATAAAATGTCTTACCCTGATCCTCAGTTTTTGTAATCCCTTTACCGAAAACCAAGTCAGCCTTAGCAATGTTTTCGGCTACTCTGAAAAAAATATCTTTCACTTTTTCAGTACTTTTTCCATCTTCATTTTTCAAGGCGTATCTGGTTTCAGCAATATATTTGGCATTTTCAGACAGCTCTGGCTCTCTTAATTCGTCCTTAATATTTTTAACCCTTTGATTAATCTCGTCCATTATTTTGCTTTATTAGAAATTAGTAATTTATTTCGGATTACCTTAGCGGATCCGCCTTTAGCAGAGAACTCGTTAACAAGTATTTGAAATTCACCAACATTTTTTATATCTCGATAAATTGTTGCAAAACGAATATATGCTACCGGATCAATATCCTTCAATTTGTTCATTACCATTTTGCCAATTTCTTTCGATGGTATCTCTACACTTTCCCAATTCAACAATTTCATTTCAATTTCATCAATTACTTTAGACCTTTGTTCTGAGCCTAATTTCCAACAGGCTTTTCAAAACATTTATCAAGTTTTTCCCGGCAGTAGTCCTCAATTCGACCATCTTTTTTAACAACTTTGAGCTCAATATTTTCCACTCTTTCATAAGTTGTAAATCTTTTTTTGCATTCAATACATTCCCGTCGTCGTCGGGTTGCTTTTCCTTCCAAAGCATCCCTCGACTCTAAAACATTAGATTCATCAAAACCACAATATGGACAAAGCATGTATTTTTGCGCTATTTTTTATTAACACTATTGATAGCGTCTGTGTCCCATCATATCTACTACCCTTAGTGTCTGTCAACTGTTATTTAATCATCAAAACTATATCAAAGCCCATTTTGCGGTAAATTTACAGTCAATAAAGCTATTTCATTCTAAACACCAACAATGACCTATCATCATCTTTTTCATCACTATTTCTCAAGCTATCTATCAATTTTGGTATTTCTTTTCTAAAATCTCCCCCACTTCTATTAATCTCGTCAATTTTAGTCAACATATTTTTTGTTATCCCATCGGAATACAACAATATTGTGTCACCACTACTCAAAATTAAACCCTTAGCTCCCACATCTTCTAAACTCGCTGGCAAACCAAGCAAGCCTTCTAAAGTCGACAATCTAATCTTCGAGTCACCCTTACCATTTGTATTCACTGCGCAGTCGTAATCTACCCTAGTTCCATCTTTTCGTAACACCGTAAAACCACCATCACCCATAAAACAACCATCAACCTCACCGGTTTTTGAATCAATCGAAATCTGATTCAACATTGTTTGACTTCCAGAAATATTTTTCTTTTTTTCTAGGACATTTTTTAACATAGGAATAATATCGTCAGGGATTATCAAACCATCATGTATCTCCTTTAATTTTTCTCCAGCAATCTGAGTATTACCAACTAAATCAAGTCCTCCCTTTTCCATGATTCCATCAATTGCTCCATGTGAAGCATAGGACCCCATAAACGACTGACCAACCCCATCAGCCTCAATTAAAACTACTTTGTCGCCTACTTTGAAAAAGCCAACACTGTCTTCTCCATAATCTGGACTTCCATAGCCATCTATTCCTTCAAAGGAAGAACAACAATACGCCTCTGTACCAGTTTCAGGATCAACCATATAATCCATAATTCCTTCCTTTCCTTTTTCTAATCCGTTATCTCTTGTGTAAATATAACCACTCATTAAGTCCATTGTTTTTTCATTTTCCGATACACCTTCAGCTACTTTTTTCAATCCCTGATCAGGATTGTCTACCGCTATCACTTCAGGTTTTACATTTACTACTCCTCCAAATTCTCTAAAAAATTGTTCCCGTAGATAACTCGTGTGATTTTTTAATTCACCTTTCATGTTTTCAGCACATTTTTCAGGTGGTAAGTTACTAACAGTTTCACTAATAGCCATGGCAATATCCCTTGGAGAACTTCCACTTTCTCTCAATCTCTTCTCCGCATAAACTAACATCCTAGTGTCATTCGGTCGGGAATCCAATATTGAACCAACTAATCTGTTGGAAAAATCTCTCAAATCATCAACTTCAGGTATCGCCGTTTGAACTCCATTCACCGACTCTTGCTGCATCATCCCCGCTTGTTCTGCAAACAACTTATAACTAGTTCCACCCATAAATGAAGATGTTTCAGGTTTTGTTCCCGTTTTTAACTCTTGTGAAAAATTTTTTGCAACCGTATCGATAATTTTTGGTACAGGAAGTCCCTCACCAAAATTTATATTCATAATATTATTTATACACCCCTCCTGTGTCTGACTCTGTTCACCACAATTTTATTTCCATCAATATCAAAACAAATTCTAAAATCATCAACTCGAAAATAATACTGTCATTATTTTTTCCTTCACTTTTTTAACACCAATAATTCCCCTCTTACAATAATTTATAAAAAAATAAATGAACCTTTGTCATAAATCTGCTATAACAAACTAAGTATTTTAAAAATATGTCAGTAGATATTCAACCACCACGAGGTCAGTTATATGAAAATCGCTTTGCCAAAATTGCCAGTTTAAAACCGGAAAGAAGGGGTGAAATTGACAAGCTTCTTCAATATTATCGTCCCGAAGCTTTATTTCGATCCGGTCTTGACGAACCGGTACTTGGTTTTTCAAATATTCGTTGTGAAAAATTAGGTCAAGCATCAATTGCTTTCAAGAATAAAACTATCGATGAAACACAATTTGACGATATTTGGACATCAATTTCCTCATTAGAGATAGCCCAAAACTACTGGATGATTCATAATTCAGCCTATTTATCCAAGTTAAATTCACTTGAATCACAACACCCTGAAGCAAAAACTGAGTGTTCACAAAAAAGGGGTGTTATTTGTATGGCAGCAATGAATGAAACCGATTTGGCAACAACCTACAATACAATTAGTGAATCTTTAGGGGAATCGGGGCAATCAATTGACGATTATCTTTTTATTATTTATCACAACTATAAGGGAGACAGAAGTAAAGTCGACCAACAAGTATTAGATGCTGTAGAAACTATAAAAAAAAGTCCCTCCGTATTTGTTTTTGAAGAACAGGTACCTGAAAAAAATAACGTTAGAGACGCCAAAAAAACTTTAGCCGATCTGGCAACTAAAATTATAGGAGACGATCGTGATTTACCTATGGTTTTTGTTGATGCTGACATTGTTCAAATGAGTTCGGGACTTATTCCAAAAGCTATCAATCGTCTAAACACGCGAACCTTAGCAGTATCTACCAATTATATTCGAAGTCCAACAGTTGGAGAAAATATTCCTTCACTTAAAGCCTATTTGGAGTTGGATGAATTCATTTATCGTCAGAAGTCACTAACACCAGATTTTACTCCCAGAACTCTTGGAGGATTCACTGTAACTTCAAAAACTACATTTCAAGCTGTTGGAGGCTGGATGCCTTTTCCCTATCAAGCTCACGAAGACATGGCGTTTACAAGTCAACTTCAATATACATTCAATCCCAATGGGGATAAGGGTTATGTCATAGGAGCACTTTCTGATACCGAAGACCGTCTAGTTGTCAACGCCGACAGAGAAATCGCTAGTTATATTAAGGGTCAAGGCGAAGCCAGCCGATACAACGCCGGAGAATATGCCAAAGTTTCTGGCACAAAAAGAGAAAAGGCCCCTGACATTCAACCTTCAGAAACGGGTGATCAAGCAATATTCCGTGGTATTAACGAGTTTGTCGCTCGCAAACTTCTTGAAAGAGATCAAAAAATCAATTTAAATGGCCAACTACAACCCCATCCCGAAACTTATGATCAAATCAAACGGTTTATACACGAAAAAGGAATCGAAAATTATCAAATAGTTATTCTTGAAAATGGTGTCGAGATAACCATAGACAAAGACGATGATATTGGTAATCGGGTTGTCAGAGGATTTCAGTTAATTCGATAATTATTTTATGGTTATAACTTTATGTTTAAACATGTCTTATTCCACAGTTACAATCAAACGTTTTTTAAAAACATTTATTGATATAATAGCCTGATGCAAAAAATCATTAACTTTTTCAAGGAAGTCAGGGCAGAATTCAAACAAATTTCCTGGCCAAAACGTGAATCTATAATTCAGTCAACAATTGTGGTAATATCCATATCTATCATCGTCTCCCTAATCTTGGGGGGTTTTGATTATATTTTTACTCAAGCAATTGGCTTTATTGGTTCAAAACCAACTGTCAATCTAGAGACTATAAGTCCAACTGTGGCTCCGCTTCTACCCACATTTAGCTTACCAAGTCCAGCTACTAACAAATAATAAATATGCCAAATAATTCAACTAAAACCAATCAAAAGGAGTTTCAATTCACTCTTTCTCAAAATACCCCAGGCGTCGATGCTGCTTGGTATGTCATTAATACCTATTCCGGTCACGAATACAAAGTTATTGACGCTCTCAAAACCCGTATTAAAACCATGGGTCTCGACGATTATATCTTTCAAGCTATCGTTCCCATTCAATCAAAAATGGTCATCCGCCGTGGAGCCAAAATTAAAACCCAAGAAAAAACTTTTCCTGGTTATGTTCTAATTCAAATGATTGTTACCGACGATTCTTGGGTTACTGTTCGCACCACTCAAGGTGTTACCGGCTTTGTTGGCATTGGCTCCAAACCCACTCCTATTTCCCAATCCGAAGTTGACAATATCATTAAAATCACCGAAGAAGACAAACCAAAATTTCAAACCCCCTACTCTATTGGCGACGTTATCAAAATAACCAATGGTCCTTTTGCTGACTTCATTGGTACCATTGACTCTATCGACCAAGAAAAGGGTAAACTTCGCGTTCTAGTTTCTTTCTTCGAGCGCGAAACACCTGTCGAACTCGACTTTTTACAAGTTTCCAAAGAGCTGTAAGTTTAGATCGCTTCTATCTATAACTTCCAACTATTAAACTATTTAACTTTTAAACTAAAATATGCCTAAAAAAATCAAAATTGTTGTCAAATTAGCCATCCAAGCTGGCGCAGCCAATCCGGCACCTCCAGTTGGTACCGCTCTTGGTCCTCAGGGTATCAAAATTATGGACTTTTGTAATGAATTCAACGAAAGAACTAAAGAAATGAAAGGTTCTCTCATTCCTTCTGTCATTACCATTTACGAAGATCGTTCTTTTGATTTCATCATCAAAAAACCTCCCGTTTCCGACATGATCAAAAAGGTTACCGGTATTACCAAGGGTAGTGCTACTACCGGTCGTGAAAAAATCGGTAAAATAACTCAAGAACAAATCGAAAAAATCGCTACCGACAAAATGGCCGACTTAAACACCAAAGATTTGGAAGCTGCAAAACACATGGTTGCTGGCACCGCCAAATCCATGGGCTTCGAAATCGTCGACTAACTATTTGTCTACTTTACTAATTATCTATTCATCTAAAATAAAATGAGCAAAACCTCTCAAGAACTCAAGGCTAAAAAAGCCAAAAAGGAACTTGTTGTGGAAGAGACAGCAGTTGTTGAAACTGAATCTCGCAAGGCCGAAACTGAAGTCAAAGAAGTTGAAACTTCTGAAACTCCTGTTGAGGAAACTTCCACTGTTAAAAAAGCTGTTCGTGTCCGTGGCAAAAAGTATAAAGCCGTCAAGAAAAAAATAGATGTCCTTAAACTCTATTCTCTAAATAATGCTGTCAAGCTTGTCAAAGAAACCTCAATCTCTAAATTTGACGGTAAAATCGAAGCCCATCTCACAGTTATGGATATTGGGAATCTTGGTGAAATCTCCTTTCCTCATCTCGAGCTTGGCACTAAGAGAATTGTAGTGCTAAACGATACTATATTAGCCGAACTTAAGGAAGGAAAAGTAAATTTTGATATCCTAATTGCTACTACCACTACCATGCCAAAACTTCTCCCCTTTGCTCGCATTCTCGGACCCAAAGGTTTGATGCCAAATCCCAAAAATGGCACCTTAACCGATAAACCCGAAGAAGCTGTCAAAAAACTTTCTGTTGCCAAAACCATGATTAAAACAGAAAAGAAAGCTCCGGTTGTTCATATTATTGTTGGTAAGGTTTCTCAACCAGAAAAAGAGTTAGAAGCTAATATTGCCGAACTCATCAAAGTCATCAAAGCACCAAAAATTAAGAAATTGGCTCTTTGTGCCACCATGGGTCCCTGTGTCAAAGTTGTCATAGAAAAATAATTCTTATTCAAAATAGTTTTTTAAACCCGCCGAAGAGGCGGGTTTTTAGTAGACGAAACTAATTATCCTGTCCAGCATCTGAGAATAACTCATTCCTATTGCTCCAGCCTCTTTTGGTAATAATGAATTTGGCGTCATCCCGGGTAGAGTATTTATATCCAATACAAAAACCTTATCATTTTTTATTATCATGTCTATTCTTGCAAAACCTCTACCTTCAACCACTTTAAAAACCTTAACTGCAATTTCTTGAACTTTTTTTGTCATCATTTTATCTAATCTAGCCGGACAAATTTCTTCAGCCCCACCATCACTATACTTTGATTCATAATCAAAAAACTTATTTTTAGGAATTATTTCCACCACTGGCAAAGCCTCAACAATATTGCTACCCCATACTCCACAGGTAATTTCCATTCCTTTTATATAATCCTCAATAATTACCTCACCGTCATATTTTTTTGCTAACTTTATTGCTTTTTTCAAATCCTTATCCTTTTCAACAATCGATACTCCTACGCTTGATCCTCCACAATTTGGTTTTACTACACATGGAGCTCCAAAAACTGTTTTTGGCATCAATATATTGTTGTGTTCCATCACCCATTTAAAAAACTTTTTATTCATTCCAATTGCTGATGCCAAAACCCCACATCCTGTATATTTTATTCCCAAAGTTTCTAAATACCCCTGAATTTCACCATCCTCCCCTCCTTTACCGTGCATGATAATAAAAGCCAAGTCAGGTTTTATTTCCTTTAATTTTTCCAATTCTGATGGTACATCTATTCCCCACACCTCATACTTATTCCTATCTAAATTTTTCAATACTCCTGTTCCTGATGACAATGACACTTCTCTCTCCGAACTGTTTCCACCCATTAATACTACCACTCTTATTTTTTTCATAGTACAAATACTATACACACATTATGTTTAAAACTCAACTTTTATATACAATATTTGCTTTTATTACACAATATGTTAAAATAAATAATGTCTACCTATCAGACTCTCAATGAAATTACCGTTGACTCATCCGCTTTAGTAAACAACTACAATTATTTTCAAAAACTAAATCCGGATTGCAAAATTTGTCCTGTTCTCAAATCAAATGCCTATGGTCATGGACTACTCCCTGTTGCTCAAATTGTTGATGCTAAAATTAAAACTCCATATATAATGGTCGATTCACTTTACGAAGCTTATGAGCTTTCAAAACAAAAAATAAAAACCCCTATTATGATCATGGGCTACACGGACCCGGAGAATTACTCTATCTGGAAAAAACTCCCCTATACCTTTACCGTCTACGATATAAATTCACTTAAAGCTTTAAACCAACACCAACCCCATGCCAAAATTCACATTAAACTCGATACCGGCATGTGTCGTCTTGGTATTCAGGAAAACGAAATTTCCAAATTCATTTCAGTTTTAAAAAACTGTCCTAATCTCGAAGTGGAAGGGATATATTCCCATCTCTCCCAAGCAGACAATCCTAAAAAAATAACTTTTACTAAAAACCAAATCAAACTTTTTAAAAATATGGTTACTACTTTTGAAAAAGCTGGATTTAATTTTAAATACAAACACATCTCGGCTACTTCCGGAGCCTCCACCATTTATGATTCATACTTTAATCTCATTCGTCTTGGTCTTGGTTTTTATGGATATTCTCCCTTTGGATTTCACACTACTGAGGGTCGAATTCAAAGATCTCTTTTAAAACCAGCTTTAACTTTTACCTCCCGACTTGCTCTAATTAAACAAATCCATGCCGGCAATCAGGTTAGTTATGGAGGTACTTATACCGCCAAACAGGATGAAACCATTGGCATTATCACCGCCGGTTATTACGAAGGAATCAATCGCAATCTAAGCAATAAGGCTTCTTTTTTACTAAAAAATATTAAGTGTGGCGTCATTGGTAACATTGCCATGAACATGACCACTATCAAAATTCCCCGTACTATTGATGTTCACATTGGCGACAAAGTCACTGTCATTTCTTCAGATATCGATAGTCCCAATTCAATTTATAAATTATCCAGTATTCTAAATACTATTCCCTATACCCTTCTAACTGGGTTACACTCGTCCATTAGACGAAACATTATATGAAACAAAAAATAGGTCTCTTTTTTCTTTACTATCTTCGTTTTTTTGCCCGTCTTCAACTCACCAAAATAAAACTACTTAACCCCAAATTAGTTGTTGTTGGCATTACCGGTTCTGCCGGTAAGACCTCTACCCTCCTAGCAACTGAGGCTGCTCTAACACCCAACTTTAAGGTCAAAACTAACTATGGTGGCAATTCTGAGTCCGGCATTCCTCTCAATATTCTTGGCTTCAAAAATCCCGATTTTAGTCTCTTTTCTTGGTTAAAAATTGCCCTTCTCACCCCCATAAAGCTCTTCACTAACTGGAAAATCTACGATGTCTACCTTCTCGAAATGGGTATAGATTCATCACAATCACCCAAAAACATGTCTTATCTTCTATCCATCGTTAAACCTCAAATTGGTGTTTTTCTCAATATCACTCCAGTTCACCTGGAAAGTTTTTCCTCTTTAGATCAAATAGCCCAAGAGAAAGCCAAATTAGTCAATGCGGCTAACATTGCTATCATCAACAAAACTGACCCTCTAGTCAAAAAATACACTAAAAACAAAAATATTATTTCCATAAAACCAGCTAAAATCGAAATCCCCAACTTTTTCCTACCCAACATTTACAATATTTCGCTCGGCGCCGCTATCGCTATTGCCTCTTCCCTAAAAATTGACTCTCTCACCGCCATTGACAATCTAAAAAATAATTTTCATCTCCCTCCCAGCCGCTCTTCAGTATTAAAAGGCATTAACAATTCAACTATTATAGATAGTTCTTATAATTCCTCACCCTTAGCTACCACCGAAATGCTAAATTTCTTGGCCTCATATCCCTCTCCGAAAATTGCTGTTCTAGGCGATATGCGCGAACTTGGTGCCGCTTCAGAGCTTTCCCATCAAAATCTGTACAAAAGTTCTTTAAATTCTGCCGATACTATTATTAGTGTCGGTCCTATATGCAGTCGTAACTTTGGTCCCAAAGCTAAAAAATTTCTTTTCTGGTGGCAAGCCGCTGATTATCTAAAAAACAACCTCCCTCAAAATGCCACTCTTTTAGTCAAAGGTTCCCAAAACACCATATTTTTAGAAGAGTTGGTTAAAGAACTTCTTAAAAATTCCAAAGACTCCAAAAAAATCTGCCGACAGAGTCCTTACTGGTTGAAAATTAAAAACAAATTCCGTAATTCCACAACATCATCTACCACATAATCCGCCCCAGCATTAACTAATGCTTGTTTCGTGTTGTATCCCCAACTTACTGCCACAATCTTTACCTCAATTTTTTTACATGCTTCAATATCGCGAACCTCATCGCCAACATAAACCATGTCAGATGTCTTCACCCTAGCAATTGCCTTTTCTTTTCCAAATATAGTCGATTCTGATTGCACCCAATCTACTTCGATATCTTTTTCTTTTAACCATTTTTCTACATTCTTTTTACTATTCGAAGTCAATATCCCTACTTCAATTTTATTTCTTTTCAACTCTTCTATCAACTTTTTTATACCTTTAAAACCTGCCGCCTGGTTGATGATTTTATTTTGTTGCTTTTGAATCTTCATTACCATTCCAATAATTTCTACCAATGGAATTTTAAACTCATCCACAAAAACTCTTGCTCCTTTTTCTTTATATAATTTCACTTCTCTGTCTCCCAATTCTGGCCTAATCCCCCGAATCAAAGTCATCATTTGCTCAAAAGTATCGGCCAAAGTCCCATCAAAATCAAAAACTACCTTTTTAAGCATTATTCCTTAAATTCTTTATCCTTTTTCATTTCCCTCTCAATCAAGTTTCTCAAAAATACACTTCGGGGAATCATTCTTTTCTGAGCAATCCAATCCAAATAATTCAAAATTTTAGGTGACACAAAAAAGTTGAACCGAACATCAATAGATTTTTTTGCTTCCTCAATTGCTACTTCAAGAAGTCCAATTAAATTGTCTTTACCATAAGAAATATTTTGCACCTTAGCATCCAACATCCCCTCAAGAAGCATCGCCCGGTTACCACCATCTGAATGTAATAAAATTACTGGTTTATTTAAGTTAATTGCCTCAGTAATCTCATGTCCAACAGAAACACTTGGTGTCGATACCTCTGCTACTACCAGGTCTGATTTCTTAATTCTTGTTATTAAATTCTTATAGACGTCCCTTATTTCCTGATTCGATTGTCTATCGATTCCTTCAGCATCAGTTTCCATAACGTGTTCAGCAAAGACATCATAACCCAACTTTTTCAGCGTATCAACTATCCTTTTATATTGTTCTCCATACGTTGATCTTCCATGCACAGATGCAGAAAAATATGCTTTCATAGCTCGATTATAATACAAAACTCCAAAATCTTATACATTTTGATATAATACATGGATTTTATGAGCCAACCTCTATATAAAAATATTGACGACTCTGAACTAATCGCGAATCAAATCGTTGTCCGAGATTTAATGTTTTTTGCTTCATTAAGCTGTAATCTCCGTTGCAAAACTTGTTACGTCGGCAACAAATGGCTGAATAGCGGTTTATCATTTTCCAAGGAAGAAGGTCTCTCTCTAATTCATCATTTTGCCACCCGTGGACTCGATCGCCTTACTTTTCTTGGCGGCGAACCCTTTGTAA
>Ga0265297_10003285_pt1 | contig 29701 bp, 28 predicted proteins | sample Munlanlwell13791_FD_192502 | JGI IMG/M metagenome (GOLD analysis project Ga0265297, IMG submission 192502) | Leachate microbial communities from a municipal landfill in Southern Ontario, Canada - Leachate well 137-91 | ecosystem: Engineered > Solid waste > Landfill > Unclassified | place...
GACCTGTCCAGCCCGCGCGGCTACCGCTTCAAGAACGTCAGTGGTCTGGAGGTCGGAATCGTCGTCGCCCCGTTCAGGGACGGCTGGTGCTGCTGGGGCGTCTTCGACAGTATCGCACGGCGTTTCTGACCTACAACACAAGGCCGCTTGACCTGACGCACGACCCTGGCTGGATGCCGGGGTTTTTCTTATGGTGCCGGGCATCGAGGTTGACAATCCAGCCTAAAAATGGCATTATCCATTGTCCGGGCGCTTCCGTACGCGGAGCGTTCCGAGCCTTAGAAAGGGCGTGATCCGATGAAAGAAGACGTGGCTGCTCTCAAAATCAACGGGGGCAAGCTCTGGGAAGCCATCATCGTCGAAGGCAAAGAGATTGTGTTCGTCCACGACCACACGCGGGAGATCATGCGCAGGTTCATCGAGAACCGGGTGCCGCAGACGCTCGACGGCCTGGCCGATCTGCCGGCTTCTGCCGACAACATCACCCAGGCCACGCTCGCCTACCTGCGCGGCATCCTCGACGACAGCGACCTCCTAGGCAGCCTCGCCGACGCCGTCGCGGAGGACTCGGGCGTGCCCCACGCCGCCGACGCCATATTCGAGGTGATGACCGAGGCGCTCGAGGACGCCGTCGACCAGCGCGAGGCGATGATCATCGACTTCCCCGCCTTCCTCGCATCGGAGGGCATCACCGAAATGGCGGCTCTCCTGCTCCTCGGCATGGACGAGGACGACATCCCGCTGATCGAGTCCCGCGAGCTGACCATCGGCAAGCTGCTGCTCGACCGGCCGTCGGTCATCCTCGACTTCTCGAAAGGGTGACCCTGCTCCGCCCCGACTCTTGAAACGCCCAACCCTCTCGGGAAGAGCGTTTTGTTTTTGAGGCGCACGCGGGCGCGATGAATCGTAAACCGTTCTAGATATCAAAAGTGTCCGGCCAGCAGACCGGACACCTTGTACTGCTTCTCACCTTCTCCCCTCACTTCAACACGAACGACGTCCTCACCGTGACCATCACTTCCTTCTCTACGGTCGAAGTATCGTAACTGCCATAATCCGAGACGTCGGTCGAGCTCGGCTGCAGCACCTGCACCACGCCCATGCTCGCCGATTTGAGCGTTCCGACCGACTTCCCGGTGCTCGCGGCTATCGCCGCGGCGCGCGCCTGCGCGTCCTCGACCGCGGCCGACAACAGCGACACGCGCAGGTCAGCAAGTTTCGAATAGTAATACTCGAGGTTCTGGGTGGCGAAGATGAGTCCCGTGTCGATGAGGTCGTTCCTGTCGGCCAAGTCGGTGACCTTCTCGACATTCACGGACTGCACTCGGACGGTCTGTCTCAAGGTGTACTCGCGCGGCGCGTTCGGGTCAGAGTTATACCGATAGTTCTCTTCGAGCTGGACCGGCGAGATGTCGATCTCGGCTTCGGTCAAACCGGCGCCAGTCAGGAATTCCATCACCGCATCCCGATCCTCCGCCATCTGCGCGTAACCGTCCTTGAGGCCGGACTCGGAGACGATCCTGGAGAACATCGCGTTCCATTTGACGGTGTCCGACGTCACGGCCTGCTTGGCCGAGCCGGTCACGGAGAGCGTGTTGTCGAACGACCTTACTCTATAGAAAGTAAACGATCCGATCGCCGCGGCCGCGATGAGCGACAACCCGACTACGACCGCAAAGGCGACGATCCCTTTGACCCTGATTTGATCCATAAGATTGGAGGTTATATGTCTATGATAGCACGGAAGCGAGACGGCTCGAAAGCACGAGAGCGCGAGAGCGATATAAGAAAACGCCCTGTGAGGGGCGTGAAGCCGGGACATCAGCCGCGAATGATGCAGCCGCCGAGTATGGCTCCGGCCAATGCTAGACCGGTTCCGGCCAATACTCCGACCCACCAGACCGCGCCGAGGACCACGACGACCGGCGCAGCGACAAACGCCAGCGCAGCGGCGGTCACGACGATTGCGAAAGCGAAGATGCCGGTATCGTTGCCGTTGGTGCGATCGAAGTACGGCGAAAGGTACATCCAGAGCACGACCATCACGATATCGATCCCGAGCGTGGCCAGGAACGCGGCATCAGCGTGATTCGGCATCCAGCCCTCGATCACGGACACGACGTTAAGAGTGACCAGGGTCGCCGCCACCAAGCCGAGAACGAACTTCCACATCTCCTCCTCCTTTTCGACTTGGCAACATATCATCGATTTCCGTTTCAGTCAATGTATGCCCTCCTCGCCTTCCCCCTCTCCCGCTGCGCGGGAGAGGGTTGGGGTGAGGGTAGAATATCGGAGATCGATTGTGCCCCTCACCCCTGACCCTCTCCCCGCTTGCGGGGAGAGGGTGAATTTAGCCACATCCCCTGCACCGCTCGCTCCGCTCGGGTGCAGGGCAAGCCCTCCTCCCCGATATGAAAACCCCCGCCCGCAGGCGGAGGTTCAGACCGAAGTCGGCGCATCACATCTCGAATGGCCGGCAATCGACGTTGCAGAAGTCAGTCTCGGAGGAGTCGCACACCCCGTCGCCGCACTCGTCGCAGTCGGCCGGACACAATCCGTACTCCCCCTCCCACTCGCCGCAGAAACCGTCGCCGCAGCACTCGTCGGCGCAGTCCTCGCAGGTGCCCCATTCCATGACCTGACACTCGCCGTCGCCGCATTCCGGTTCACCGCAGTCCGAGCAGCCCGTCTCGTCCTCGCCGTACTCGCAATCACCGTTGCCGCAATGGGCGCAGATGAGGTCCTCGTTCATGCCGCAGTTCTCCGGCATGCAGGTGACGACCGCGAGCCAGATCAGGTTGATGCATCGGTAGCAGTCGCTGGCGCAACCGTAGGCGAACTCATCGTCAGTACAGATGTCGTCCCCGCAGACCGAGCAATCGAGATCGCAACTGCCGGTCTCTTGCTCGCCGCAGAAACCGTCGCCGCAGATCGGGCAGTCCTCCGGGCAGACGACCCACTCGGAGAACGCGCACTCGCCGTCGCCACAGCTCGCCGCGTCGTCGCTCTCGCATCCGGCCACGGACACCGCCGTCAGGATGACCACCAGAATCAGATTCAGACCGCGCACGTCGCACCTCCTTGAATGTACTGCGTGCATCTCACCCCATCGGAAGAATCGGGTCAACAGAGGTGAAGCAAGAGAGCACGAAAGCAAGACAGCATGAAAGCACGATGAATATGACTGTCGTGCTGTCGGGCTCTCGCCCCGCCAGAGACGGGATGCTTTCGAGCTGTCGTGCTCTTGAAAAAAGCCACGCCTCACGGGGCGCGGCTGCTTCAGACGATGTCTGCCGGTTTCAGCGCGAACGGCAAGGTGTCGCAAAGCGTGACGACTGACACGAGTCCGTCCGGGTGATAGCCGATGATGCACATCTCCGGTCCTGCGGCCATCTCGTTGATGATCTGCAGGCAGTGGCCGCAGGGCACGGCGGCCCTATTCAGATCGTCGACCGCGGCAGCGTCGGTGAAGCCATCGGTAAGCATGGGATCGATGATGCTGCACTTACCCGGTGCTGCGGCGATCGCGATCGCCACCACGCGGGCGCGCGGTCCTTCGGCGCTCACCATAGCGGCGATGGCCGCCTGCTCGGCGTGAGTGGTCTGCGAGTACGTACAGACCTCGACGTTGCAGCCGACGTACACGCCCCCTCTCGCGCTCCGTACGGCAGCGCCCACCCGAAAGTGCGAGTAGGGCGCTGAGGCCTTACCGCGGACCGACCATGCTTGGCGCACGAGCTCCCGATCCTCAGGCGACAGATCGGACGGAGTCATGAACTCGACGCCTATCCTCCTCGTCAATCTCTTCTTGATCATGGCGACCTCTCCTTGAAAGGACCGCGTATATCTCACCTCAACGGTCGAATCGGGTCAATGACGGGGCAGGACGGATTCGAAGCATGAGAGCACGAGAGCGCGAAAGCACGAGAGCACGACAGTGCGACAGATTTACTGTCACGCCGTCCTGCTGTCGGGCTTTCATGCTGTCGCGCTCGCAACAATAAACCGCCCGTGCCTATGAAGGCCGGGCGGTCGAGCGAAGAAGGAACGGGAAGCGCGGGGCGGATCATGCCAAGGCCTTGTGCAGCAGTACGTCATCGCCTCCACCCTTGCCATAGATGTCGAACGTACCGATCTCCTCGTAGCGATTGGCGGCAAGGAAGGAGCGCATCGCGGCATTCACAGCCTTGGTGTCGACCAGGACCGCGCCCACGTCGAAGTCGTGCCCCCCTCGATTTCCGCGTTCCGCAACAGGAAGCTGGCGATATGTCGGCCGCGCTCATCAGGCCGCACCGTGATGTTCTTCAACTCGAGCACGCCGGGCAATGCGCGGTGCCGCTGATAGACGATGGCTCCGACGACGTTTCCCCTGGCGAGCGTCAGGAGCGCCCGCTTGTCCTCGCTCTTCAGCTCACGATGGACCTTCTGAAGCCACGCCAGGTGATCCGGGTAATCGGCGACACCGATGCCCCAGCGCGGTCCGGACAAGAACGCGATAATCTCGTCGGCGCGCGCTATCGACGCCTCGGTCGTGAAAACGAATTCCATCAATCCCTCCGATGCACAAAAAGACATTAGAACTTAGCATAATCGCTGTTCGCGGTCAATCCTGATATGAAAAAGGCCCCGCACCGAGCTGGTGCGGGGCCGATGAAACGAGAGGCTCGTTTCAGGCGCGAAGGTCGATGGCCTTGCCGCCGAAGAGCGGGACCGGCGCGTCCGGGACGTCCTTCAGGCTGACGCCGATGGACGGACCGAACTTGAGCCCTTCGCCGTCCGCGACCTTGCGGAACGTCGGCGAGATCTCGTACAGCTCCTCGAACGACGAAGCGACCGCTTCGACCTGCGATTCGCCCTCGGCGAGATCGGAGACCGGCCGCAGGACGACGAACTTGTCGCAGTCGCGGACCGTGGAGAGGCGGTGCGCCACGATGAACGTGGTCACTCCCCTCTCAAGCACGGCGTTCAGTCCGTCCTGGAATCCCTGTTGGGTCTCCGAGTCGAGACTTGAGGTCGGCTCGTCCATGATGAGGAGCCGCAGGTGCGGACTCATCAGGGCCATCGCCGCCGACAATCTCTGTCGTTCGCCGCCCGAGAGCTCGATGCCGTCGCGGCCGATCTTGGTCTCAAGCCCGGCATTGAGCCTGTCGCCGAAGTCCGCCCGCACCGTCCGCAGCAGCGTCCAGATCTCCTCGTCGGTGATCGACTTCCTCTCATCCGGCGGGAGTCCGTAGAGCACGAGCTCGCGGATCGTCCCGTCGAAGAGCGGCGCACCCTGGGGCGCGTAGCCGACGAACCGTTTGAAGTCGGCCTGGCGGATACCGCGCAGATCCAGCCCGTCCACCATGACCACTCCGCTGTCCGGGTCGCGCGAACGCAGCAGCATGTGCAGCAGCGTCGTCTTCCCGGTACCCGAGGGACCGATGATGGCAACCTTCTCGCCGGCCGCGGCGCGGAGCCAGACGTCCTTGAGGACGCGCTTCGGTTCTTTCCCGCTCTTGCCTTGAGCGTCTGTCGAAGGGTCTTTGGCCGGATAAGAGAACCCGACATCGATCATCGTGACCGAGACCGGACCATCAGGGTTGAACTCCTTCGGACGGACAGGGTCCTTCACCGCCGGTTCCAGCTCCATGAGCTTCTTGAGCGTGGCGATCGCCGGCAGCTGGCCGTTGATCTGACGCTCGACGTTCCGCAGCTGATGCATCGCGTTGGTGAGATTCCCGGTCCAGAACACGAACGGCATCATCAGGCCGATGGTCCAGTCGCCGTACAGCACCATCCACGCGCCTGCCGCGACCACGCCGATGAATAACGGCGCTGACGACGTCTGCGTACGGATCTGGGCCATGCGATGATACCAGGACCAGAACCGGACATCCTTGCCGTAAGCCGCGCGATTCATATCATGGTGCCGATCGCGTTCTTCGACCTCCTTGCCGGATGTCTTGACGCGCTCGACGTTGCGCCAGCGCTCGTCGATATAGCGGTCTGCGGCGCGCATCTCCTCGTTGATCTCCTCGCCCTCGGTCATGACGCGGCGGTTCAGGTACAAGGACCAGACCGCCGAATAGACGACGAAGGCGAACGTGGCGAGGCCGGCCAGCCAATGCAGCCAGGACAGCAGGACCAGAAGTACCGCCACTCTCAACACCGTCGGGATGAGCTGATAAAGGATGATCCTCGCGAGGCCGCTGATGGCTGACTGGCCTTTCTTCACGTTCGCCGGAGACAGCTCCTGCGAATCGCCCAAGTGCTGCCCGAGCGACTTCCCGAAGAACAGCTCGGTCATCCGCGTCTCGAGCGTCACGGCCTGTTCGGCTCCGAGCCTCTCGGTCGACCAGCCCATGAGCCAGTCGCAGACGTTGCTGGCGATCTCGAACGCCGCGATGGCGGCAAGCGCCCAGACGATACGTTCGATGGACCGCGCCGCCAGCCCGTCCACGACCTGCGCGATCATGTACGGCCAGAAGACCCCGAAGAACGAGTCCACGAGCACGATGACGAGCGTACAGACGAACAGCCGCCGCCCGCGCGTGTTCATGAACTCGCGCCAGATCCAGCGGGTATGACCGAGGACCGCGAACGAACCCTTGATGTACTCCCGCCAGTTGGCAGGTTTCGGCTTCTCCGATTTCGACATCTATCCTTCCTCCCTTTTGTCGTGTTGTATAGACCAAACGCCCGTTTTCCGAAGAAAGCGGACAGGGAAATATAGCATGGTTGAGAGAAAATGTCAATATCGGTAGGAGAGAAGGTGAAAAGGAGAGAAGGTGAGAAGAATTTTTTGCACTTCCCCTCTCCTCCCCTCCTCCCCTTCTCCCCTTCGTCATAAAAATGAGCCCCCGAAGAGGCTCGTCCGTAAGTCACGGATACACTTGTCGATCGCGGTTCGGCTCGCCGCACCGGCAATCGTAGACCTCGCAGAACGCGTCCAGGTCGGCTTCGGCCAGACTCTCCCGGGGCTCCCGGAAAGCGTCGCCCCTGGTGTTCATCTCGCCGAACCGGCAGTTGTAGTGCGCGACGCCGAGCAGGTGTCCGAACTCGTGGTGTGCGCCGTTAAAGACGTACGTCACGCGCCAGCTGTCCGAATCGTTCGCGCCCGAGTTCAGGATCCACTGGTCATACGCTCCCAGGAAGATGAGTACGTCCGACAGCGTGCCGTAGCCGACCAGCGGCCCGTTCTCCTCTTCCAGGTAAGACGTATCCCCGTTGTTCTCTCCGATCCGATAGACCCGATGGACGCCGTCGCCGAGATCCCGCTCATCGAAGTCGTCATCGTGAGTGCCGACGACGGTGAAGATCGGACCGGGTTCGACCAGACGGTTCCCTGCAAGCAGGTTCCACTCGTCGACCGCGTCGAGGATGCCGGACAGTTCGGGATCGGAGAAATCCTCGTCGAGCTCGAGCAGCACCGGCAACTCCTGGAACTCGCGCAGGGTGCAGCCGGCCGACGACAGGATGACCGCAGCCATCAGAACTCGTATCCGATGCCGATCCATGTCTGCACTCCTTTCGCCATGTCCACGTAGATCCGGCGAGCGAAATCCCCGTAGTGACCGACGACGCCCACCGGTTCTCCGAAGAAGAATCGGCTGTCGAACGTCAACCACAGACGCGGAGCAAGACGCCATTCCAATCCGAGACCGACCGTGATATCCACCGAACGTTTCACGTCCGGCCGCGTGACGCGCAACTCCGGGGTCCAGGCGTAGAACACGCCGGGGTTGAGGAAGGTCACGCGCAGCCGGTCGTTCCGGAAGACGTCGATGAGCAGGTTGGCGCCCACGCCCCACGGGACGAAGAGACCGACCTCGATTCCGAGCGGCGTCTCCGGCACCCTGCGCAGCCTGGCCGCCAGGAACACGCCGAGACGGTCGGGGTATCCCCCGCCCGCCGCGCCCAGCACCATCAGATCGATACCCCGGATCTCCGGGGCCCCTTCGGCCCGCGATTCCGCCGGTCGGAACGAGAACGCCGCCAGACCGATTGTCATCGCCAGCCCCAGCCTCATGAATCCGGACATCGAGAACCTCCTCTCTGAAATGAGCGACATCCCAGTACACCATAGATACCGGCGACTGTCAAAGCTCTTCGCGTCCAGCCCGACCTGGTGTAAAATGATGAAGTATGGACGGACAGATATCTCAACCCATGACGCGGGTGGTCATCGTGCTCACCGTTATCCTGACGGGTACGGTAGCCGTTGCCATCGCCTTCGCGACGATCGATTTCAATAACTTCAGGCTCAAGAGCGAGGTCCTGTCGGAAACGCCAGGGTCCAGACCGACGCGCCAACTGCCGGACGCGACGCCGGGAGGAGAACCGTACGTGCCGCGCGACGCTGAGCCGGGGTGCGAATGGATACCGCAGTCCGGCCACGGCATCGCCTTCCTGGCGCAGTACTGCAGCGGCGACGGCGGGTTCACCCGTCTGGTGCCGACCAGGGAAGGATTCGCCGTAGAGACCGAGAGGGGCGTGAGCGACTTACCGCGCATCGAGATATTTCATAAGGATCCCGCGCAGAGCGTCGAAGACGCGATCAGGGAGCAGCTGCTCTCCGAACTGAAGGGCGGCGCCGCGGAGGGATGCGTCGTGAAGACTTACGAGCCCGAAGAGCTGACATCTACGGAAAAGACTACAACGCGCTACGCCATCGTCGCGACTGGCGACTACCTCGATAAATACGAGAAACGCCTGGCTGAAGACCCATCCTACCACCCTTGCGGCTACTACGGTCCGAGGGAATCGATAGCCTATTTCGTATCGAGCCCGGACGCTCCGGACAAATTCCTGTATCTGACGATCGGCCAGGATGCGCCGCCGTTCGACGAGAACAGCATCCGGTTCCTCGACGAGGCCGGCCTGGCCGCCGGATGCGAGGAGACTGGGGGCGCCTGGCTCTCCGTGTACAACGAATGCGAGTACGCCTTCAACAGCTGGTGCAGCCAGCACGGCGGGACTTTCGCGGAGTGCGAATCGGCCTGCAGACATGACCTGAACGCGCAGGTCTGCACCCTGCAATGCGTGCCGGTGTGCGGATTCTAGACGCAAGACTCAAGACGCTTGTCGAAAAAAGACCCCCGGAGAGGGGGTCTTTCGATATGTGGGGTAGAGGCTCCACTACTTGTGTTCATCGAGCGGCTTCTTGACCTTCCTGACGCCGCCGGGCGAATCCGGATCATCGCCAGTGAAACGCGGAATGACGTGGATGTGCAGATGGAAGACGGACTGGCCGGCGGAGACGCCGCAGTTGACGCCGATGTTATAACCGTCCGGATGATGAAGTCTGTCGAGCTCTGACTTCGTCCGGAAGATGACCGCCTTGAGGCAGAGCCACTCCCACAGAGAGAGACCGAATGGATCCAGCATGTGCCGCTTCGGGATGATCAGGACGTGACCTGGGTTGACCGGACGGTAGCTGTAAACGACGATAAACCTTCCTGTCTCAAACAGGATCCTGTCTTTTTCGGCGTAATTGCAGAAAATGCACGTGGGCATATGCGTCGCTGTCGCGCCCGGGGGGCGACCTGCCCAGGCGAAAAAACTTCGGCTAGAATCTCCTCAGTCCCGTCTTATAGAGGAACAGATTCTTGAGGATCCCCAATCCATACTTGCATGACGGACGGAATCCGATCATCGACGCCCCCTCGAAGTACCTCGTCATGATCGGCACCTCGCGCATCCGAATCTTCCTGTCCGCCAGTTGGATGATGATCTGCGTGTCGAAGACGAAATCGTCGCTGTTCCGTTCGATGTCGATCTCGTCGAAGACGCTCATGTCATACGCGCGCAGTCCGGAATGAAACTCAGTCAGTTTCGTGCCGAGCGCCAGGTTGCCGATCTTGGTGAGCGCGACGTTGGCGACGAACTTCCACCACGGCATCCCGCCCTTCCTGGCGTTCTCCGGATGAATCATCCGCGAACCGAACACGGCACGCGCGCCCTCGTCGACCATCAACCGGATCATGTCCGGAATGTATTTCGGACTGTACTGATGGTCCGGATGGATCATGACCGCGATGTCCGCGCCGCGTTCGCGCGCCAAGCGGTAGCAGGTCTTCTGATTGCCGCCGTACCCCCGGTTCTTCGGGTGCGCGTGTACGAAGATCGGCAGCGTCTTCGCGACCTCTACCGTCCTATCCCGACTGCAGTCGTCCACCAGGATGACGTCGTCGAACCAGCCCTCAGGCAGCGCCTCATAGCACTCGATCAGAGTTTTCTCCGCGTTGTACGCCGGCATGATGACAGCGATTTTCTTTCCCATGTACGGCATAATCATCTCTTCGAATACAGGTCGAGCTGCAGGACGCCGCCGATCGAACGGAAGCCGTGTCTCCAGACGCCATCATCGAACCAGTCGTGGATCTTATAGTCGTCTCCCCTCGCTCCGTAGATCCAGACGCGCTGCGGATCGTACTTATCGACGATCCAGTCGAACTTATCGAATACTTCCGTTCGCGATGTTTTGGGGATACGGACCTGAACCTCGTTCTCGATGAGCCCGAGGACGTGTCGTCCGCGCCAGATATCATGACTTCTGTATTGTACCGGAGTCAATACTTCTATTGGGACGTCCTCTCGCAGATAGTGAGCGAAATCTGAACGCAAAATGCTGATGGGCACGATGACGATGTCGCCGTCCTTGTACTGTTCGTTGATGTACTCGGCACCTTCCTGAAGGCGGAAATACGAATCGTATAGCGAATCGTCAACGGCGATTCCGACGATATACGGCAACAACGACGCGATGAACACCGCTATAAGCACCGCGCCACGCTTCATCCCGGCCCGTACCGCGACGGCGGAGATGACTATCGCGATCGGCACCGTGATCCATATTACGTGCCTTTCGATGATGGCGGAATATGGGATGGAGTACGGCGCGACCAGGAACAATGCCGCCGGAATCGCCGCCAACGAGACAAGCGCCCCAAATGTTCTCCCGCTCCCCCGCTCCCCCGCTCCCCCGCTCACCATCTTCACCGCCACCCACACAAACACTCCGATCGCCAGCGCCACGGCAAGATTCTGCACCACCGGCACATAATTGTCCTTGGTGACCCAGATGACCGAATCGAGGAGATTGCCGAAGAAATTAGGCGCGCGCGACGACACCAGATTGCGCTCGAAGCCGAAAATGTCGAAACGCCCGAGAAGAATCTTATACAAGAGATCGTCCATCCACGGCCAAAAAAGGACAAAGACCGCAGCGTGCGCCATCAACCAATCCATCATCCGCCGTCTTCTATCCTTACCGCCCGGTGTCGACTCCGCGAACCACCAGAGCGCCGTGGCGACAGCAATGAACAGATACGAATAGTGGAGATATAGTCCGATGGCCGAAGCCGCCGCGTAAAGAACGAGCCACGAGCGGCGTCCGGAACGCAGATGTTCCCAGACTGCGAAAACCGCCAGACATCCGGCGAAACAGAACATCGCATACGGTCTCGCCTCCTGTCCGAACTCGATCTGCAGCGGCAGGACGGCGGTGATGCCGGCCGCCAACAATCCGATGCGCCGGTCGTTGAACATCCGCCTGGCGATGACGTAAACCATGAACACGATGCCCAGGCTGAATATCAGGGACAGGGAGCGTAACGAGACTTCCGATGCGCCGAAAATTCCGACCCATGGTCGGATGATCAGATAGTAGAGCGGCGGATGGAATTCGACCTGCGCCAGATAACGCAGCATCTCGGACGCACTATCGAACGATGTCGCGATATCGAGGCTCAAAATCTCGTCGCACCAGAACGGTTCTTTCCCGATATTGATGAGCCGCAACGCCGTCGCCAGAGCAAGGATACCCGCGAGCCAAAGACCGGTCCGTCCGGGCAGACCGTCGCTGTCGCTTGTCCGTTTCCAGAAACGCAGATTCATACCGGATAACTATAATCCAGACCGGATATTTTTTGTAGCGGCATGACAAGGGAGTGAAAGAAGCGAGAGAAGGGGGCGGAAGGGGCAGAAGAATAATCGTAGCGGCAGGCCCTGTCGTTCGCGAACGACAGGGCAGGGCTCTTGTCCCGTGGGTGCGAAGCACCTTTACGGGATGTCCCTGCGTCGGAGGAAGTGAAAGAAGGGCTAATTTCAAACTTCTTTCACTTCTCTCATTTCTTTCACTACCCCCAAATAAAAGCCCGCCTCCTGGAGGCGGGCTGGTCCTCTATAGGACAAGGTAAGCGTTGACCAGGTCGAAGATGTCGCCGGCGTCCGATAGGTCAGCGATACCGTCTAGGATCCGGTTCGCCTCGTCGGCGGTGAGTACTTCGCCTTGGTATTCACCCAAGGACAGTCGGCACCCTGAGGGAAGCGCTCTCCCTCTGACCGCGGCCATCGCATCGAACTGTCCGCAGCCGTACAGATCAGAGAGTTTCCCCAGCCAGACGTTGGCCAACCTACGCGCGTCATCGGCGGCGACGTCGGCCGCGATCTGCCGGCGCTCCTCCGGATCGAGGATCCGAGGCGCGCCGAGCTGTCTGATGGCCTCTTCTTCCTCCGGGGACATCTCCCCGCCGTCATTTACCTCGCGCCAGAGATGATCCAATCTGGGTTCGACGGACTGATCCGAAGCGGCCACCAGATTCTTCTCCACCCTCGGCGCGATGACGGCAGCGACCAAAGGCTGGAGAGCGTCGGCGATGTCCATGAACAACCTGCGCTTTTCGGCCGGAGCACCGGCGAAGGCGCCCTGGATGGTCCCGCACTTCGAAGTATTGCGCTGCGTATTCATCGGATATCTCCTGTCTCGAAAGGTCGATAGATGACGATACTACTGTCGCCGAGCGGGGTCAAGAGGCACCCCTCGACGCGGCTCGGGGCGGGGAAGGGTGACCTGCTCGCCAGCGGCAGGGAAACTGGCGGGAGGGCAGAACGCCTCCACCCCATCCCTCCCCCGCTTCGCGGGGGAGGAGGAGAGAAAGGGGGTTCCCACATCTTGGCTCCACGGACTGCGCGGGGCAACGAGGTACTCCCGGGGTAGCAATAGGACTGAGCGGGCGCTGGACGGTGTGCAGTGTGCCCGGCTGGAGCGATTCGCGACGCGAAGCGTACTCTGAGGTACGGTGAGCTAGCGATTGGCGCCCCGCCACTGTTATCTCATCAAAGAGGGCGGGGTCCCGCCATCGGCGGGAAAGCCGGGTACAATGCGCCCGGACCAGCGCCCGCATCAACCAAAAACGCGGCCTCGCGGACCGCGCTTGTATCTTCATCATTTCTTCTTCGTCGTCTTCTTCGCTTCTCTCCCCTTCATCTTCTGTTGGATTCCCCAGGTGATGAGTTCCTTGACCGCCTGGCCGATCAGAGTGAACGACGCCGCCGAGCGCTCCATCTTGTCGTGGCAAGCGCGCGTCAGCTCCTCGATCTTCTCGACAGCGCTCCTGACCTGATGCACCAGCGCCTTAGTGTCTCTGACTATCATTATGAAATAGTAGAGCAGCCACGAGACGAACACCGTGACCCAGAGAATACAGAACGCGAGCACGACGAAAAGAAGGTCCTTGCTGGTCTCAATGAACGGCATATCTTTGCTTGGCTAGCTAATTACTGATGTCAGTATATCACATCCCGCCTACGCGCTGAAGGAATCGAAAGCGGGAGAAGCGGGAATCGCTCGGCTTCCGCCTCGCTAAGCGGGAAGAGTCCCCTTCCTCACTTCCTCCCCCGCTTCGCGGGGGAGGGGATGGGTGGGGGTTCCCTCTCTTCCCGCTCTTCTCGCTCTTCCCGCTATGCTCTAACTTTTGCCCCGAACTCCTTGGCGAGCGACGATATGATCCCGGAGATCTCCTTGTCCGCCTCCTCGGCGGTCAGCGTCCGCTCCGGATGCTGGAACGAGAGATGGACGGCGAAGCTCTTCATGCCGGCGCCGAGACTCTCACCGCGATACACGTCGAACAGTGTGACCTCGTTGAGCAGCTCCGATGCGTTCCGGATCGCTTCCTCCGCCTTTTCGAACTCGACCGCTTCCGGCGCCACGAACGCCAGGTCTCGGCGGACCGGGGGGAAATGTGGAATCGGTTCGTAGCGCCTGCTTTCCGCTTCGGACTTCACGAGCGCCGACAAGTCGAACTCCGCCGCGCAGACGCGGCCATCGATGCCGAACGACTCGGCGACCGACGGATGCAATTCGCCCAGCGTGCCGATGGCAGTGTCGCCGATGTAAATGTCGACCGCCCGCCCCGGATGCCAGAGACCGGTATCCGGACTGACCCGGCTGAAATCCACCGACCTCAACGAGTGTCGAGAATACGCTTCGAGCGCGCCTTTGACCTTCCTGAACAGCGCGTCGCCGCCCTGCGGACCGTAAGAGGCCACCAACACGGATGGCCGCTCCTCCGGAAGTTCCGCGCCATCGCCGGCGATATAGACGTTGCTGACCTCGAACACGTCGCCTTCGGGGAACAACCCTTCGTTCTCGGCGACGACCGCCAGCATCCCTGGCAGCAGACTCGGCCGCATGAACTCGAAGTCGCTCGTCAACGGATTCTCCAGCCGCGCGCAGATGCCTGGATCGAACTTGGCGCGCTCAAGAATTTGGCGCGACGTGAACGAGTAGTTGATCATCTCGGTGAAACCGGCAGCGCACAGGAACCGCTTGGCGTCGTCCTCGGCTACGAGCACCGGATCGACGGTCCGCACCGGCAGTACTCCGTCGGGCAGTACGCTCGGCAGGTTGGCGTAACCGAAGATGCGCGCCGCCTCCTCCGCGAAATCGCGCTCGCTCTCGATGTCGCGCACGCGCCAATACGGGACCTCGATCTCGTACAGCGCCTTCCCCTTCCTGATGGTCGGTTTCCTGGCAGCGCCGAAGCCGAGCGACTTGAGTATCTTCAACATCCTGGCCGCCGGTATCTTCACTCCGATGAGCGCCTCGGCGCGCTCGGGCCTGAACGCGAACCTGACCTTCTTCGGTTTGACCGAACGCTCGTCGAAGACCTTGCTGACCGCCTTGCCGCAGGCGACCTTCTGACAGAGCTCGACCGCGCGAGCCAAAGCCGCCTGCGTCAGATCCTCGGGCAGTCCTTTCTCGAAACGCAACGACGAGTCGGTCTGCGTATTCAGCGCGCGCCAGGTGCGCCGCACCGACACCGGATCGAACGTCGCGGACTCGAAGACGATGCGCTTGGTGCCGTCGGAGACGCCCGTCTCCTCGCCGCCCATGACTCCGGCGACCGCGACTGGCCGCTCGGCGTCGGCGATGACTAGGCGCTCGGCGTCCAGCTCTTTCACGGAACCGTCCAGCAGCGCAATCGACTCGCCCGCCTTGGCGCGGCGCACGACGATCGTCTGGCCGCGAAGCTTGTCGTAATCGAACGCATGCATCGGCTGGCCGAGCTCAAGCATGACGTAGTTGGTGATGTCCACGATGTTGTTGATCGGCCTGACGCCGGACATGCGCAACCGGTTCTTGAGCCACCAGGGCGACGGACCGATCTCGACGCCGTCCATGACCACGGCCTGATAGCGCGTGCACAGCCGCGGCTCCTCGACTTTGACGTCGAAAGGCAGCCGCTCGGTCGACTTCGGCAAAGACGGCAGGACGGCCTCCTTCCAGAGGAAATCAGCGCCCGTGATCGCCGCCGCTTCGCGCGCGATGCCGACCACCGAAAACGCGTCCGGCCGGTTAGTGGTGATCTCGATATCGAAAACCGTGTCGTCCAAATCGAGCGCTTTGGCGAGCCGCGTGCCCGGTTTGGCCTTGCACCAGCTCAAATCCATGATCTCGTGGGTCGAATGCGGGAACGCCTCGCCGAGACCGATCTCGCTCGCCGCGCAGATCATCGCCTCACTCTTCACACCGCGCACTTCAGTCGGCTTCAGCTCGATCAACTCCCCCTCCCCGTGCCAGCGCACCATCGCACCGGACAACGCAACGACCACCTTCATCCCGTCAGAGAGGTTGCTGCCGCCACAGACGATCTCCAGCTTCCGGTCGCCGATGTCGGTGACCGCGATGCGCAGACGATCGGCGTTCGGATGCGGCTTCACGCCCTCGATCCTGCCGACGACCATATTCTCGAAAGGCGGCGCCTGCGGATAGCCGCGCTCGAACGACGGACCCGAAAGCGATATGCGGCGCGCCAACTCATCCGGCGCGGCTTTCACCGCGACGAACTCCTTGATCCAATTGTATGAGGCGAGGATATTCATAGCGGTCGCGTCAGAACTGGTTCAGGAACCGGAAATCGCTCCGGTACATGATGCGGATGTCGTCGATAGAGATGCCGGAACGCATCATCATCGTCCGCTCGACCCCCCAACCGAACGCCACCGCGCCGTAATCCTCCGGATCGACGCCGCCGGCCTTCAGGACGTTGGGATGCAGCATTCCCGCGCCGCCGAGCTCAAGCCAGCCTTCCTTGCAGAGCCGGCACCTGCTTCCGTCCTCAAGCACGCCGCTTCCGCCGCAGATGCCGCAACTGACGTCGATCTCGAAACTCGGTTCAGTGAAGCGGAAATGGAACGGGCGCAGGCGCGTGCGCCGGTCCGGACCGAAAAACTCGCGCGCGAAATGATCAAGAACGCCCTTGAGGTGCGTCACCGAAACGTCGCGGTCGACGAGCAGCCCCTCGAACTGGTGGAACATCGGCGAATGCGACACGTCCATCTGCCGGCGATAAGTCTTAGAGATGTTGAGCATGCGGATGGGTAGCGCCTTCTTCTCCAATTCGCGCGCCGATCCGGACGTCGTGTGCGGCGCCAGGAGCATCCTGCCGAACTTGGCGTGCTGCGGCGCGTCCATGAAGAACGTCTCCCACTCGTCGCGCGCCGGATGATCCGCCGGCATGTTCAGCGCCTCGAACGCGTAACGGTCCCATTCGACCTCCGGATGCCTGACGCGCGTGAAACCGAGGCGTGAGAAAATGCCGACGATGTCCTGGATGGCCTGCGTCGTCAGGTGCAGATGGCCGATGATCGGCTCGGTGCCGGGCACGGTCACGTCGATGCGGTCGCTCTCCGCGAGCGCGCCGTACGCCGCGTCCTTCAATCCTTCCCGCCGCTTCGCGACCGCGTCCATGATCTCCCGCTTGGCCTCGTTGGCGAGCTGACCCATCTCCTTGCGCTCCTCATCGGAAAGACCGCCGAGCCCTTTCATCAACGCGCTGAATTCGCTTTTCCTGCCGAGCAGTTCCGTCTCGACGCGGTCCAGCTCTTCCGGATTGCCCGCCGCGGCCACCTCCGCAAGGATGCGGCCCTTGAGTTCCGTCAGTTTCCCTTTCATATCATTATCCGGTGAATGCTCCGAATAGCGCGTTCCAGATCCTGTCGCCGAAGCGCACCACGTCGCCGTAAGTGACGAGCAAGACCAGGATCATCAGGAGCGCGAACCCGGCATTGTGTATCGCCGCTTCCATGCGCCGGCTCACCGGCCGTCTGCGCAGTTTTTCGATCGCCAGGAAAAGCAGGCGGCCGCCGTCCAAAGCCGGGAAAGGCAGCACGTTGATGACGCCGAGGTTGATTGAGAGCAGCGCCGTGAACTGCAGCAGATAGCGCCAGCCGTTTTTGGCGACTTCGCCGGTGACGACCGCGATGCCGATGGGTCCGGCGACATCGGCCGGAGCCCCATGTCCGGTCACCAGCTCGCCGATGATGCGGACGAACGCCAGGGAGATCTCCTTCGTGTAGGTCAGGGTGACCGCGAGTCCCTGCAGCGGCGCGAGATAGAAGGGATACGACACCAGGCCGGTCTTCAATAGGCCAACGCCGATGCCCGGACGCCCGGTAGCCTCAAGGATGGCCGGCGAGACGCTGACGGCGATGTCCTCTTCGCCCCTGCGAAGCGTGACATCGAGCGGCGCGTCGCCGCGGCCACCAGTCAGACCGGCGAACTGTTCCATCGAAGTGATCGCTTCGTTGCCCACCGACTTGAGGACATCGCCGGCCTCGATTCCGGCTGCAGCCGCCGGCGTACCCTCAAGCACGTTGACTACGTAGACCTTCTCCTCGGAGACCGCCACATAGCCGGGAAGGTCCGCCTCGTCCTCGATCACCTGCGGCATCCCGAAAATCAGTCCGACGGAAATCAGCGCCCAAGCCAGCATGAAGTTCATGACGACCCCGGCGACGATGATCAGTCCGCGGCTTCCCACGCTCTTGCTGGAGAAACTGTCCTTGTCCCGTTCGTTCTCGCCGCCCTCGCCCTTGAGCCGCACGAAGCCGCCGATCGGAATCCAGTTGATGGAGTATATCGTGCTGCCTCTCTTCACTCCGAAGATGCGCGGCGGGAAACCGAAACCGAATTCTTCGACCTCAACGCCGGCCCTCTTGGCGAAAAAGAAATGGCCGCTCTCGTGCGCGAACACGATGATGGACAGTACGACGACGAAGGTGATTACGGTTCCGATCATAGATGATTGTTTCACTCCTTATCCGACCGAGGCGCTGCGGACGCTGACCGGCCTGCCGAGCCATTTGGACGCGAGCTTCGCGAAATGCTCGGTGCGGTCGCTGACGTAATACGCGTTCCGACCTGACCTGGCTGCGGCGTCGAGCGCCGGATCGCTTTTCAGATGCTCCGCCAGATCCCGGACCGTCTCGCGCGCCGGATCGATCAGTCGGACGCCCCTACCCATCGCCCTGGAGATTACGGGGCGCAAAAACGGATAATGCGTGCATCCCAAAATCAAGGTATCGATTTTATGTAATTTTAGCGGTCGGAGGTACTTCTTGGCAATCGACAGCGCCTCCGGTCTGTGGGACCACCCCTCTTCCACCAAGGGCACGAACAGCGGACACGCTCCGGAAAACATCTGCGCGTCCGGAGCGACCTGGCGCATCTTCTTCTCGTAGATTCCGCTGCCGATCGTGCCGCGCGTGCCGATGACGCCGACGCGGCCGGCGGAAACTGACGCCGCTTTCCGCACGGCCGGCGTGACCACTTCGAAGATGGGCACATCAAAACGTTTGCGGATCTCATCGACCCCATGTGCCGAAACAGTGTTGCAGGCGACGACGATGATCTTCGCACCCTCCGACAGCAGGAACTCCGCGTCCTCGACGGCGTACTTGCGGATGAGCTGCCGGCTCTTGGTGCCGTACGGCGTGCGCGCGGTGTCGCCGAAATAAACCACCTTCCTTCCTGGAAGCTGGCGGAAAATCTCCCTGACGACGGTGAGACCGCCGAGGCCTGAATCGAAGACGCCTATCATCTTATATGTATACGCGTTCGTTTGACCCCCTTATGATGGCAGTTTAAGGCGGGACTGGCAACAAGTCCGCTGCGCGGGGCTTTTGGTGCTTCGCCCCATACCCCCTGTTTCAGATCCGGGGATTCCATCCCCAGACCCCAGCGCACTTTTCTTTGTGCCGACAAAGAAAAGTGCGCAAAAGAAAGCTCCCGCCCTCCCTGCGCGTGCCGGGGTACCCGGGGCGGCGCTCGCCTCGCCGCTCCGACGCGGCCTACGGCCTTGCGTTCGCGTCGCCCTGCGGGACGGCTTCCCGCCGTTGGCGGGACCCCGCCTTCTTTGACGCCAAGCTTCGCTTGGCTTGGATATTAGTGGCGGGGCGCTTACGCCCCGGTACCTCCGGCACTGCGCCCGGCGGATGCCGGGTGCTCGGACGGGCGGCAATACATTACGCCCCGCGCGCTCCGTCGTGCTCGGAGCGGCGGGGAACATGATCGTGCTCGAGCGGGCGGCTTGGCGGCCTGTCCACAGTGAGCGAGCGAAAGTGACAGCCCGGTTTTCGCACTAGGTACTCCCGGGCTGGTGCCCGGGGTTTAGCGAGCCCTGGATGGGATGCAGTGTGCCCGGCTGGAGCGATTCACGAAGCGAGGCGTACTGAGTAAGTACGATGAGCGAGTGAATCGCGAAGCTGGGCGCAATGCGCCCAGTCCAGGGCTCGCATAAACAAAAAGCCCCGGAGATCGGGGCGGAACGCTACTCTTCGAGTGGCACGCGCTTGCCTGCCATCACCAGCTTGACTCGCTCGGGATCGCTGACCAACTCATTCAGGAATCGGCCCTTGGCATTGGGCGCGGCCACCTGTTTCACGACGTTAGTGAAATAGGTCGGTCTCCGTAGGCTCAAGCCGCTGACGAGGAGCTCGATCTGAACGTCATAGAACTGGATGGCCTTCATCTGCCGGAGTCTAAGCAAGGCGCCGCGCCGGGTCTGCGGTCTCGACCTCTTGTGCACCAGCAGGCAGATGTTGGTCTCGAACGCGGTCGGCGCCGGAGCCATGTCCGGCGGCGCCAGGCAGCCGTTGTTGAACAGCTTCCAGACGCGGTTGCGCTCGGCCGGACCGGACGCGATCATGTCCGGAGCAGTCGACTTGGTCGACCGATCCTCCAAGGAGTCCCTGCTCCCTGACGCGTCGTCGCTGTGCGGGACTATCGGAATGGCCGCTGCCATGAACAACAAAAGGAACGGGATCCCTTTCATTTCTCCTCCTACGATTCACGCTACAATGGCCGGATTGGAATAGTCAAAGATGGACGGCGAGAAGCAGCGTCTTATCCCCAGCCTGGGGTAAAAACAGACTGCCTGTTTCGGAACGAAACAGACAGCCTGTATTTTGCCCCAGGTTGGGGATAAGACGAGCGTTCTTCTATGAACGTATCAGCTCCACCAGTTCATCCCTCATCTGCTCCATTTTATCCTTATCTTTGGCCTCCAGGTTGAGCCGCATCAGAGGTTCGGTGTTCGAGGCGCGGACGCTGAACCACCAATCCCCTTCCGGATGCTCCGGATCGAAGAATTCCATGCGCACGCCGTCGAGGCGCGAAATGTTCGATGCCAGCGGACCGTACTTCTTGTCGAACGCCGCGAGCACCGCGTCCTTGTCCGCGACCTTGCTATTGATCTCGCCGGAGTGGTGATAGCGCATCAGCGGCGCGACGAGTTCGGATAGCGGCTTGCCCGTTTCGGCGATGAGCCGCATCGCGAGCAGCATCACCAGATCCGACGACTCGGCGCCATAGACATCGCGGAAATAGAAATGACCGGAGCACTCGCCCGCGAACACCGCGTCCTCCTGACGCATGTGCGGCTTGATGAGTCCGTGACCGACGCGTGTCATCACCGGACGGCCGCCCGCCTTATCGATCTCCTCGACCGCGGCCATGGTCGAACGTACGTCGTAAAGCACCGCTGCACCAGGTGCGCTCTTGAGTATCTCCGGCGCCAGAAGCGCGATGATGATGTCGCCCCGGACGACCTGCCCTTTTTCATCGACCAGTCCGACCCTATCGGCGTCGCCGTCGAACGCCACACCCAAATCTGCGCTCATTTCAGCGATTTTCTCCTTCAGGGCATCAAGCGTCTCTTCCTTCAGCGGATTGGCCTCATGATTCGGGAACGTGCCGTCCAGCTCCTTGAACAGCACCTCGGCTTCCACGCCCTCGAGCCGCGCCAGGATGTCGTCGATGATGACGCCCTCCATGCCGTTCGCGGTATCGAGCGCGACCTTCATCCCCACCAGCTTGCGCACGTCGACGCCGGTGAATAACCGCTTCAGGTATTCCCCGCGGATATCGAGCTTCGACGACGAACCGCGCTCCGCGAGCGGCTCGTACGGACCGGCCATGGCGAGATCGCGAATATCGTTCATCCCCGAGTCGCCGCCGATGGGCAGGACGTCGCCGAGACACATCTTGACGCCGTTGTACTCGCTCGGGTTGTGCGACGCGGTGATCATGATACCGCCTTCGAACCGGTCGTACTCCCCTGCCGCGAAATACATCATCGGTGTCGTCACCAATCCGATGTCCACGACGTCCGCTCCCTGCGACATGACGCCGTCGGCGAGCGCCCTGAAAAGCATCGGGGTCGTCTGGCGCATGTCCTGTCCGACGACGACGGTCTTGGCGCCGGTGAACTTCACGAACGCCTGACCGATGCGATACGCGCCGTCCTCATCGAGCTCTTCCGGCGACAGTCCGCGGATATCGTAGGCTTTAAAGATTTTTGGGGTGATGGGCATATGGATAGTCTAGGAGACGAAAAGTCTAAAAGACCAAAAGACGAAAAGATGAGAGGTTTGAATGGATATGTCGAGCCCGCAAGCCGCACTCCGACATTATTTTTTGTCTTTTCGTCTTTTTGTCTATCGACTTTACCAATGGACGGCCTTGCCAAACCGTCGGTTTTTTGCCTCAACTGTCCACATTTCACTTTGACCGTTGAGGCTAGATTACCTATAATATATAGGTAGATTAAGTGTAGAGACAAAAACTTCTCTACGCAATGACTTTAATAACAATTCGCGCCGGCGCATCGTCCGGCACGCCAACCTATGTCACCACTCATGCTATTCGGGGTGATCGCGCTGACCGTCGTCGTGGCGGTCGCGTTCTGGGTCATCGTCGTCTATAACAAACTCATCACGCTGCGGAACCGCGTGGACGAAGCCTGGTCGGATATCGACGTCCAGCTGAAGCGCCGCTACGACCTCATTCCGAATCTGGTCGAGACGGTCACGGGATACGCGACGCACGAGAGATCGACGCTCGAGAAAGTCATCGCCGCCAGGACCGCCGCGATGCAGGCCACGGACAGGCACGACAAGGCCGAGGCCGAAAACGCGCTGTCTCAGACCCTGAAGTCGCTCTTCGCGGTCGCCGAGAACTACCCGGACCTCAAGGCGTCGCAGAACTTCCTCCAGATGCAGGACGACCTGAAGGACACCGAGGACAAGATCCAGGCCGCGCGCCGCTTCTACAACGCCAACGTCCGCGACTTCAACACCAAGATCCAGGTGTTCCCGAACAATGTCGTCGCGGCACAGCTGAAGTTCTCCAAGTACGAATTCTTCGAGATCAGCCAGCCGGCGGAGCGGGAGAACGTGGCGGTGAAATTCTAGGAACTCGGATAGCCAAGGAGCGAAGGAGCATAGGAGCCAAGGAGCTATAGACGCTCCTCAGCTCCTCAACTTCTCAGCTTCTCAGCTCCAACATGACCACCTACGACTTCATCGCCGCGAACAAACGCAAGACGATCCTGCTGATCGTCTTGTTCTCCGCGTTGGTGGTGGCGCTGGGTTACATATTGGATCGGGTTTCCGACTCGGGCGGCGCGATCGTCAGCATCGCGGTGATTTACTCGACCGTCACGGCGTTCGTCGGCTACTACTCCGGCGATAAGATCGCTTTGCGGATGTCCGGAGCGCGTGAGGTCTCCGAGACCGACGATCCGTACCTGGTGCGCATGGTGCAGAATCTCTGCATCGCGACCGGCACGCCCATGCCGAAAGTGCACGTCATCGACGATCCGGCGATCAACGCCTTCGCCACGGGACGCGATCCGGCGCACTCCTCCATCGCAGTCACGACCGGCGCCATCCAAAAACTCGAGAACGAGGAGCTTGAAGGCGTGCTGGCGCATGAACTATCGCACATCCGAAACTACGACATCCGGGTGATGACTCTGGTGATCGTGCTCGTCGGCACGGTGGTGGTCATTTCCGACATGATGTTCCGATCGTTCCTCTGGGGAGGCGGACGGCACCGCGATCGCGAAGGCGGCAGTGCGATGATCATCGGATTGATCCTGATCATCTTAGCCCCCATCGTCGCCCAGCTCATCAAACTAGCGGTATCGCGGAAACGGGAGTATCTAGCGGACGCTTCGGCCGCACTGGCGACGCGTTATCCCGAAGGTCTGGCCAAGGCGCTTGAAAAGATCGCCGTGCAGTCCATGCCGATGCAGCGCGCGTCCGGAGCCACGGCACACCTGTTCATATCGAACCCGTTCAGAGGAAAATCGTTCGCCGGTCTGTTCTCCACGCACCCTCCGATAGAAAGCCGCATTGCGGCGCTCCGGAACATGAGCGGGACGGGAGCGTATTAGTGAAAGCGGGAAGCAGGAGGCGGGACGCGGGAAGAAACAAATGTGGCCTCCCGCTTCGTGCCTCCCGCTTCCGGCCCGTTATCAGCCAAACAAACATCGATGCACTGACACACCCATTATGAATACCGACATCCTGGATAAATTCACCGGCCATCTCAAGAACGTCCTGGCGAAATCATATTCGCTCGCGGTCGAACTTTCGTCGTCAGGAATACATCCGGAGCACCTGATGCTGGCGCTCCTGATGCAGCGCGGCAGCGTCGGCGGAGAGTTGCTGCGGCAGTCCGGTCTTAGCGCCGAAGAGCTGCGGCGCATGTTGCACGCGGTCAACCAGTTCAGTCCGAAAGAACCGATTGAGACGCCGCGTCTGTCGGCCGAATCGAAACGCGTCATCGAAAAGTCAGTGCTGACCGCGAACACGCACCAGCACAAGTACGTCGGCACCGAACACCTGCTGTCCGGAGTGCTTGAGATCGATTCGCCCGTGGTCGACGCCATCCTGATGGATCAGGAGGTGGACACGGTCGCGCTCCGCGAACAGGTCGCGACCACCCTCAAGAGCACGACGAAATTCCCGGAGATCACCGAGACTTTCGAGTCCGGCAAGGTGCCGAAAGAGAAAGATGAGGCCGCTCAGGCGCTCGAAAAGGCGCTTGCGCCGATGACCGCCGGCACTGCCGGCCAGAAGACGCCGGCGCTCGACTTCTTCGCGATAGACCTCACCGATCCAAAGATCCAGAAGAACATCGATCCGGTCATCGGCCGCGACAAGGAGATCGCGCGGCTGGTCCAGGTGCTCTGCCGCCGGACCAAGAACAATCCGGTCCTCTTGGGCGAGCCGGGCGTGGGCAAGACGGCGATCATCGAGGGCCTCGCCAAGCGCATCGTCGAAGGCGACGTCCCGGAAGTGCTGGCCGACAAGCGCATCATGTCCCTGGACCTCGGTCTCATCATCGCCGGCACGATCTACCGCGGCGAGTTCGAGGGACGCCTGAAACAGATCACCGACGAGGCCAAAGCCGATCCAAACATCATCCTGTTCATCGACGAGCTGCACAACATCATGGGTGCTGGTTCGACGAACGGCTCGATGGACGCGGCCAATCTCCTGAAACCGGCGCTCGCCCGGGGCACGCTGCGCTGCATCGGCGCGACGACGCTCGCCGAATACAAGAAACACATCGAGAGCGACGGCGCGCTTGAACGCCGCTTCCAGTCGATCGCCGTGGACGAACCGTCGGTCAAGGACGCCATCGCCATCATGAAGGGCATCCGCGGGAACTACGAACGCTTCCATGGCGTAAAGATCGCCGATGACGCCATCGAGGCGGCGGTGACGCTTTCGGACAGGTACATCACCGACCGGCGCCTGCCGGACAAGGCGATCGACCTGCTCGACGAGGCGGCATCGCGCGTCCGCGTCGCGCAATCGGGCGAAGCCGGCGGCAAACAGACTGCGCGGCTCGAGGCCGAACTGGAGAAGCTGCGTGCCAGGAAGAACGAAGCCGTGCATGGCGAGAACTTCATCGAGGCGTTGGAGCTGAAACGAGAGGAAGAAAAGATGGAGGAGGAGATCAAAAAAATGACGGGCGGGAAGCGAGAGGCGAGAAGCGGGAAGAATAAGACGAACGGAACGATCACGAGAAAGGAGATCGCCGCCGTAGTGGCCCAGGCGACCGGCATCGCCCTGAACGATCTGCTGCTTGAGGAGAAGGCGCGCCTCCTGGACCTGGAGAACCGGCTCAAACGTCGCGTCGTCGGACAGGACGAAGCTGTCTCCGCGGTCGCGGAGATGGTGCGCCGCGCCAAGGCCGGCATCGCCGACCCGAGGCGTCCGCTCGCTTCGTTCATGTTCCTGGGTCCGTCAGGCGTCGGTAAGACTGAACTCGCCAAGGTACTCGCGGAGGAGGTCTTCCAGGATCCGAACGCCATGGTCCGCATCGACATGTCCGAGTTCGCCGAAGGATTCAACATGTCGAAACTCATCGGCGCGCCGGCCGGCTACGTCGGCTACCGCGAAGAGACGAAACTTACCGACCTAGTGAAACGCCGCCCGCACTCGCTGGTGCTGTTCGACGAGATCGAGAAAGCGCATCCGGACGTGCACAATCTCCTGCTGCAACTCCTCGAGGATGGACACATCACCGACGCCACCGGCAGAAAGATCAACTTCAAGAACGCCATCGTGGTGATGACGTCGAACGTCGGCGCCGATGCGTTCAAGACGTCGGGCATCGGCTTCTCCTCGGGCGACAAGAGCGGCGAAGCGGACGCCCGCGAAGCCAAGGACGCCGTCTCCGGTGCGCTTGAGAGCGCCTTCAGGCCGGAATTCCTGAACCGCATCGACAAGACAGTATTCTTCCGGCCGCTGTCGAAGGACCACCTGAAGACCATCGCCACACTGCAGATCGAGGAACTGTCCAAGCGCCTCAAAGAAGACCATGGCATCGTCCTCAAGGCGGCTGATGGCGTGGCCGAACTCATAGCGGACAAGAGCTGGAACCCGATGTTCGGAGCGAGGACCGTGCGCAGGCAGATCCAGGAGCTCATCGAGGGGCCGCTCGCCAAGGCGCTACTGGCGGACGAATACCGCAAAGGAGGCGCCGTGACCATCGGCGTAGTCGGTGACGGACTGGAGCTGACTGGGGGCGAGCACGTACGCGCCAAGTCCGCGCCCTCCGCCGCCAAGGCTGCGGGGGACAAAAAACCAGCCAAGACCAAGATTTATGCCGGAAAGGGCCGGAAATGAGCCCAGCGAACAGGACTGGGCCAGACAGCTCGAGCGCAGTCGCCTGCACCGCGTCAGGACGCGGCAAGAACCCTGGCTCCCGGGTCCGGGAGCTGCGGTTGCGGTTGCGCGTCCGGGCTCATACGCCGCGGCATCGCCTGACGGGAACGGGTACGCAGTGACGCAGGCGGACTGGGCCAGACAACTTGAGCGGCAGCGCGGACGGATGATGCGGGAGCATGGACCGTGGCTCCCCGGCCCCGGAGCGCAGGCCGCAGCGGCGTCGGCCGCCCCGACCGGAATGGCCGGCAGCGCGGAAGCGACGGAGACAACGCCGGACGGAGCCGCCGACAAGTCAGGAAGCGCGGTGGAACAGTTCAAACAGCACGGCATCATCGGCGCGATCATGGCGTTCCTGCCGCCCCAAGCGCAGAAAGCGGCCGAGGAAGCGACAAAGCCGGTCCTTAAACAACTGCTAGCCTGGCACTGGGGATTCATCGCCGCTCTCGAGACGAGTCCGATCGCCATTCTCCTCACCGGTCCGGTACTCAACATCTGGCTCTACAAGAAGCACATGCAAGGCATGCCCGGCATCTGCAAATTCGACATCATGGACCTGGCCTGGCTACTGCTGTACGACCTACTCATCTTCCTGATCGTGCTCTACATGGTCTTCTATATCGCCATGATGACGCTGGTCATCTATGCCGCGACGCATCCCATGGAAGCCTTGGGGTTCGCCCAGGAACTAGGCATACTATAGATATCGGAACGGGAGCGATCCCGTAACACGACGCCATATGTTCAAGAAAATCGCCCTGGTGCTGCTGTTCATAGCGATCACTATCGGATTCGGGTTCCTGCTCTACCGCATCATCTTCGGCCCGGCGGCGGAAGAGGTTCCGCCGGAGGTAATCGTCAACGTCCCGCCGGAAGGAGGCCTACCGCCGGCCGCGCCGGGAACTCCGGGCGTAGTCGTACCGGGCGCTCCGGAAGAGTTGCCGGCCGTCTCCCCTATCGCCGAAGGCGGCGTGACGCAGGTGACGCCGGTCGCCCCCACGCCGACGACCGGCGCGTCGCTTTCGACCGACGGCACGCTGAACTACTACAACCGCGCGGACGGCAAGTTCTATAAGCTGAACGCGGACGGCACGGTGACTACCCTCTCGGATCGGCAATTCTTCAACGTGGACAACGCGACGTTCTCGCCCGTCGGAGACACGGCGATTCTCGAGTATCCGGACGGCAGCAACATCTTCTATGACTTCGGCACCGGCAAGCAGGTGACGCTGCCGCGGCACTGGGAAGAGTTCGACTTCAACCCGAACGGCAGCAGCATCGTCGCCAAGAGCATCGGTATCGACGAGGCGAACCGCTTCCTGATTACATCGAATCCCGATGGCAGCGGCGCGATACCGATACAGGAATTAGGAGCGAACGCGGACAAGGTCCAGGTCGCCTGGTCGCCGAACAATCAGATCGTAGCGACCTCGACCACCGGCAGGCCGTTTGGCGTGGACCGCCGCGAAATCTATTTCATCGGCCAGCATCAGGAGAATTTCCGCTCGATGATCGTCGAGGGTCTGAACTTCGAGCCGCAATGGTCGCCGAGCGGCGAACAGCTCCTCTACTCCGTGGCAGGCTCCATCTCCGACTACAAACCGCGCCTCTGGATCGTGGACGCGTCCGGCGACAACATCGGCCTGAACCGCCGCATGATCAGCGTGGACACCTGGGCGGACAAGTGCACGTTCGCCGACACCGAGACTCTGTACTGCGCGGTTCCGACCGACCTGCCGCGCGGCGCCGGACTCCAGCCGGCAGTGGCGGACGACACGCCCGATGAGATCTACCGCATCGACCTGGTGACCGGCCTGCAGACCAGGGTCGCCATCCCGGAGGGCAGCCACACCGTCGAGACGCTCATGCTCACGCCCGACGGCAGCAGTCTCTACTTCACCGATAAGGGCTCGGGTCTCCTCAACGAGATCAAACTGACGCCCTAACGACGCGTTATGGCCAGACAGCCGGCATTCATCGGAGCGGTGACGCTCATCGCGGTCCTGTTACTCATCGTCTACGGGATTTCCGCATTGGCGCCGACGGAGCAGCGCGGCTCCGTGGATGGGATCGTGGAGGAAGGTCAGGAACGGCCGACCGCGCCGTCGGTGGATTTCGCGAACCCGTCCATCGGCCCGGCCGGCGCTCCACTCACGATCGTGATGTACAGCGACTATCTCTGCGATGCCTGTGGCACGATGCAGGCGTCGCTCGTCGAGGTGTTGCCGAAACTGGGTGACGACGTGCGCCTCGTCTGGAAAGACCTGCCGAACACTTCGCTACATCCGGAATCCATGAACGCCGCGCTTGCGGCGCGCTGCGCGGCCGATCAGGGCGCGTTCTGGAAGTATCACGATCTGTTGTTCGCCAGACAGGACACCGCGAAGTCAGGAGACTTCACGACGCTGGCGGCCGAACTCGGCCTCGACGTGACTGCCTTCAGCGAATGCCTGGAAGCGCGGCGCACCGCTCCTTTGGTGGAACGCGATGCGCGCGAAGCGGTGGCGCTCGGCATCGACGCCACGCCGTACATGTTCATCGGAGACAAGCGCGTCTCCGGAGCGATGGGCGCCCTCCAGCTCGAAGCGACGATCAGGACCGCGCTGGCGGCAGTACGTGAAACCAGCGAAAACAAGATGAATGAATGATATGGGCAGGATAGTCAAGACAATTTTACTCGCGACGCTAATCGTCTTCTTCGCCGCCCCAGCGAGTGCCGCAATCGTCACCGACTACGATGCCGGGTGCTGCGACATCCCGCCGTACGCCGCATGTTGCCCTGATGAACCCGGTACTGAACCGATCAGCTGTATCAGTCAGAGTTGCGGTCCGACCGAAGCAGACCAAAATGGGACTTGCCAAAGGGTATGCATCGATGAAACCGGCCAGTCGGTCGGCTGCACCGAAGGAGGCGCAATCAAATGCGTCCACAACCCCGAGACTACTGCGGGAACGACTGACACCGGAACGCTCGCGCCTATCGGCCCGCCGATTTTGCCGATATTGTCCATAGACATCCCAACCGTCCGCTTTTCCGATATTGAAGTCCGCGCGGGAGGAGAAGGCGGCGGCAGGACAATCGATATCCCGTGGATAGCCGAGTACATCGCCGGCGTCTACAGATACG
>Ga0265297_10003286_pt1 | contig 29699 bp, 4 predicted proteins | sample Munlanlwell13791_FD_192502 | JGI IMG/M metagenome (GOLD analysis project Ga0265297, IMG submission 192502) | Leachate microbial communities from a municipal landfill in Southern Ontario, Canada - Leachate well 137-91 | ecosystem: Engineered > Solid waste > Landfill > Unclassified | place...
TTCCCGAGGGACGGCTCGCCGGCTTTCAGGATCGGGATGGAGTATCTGGGATTCGGGCCGTTCGCCTTGAGGGCGGGGTATCGGACGTACAGCTCGTCGCAGAGGTCGGCGGCCTTGGGCAAGGCTTTGGGCTCGGACGGGCCGGGCTTGTCGGAGTTCTACGGGATGTTCATGGGCGTGGGGTTCCGCACGAAGCTGGGGACCATGGACTATACGCTCCTGCCGTACGGGGAGCTGGGCAACGCCCATCGTTTCTCGCTGAGCCTTAAGTTCGGGGGTAAAGGGGTATCACGATGAAACAGATCAAGAGGCTTTTCATCATCTCCATCATCCTGGGGGCGGTTTCGCCCGCATGGGCCGAGGCTCCGCAATCCCTCACCTATCAAGGCCGGCTGAAGGCGGCCGGCGCCCCGTTCACCGGGGTGAAGAGCATCCAGGTCGAGTTATGCAACGCCGAGACCCTCGGGTACTGCTACAACACCGGCGCGCAGAACGTGTCCGTGACGAACGGACTGTTCCGCACGACCTTCACCTTCGACCCTTCGTCCGTGGACCTGGGGACCGCGCAGTGGTACCTGGAGATCATCGTGGACGCGATGACGCTCTCTCCGCGCGAGAAACTGACCTCGGTGCCGTACGCGCTCATGGCATCGACCGCGTCCGCCATCAAGGACGGGATCGTGACCTCGGCCAAGCTGGCGGCGGGCTCGGTCACGGACGTCAGCGTGGCGAACGGCATCAGCGCGTCCAAGCTCGCGGGGGCGCTCCCGGCCTTGGACGGTTCGCTGCTGACCGGCGTCACGGTGGCGGACGGTTCCGTCACCTCGGCGAAGCTGGCGGCCCAATCCGTCTACCAGATCAATCTGGCGGACAACCAGGTCAACAACCAGAAGCTTTCGAGCGACCCGAGCTCGCTCTACAAGGTCTCGGACGGGACAATGTCTCTGTCCGCGAGCGGGCTGGCCATCATGGGGCAGAGAGTCGGGATAGGGACCACGTTGCCCGGCTCGGCGCTGGATGTGCTGGGCACTGGCAACACACCCGGCACCTACGGTCTGAAAGTGGGCAACAGCGGGGGGACCTACTCGCTCTACGTGCGGGACGACGGGAACATCGGCCTCGCCGCCACTCCGACCGGGAACACGGTCACGGTGGGGGGGGATATCTACGTGCAGGAAGCCTATGGGGCCGTGGCCATCCTCATGGACAACCCCGGGAACGTGGCGCAGTACGGCCAGATCGGGCATTTCGCGACCGACGTTTGGGGCTTGGGCTCTGGCGACAACGGGACGAACATGGGCACTCCTCCGGCCTTGACCTGGACCAAGCAGGGCGGGGTGGGCATCGGGACCACGAACCCGAAGTCGGCGCTCCACGTCTCCACCACCATCCCCCAGGTCTTCGCCGGCGATTACATCAGCGACTCTGCCGGCTCACCCATGCTCTCGCTCAGGAGGGCGCGAGGGACCCCGTCCGTGCCGACGGCGGTCCAGGCGGGCGATGCCCTCGGGAACTTGGCGTTCGGGGGCTATTTCTCGGGTGGGGCTTCCGGATGGGCCGATGGTCACGCGGATATCACGGGCGTGGCTTCCCAGAACTGGACTGATATCGGCCGCGGGAGCTTCTTGACGTTCGGGACCACGCCGGACGGTGCCACGGCCAGCATGCCGCGCATGATCATCTCGAGCGCCGGCCTGGTCGGCGTCGGGACCACCAACCCCGCCGCGACCATGGAAATCAACGCCTACCCGTTGAACGGGAACGCGCTTATGGTCGGGACGACCTTCTATGTGGGGAATGGACGGGTGGGGATCGGGACCACGGCCCCGGGCTCATGGCTCCATGTCAAGGCGCCGTTCACCCCCCTCTACTTGCAGGGCAGCACTGTGGACACGTGGGAAGAGACAGGCATCAGGTTCTATGCCGCTGATGCGACCCTGCCGGACGGGCCTGTGTGGGCCATGAACCTGCGAGGCAACTGGGATACCGAGGGCCAGAATGACTTGTTCTGGGATTACCATAGCGGCGCCGCCTGGCTCGGTGGCGTCCTTCGGCTGAAGACCGATAAGAGCGCCCTATTCTACGGCGATGTGGGGTTCGCGGCAGAGGTGAACCACTCGATCTCGGTGAAGACGCGGACGAACGCGGGCGACGGCAACTCGTTGAGCGTGACGGCCGGGGACGCCCTCACGGGAGGCGGCGACCAGACCGGCGGCGCGTTGAATCTGACGGCCGGCGCGGGTTCCGGGACCAACGCTTCCGGCGGGAATACGGTGCTGAACGGCGGGGCGGGCAGCGGCACCGGGTCTCGGGGCAACGTCCTGCTGGCCAATTCCGGAGGCAACGTGGGCATCGCGGTGGCGGTTCCTTCCGCCAGGCTGGATGTGCATGGCCCGATGGACACGAACGCGACGTACAGCCTGAAAGCGGCCAACGGCATGGGCTATTACTCGTTCTTCGTCCGGGACGACGGGGTCGTCGGCCTGGGAGTGGACCCGAACGGGACCCCGCGGGGTAACGTGGGCGTCGGGACCACGAACCCGCAGACCTCGCTGCACGTGGCCGGAGCGGATGCCGTCATCTTGCCGGTCGGCGCCACCGCGGATCGCCCCGCCGTGCCCTCGGGCGGCATGATCCGCTACAACTTGGATACCCAGGCTCTCGAGACCTACCATGGCGTCACGCAGGGCTGGTCAGGGGTCATCACGCATATGCGCGTCTGGACTTACTGCGCGGGCAGCTGCGACGCTGCGTCCGGGGTATATACGCCGCCTGTGAACCTGCAATTCGCGACCATCGAGTGCGTGGGCGGCGGGGGCGGCGGGGGCGGCGTCAGCGGTACCGCTGGCGCCGCGGGGGGCGGCGGAGGAGGCGGCGGTTATGCGAGACAAACTTTCTCCTATGCTGAGCTCAATGCCGCCATCCCCGCCATGAGCCCCGGCGGCGGCGGCGCGGGAGGCCCCTCGGGGACCAGCGGCAGCCCCGGGACCGCCTCCACGGTCGGGGGGTTGATGACCTGCAACGGCGGCGGCGGCGGGGCGGGCTCTACCGCCGCTTCTACAAAGGTCCTTGGAGGCGCGGGAGGCACCGGATCCTCAGCAGACATCTTTGCCCACGGCGAGGGGGGCGGGTACGGCAATGCCGGCACCGGCGCCGGCATGGCCGCGAGCGGCGCGGGCGGATCGTCCGTCATGGCGGGCGGCGCCCTCAGCTTGGCCGGGACCGCGGGCATGGGGAACAGCGGGGACAACTATGGCGGCGGCGGCAGCGGCGCGCTGAGCGGCGGGACCGGGTACAGCGGCGGCGCGGGAGGGATGGGCATCATCATCGTCACCGAGTTCCTGGCAGGCGCGAAATAAGGTGCCGGAGATGCATGACTGCATGAGTCCGTCGATGGGCTGGATCGGCCGCCGGGCGCGCCCGGGCCTTGGCCTATTCGCGGGATTCGACGGACTTCAGGCGCTTCTCATGCCCGTCGAGGCGCTCCCGGTGGTCCTTGAGGATGCGGTCGAACACCACGACCGTGCGGTCGTGGTCCTTCTGCTTGCCCGCGATGCCGTCGAGCACCGAGAGTATCCTGGCGTTCCCCGCCTCGATCTGGGCGCCCAGGTTCCGCTCGAGCGTGTCGATGCGGCCGTTCGTCTTGATGATCGCGACGGACAGCCTTTCTACAGCGCCGTCGAGCTCGGCTCTTGTGGCGGGTCTGTCGCCGTTCTTGGAGGACATCGCCCAGCTAGTATAGCACAGGTCCGGAAGAATGATGTGGGCCTGAAGGTACGTGATGGCTGAGAAGAGGAACCGGCTGAAGCTGGCGCTCGCGACCCTGGCCTTCGGGCTCTGGGCCGCGGTCGCCTACTCGGCCGGCCAGAAGACCGGAGGCGACTACGTCATCACCGACGACCTCACCACGGGCTCGGCCGGGTCCGTGAGGCTCACGGGCACAGGCTTCGAGCTCGACGGCACGCTCGGCCAGGTCGCGGCCTCCACCGCGGACGTGGCCGGGCTCAACGTCGAGTCCGGGTACATCTCCAAGATGAGCACCGTCCCTTTGACCGCGGTCTTCACCGGGGTCAACGTCTCCTCGCTCAGCGTCGATTGGCTCGATCCCGGCAACCCCTACGGCACGCAGTACACGGTCGAGATCTCCACGAACCTGGATTTCTCCTATCCGGTCCACTCCTCGACCACCCTGCTCTTCACCTCCACGATCACGGCCCTGGTCTCGAGCGGGACCTACCACCTGCGCATCAAGAGCTCGTACATGGAGGGCTACGACTCCGAGCGCATGCCCTACGCCGTGGAGGAGCAGACCCTGGACGAGGGGGTCGCGATCACCACCCAGGCTCCGAGCACGTATCCGGACGCGGTCTCGAGCTACAGAAAGTTGGTGAGGGCCTCCAACGGGGACTACTACTACGTCTACCGGAAGAAGTACGGGGTGCCTGCCAAGTACCGCATCTTCGTGGCCAGGTCCCAGGACGAGGGGGAGACCTGGCACGACACCATCGCGGGCCCCATCGAGAGCGACGGGGCGAACTGCGACGACGCGGGTGGGACTCCGCAGGCGTTCCCGACCATCGCGGTGGACTCCAAGGACATCCTGCACGTGGCTTGGCGCTCGTGGAGGCGGGTGGGCTTCACCCAGTACTGCTGGGAGGGGCTGCGCTATTCCTCGGCTCCGGCGCCCGGGGCTCAGTGGGCCCCTTCGAGCGTGATGCCCGGCGCCTACCCTTACGCCGGCGGGGACGGCGAGGCGCCGAGCATGGCCGTCGATTCCTGGGGCGGCGTGCACATCGTGTGGGGAGGCGAGGATGCCGGCTTCGGTGCGAACAACCAGCTCCGCTACTCCTCGCGCGCGGCCGAGTCTCCCGGCTTCGGACCCTATGTCCTGCTGCCCGGAGGCGGGGCGGAGGCCAATCATTATCCCAGCCTGGCCATCGACTCCAAGGACCAACTGCAGGTGCTCTATTCGCGGGAGGGAGACGCCGTTCCGCCCAATGACAACCTGGAGAGAATCGCCTACTCTTCGAAGTCCGCCTTCGGCGGGAGCTGGTCGTCCCTCGCCGACATCATCGATGAGACGATCAACGACCGTCCTCAAGGCGCGCCCTCCCTCGCCGTGGCCTCGAACGGGGATCTGCACGCGGTATGGTCCGGCGCGGACGACGAGACCGGCGGCCAGCGCCTGGTCATGCACGCGAGGAAGGCGGCCGGGAGCCTGACTTGGGACCCGTATACGAAAATCCAGGACGTGCCCGGCGGAGGGGACCAGGACTACCCTTCCATCGCCGTCGACGACACGGGCAGGCTCCACGTGGTCTGGCGCGGGAGCGATACCGCCAACTCGGCCCTTAACATCAAGTACAGCATGTTCAACGGAGCCTGGTCCGGCTGGACGAACCTGACCACGGGCTCCACGGACCGGGACAGGCCCACGGTGCGCTGGTCCGGCTACGCGAACAACTCCGGAGGCCTGCACTACACCTGGTGGGACACGGCGGACGGGCTCACGTGGCGGATCAAGTTCGCCAAGGACACGAGCATCACGATGCCGCAGGGGTTCCCGCCGAGCGGGTGGACCCAGAAGTGGAGCGACGGGGTGCTCGGCGCCGCCCGGGCCGTATCCTGGGGCGATCTCGACAACGACGGGGACCTGGACCTGGCCGTGGGCTACTACAGCGGCCCGTCGGGGCACGTCGTCGTCTACCGCAACGACGGGAGCGGAAATCTCTCGCACGCGTGGGACAACGCCGGGTCCCAGTCGGTGACGGACCTGGATTGGGGGGACTTCGACAACGACGGGGACCTGGACCTGGCCGTGGCCATCGACGGCGGGGTGAACCTTATCTATGTCAACCTGGGGGATGGGACCTTCAACGCCGTCCCGATCGCCATAGGGGCCGAATCCGAAGCGTCGCAGGCCATCCGCTGGGGGGACTTCGACAACGACGGGGACCTGGACCTGGCCGTGGCCAACGATTCAGGCGGGCTCAGCCGGGTGTACAGGAACGAGGGGGGCGGCATCTTCGTTTCGGCGCAGACATTATCTCCCGGGAACGCGTCCGCGGTGGGCTGGGCGGACTTCGACAACGACGGGGACCTGGACCTGGCCGTCGCATACAGGAACAACACCAGTTATTTCTATAAGAACGACGGCTCTGGGAATCTGTCCAGCGCAGGGAGCACGCCGACCGACATCTTCGCATCCCTGGCATGGGGCGATTTCGACAAGGACGGCGACCAGGACATCGTCTTCGGCGGCCTGACGACACCCAGCAAGCTCTTCTGCAACGACGGGAATGGGACCTTCACCCAATGCTGGTCCTCTCCCGTGGGGACTTTCGGGCGCGCGGCCTGGGCCGACTTCGACCACGACGGGGACCTGGACCTGCTGCTCGCGAACGACGGGGGGCCTTCCCAGGTCTACCGCAACGAGGGCGGGACGAACTTCATCGTGCAATGGGCCACGGCGACGGACAACGGCGCTTTAGCCGCGGCCTGGGCCGACGCGGACAAGGACGGGGACCTGGACATGGCCTTGGGCACGGGCCTCTGGGGCGCGTCCCTGCTCAAAGGCGCCGTGCAAGGCGCCGACACCCCGCCCTTGCCGCCCGCGGGACTCGGCTTCCTCGCCGCCTGGGACGAACACCTCAGCACCATGACCTTCACCTGGGACCAGGGGGACTACGACGGCAGGGGAGACCCGGACACGGTGACCTACGCGGTGGCCGTGGCCACGGCCTCCATGATCGTGGACGCCGACCTGAACACGATCGTGTATCCGTCGTCCAGCTCGGCCGTGAACGGCACCACCTTCACCTTCACCTGGAACTTCGGCTCGCCTCTGAACGGGAGCTATCTGAGGCCCGCGTACAAGGTCTGGCCCGGGGATGCGGTAGCCAAGCACGGGGTGATCCTCAGCACCTCGCCCAACGAGGGCGGCCAGCTCCTCATGAACACCACGTACTTCTTCCGTGCCCAGACCATAGACAACGGCCTCATGAGGAGCCCTTGGTCCGCGGAGGTGTCCACCATCACGCCCCCGGTCCCGCCGAGCGACGTGATGCTGGCCGAGGTCAATTGGACGAGCGCCACGATGAGCTGGACCCCGAGGCCGGGATTCCCGCAGCAGGAGTCCTGCGAAGGCTATGAGTTCCAGGCGTCGTCGCACTCGGATTTCTCGTATCCGGTGCATTCCTCCAGGACGCTGAACTACGCGTTGGACAGGCTGACCCTTAAGACCCTGGAAGCCGGGACCACGTACTACTTCCGGGTGGGGAGCCTGGGCTGGACCGGGCAGGCGTTCTTCTACGACGCGCCGGTGTCCAGCCATACCTACGGGTGGCAGTCGGTATGGAGCGGTCCCATGGAGTATGCCGCCCACGTCGCTTGGGGGGACTACGACAACGACGGTGACCTCGACCTGGCTGCGGCGAACTCCGGAGGCACGGACCGGGTCTATCGCAACGAAGGCGGAGGCGTGTTCGCGCTGACCTGGGACGGCAGCGGGCCCGAGCCCACATCTGCGGTGGCATGGTGCGATCTGGACGGAGACGGGGACCTGGACCTTGCCACCGGGAACGACGGCAATGACCGCGTCTACTGGAACGACGGAGCCGGCGGCTTCGGCGTCATGACCACGATCACCGAGAGCGATAGCGCCAGGGCTGTGTCTTGCGGAGACTTCGACAACGACGGGGACCTCGATTTGGCGGTAGCGAACAGCAACGGCCAGCCGAACCGGGTGTACAAGAACACGGGGGAGCGGGCCTTCGACTTCGGGTGGAGCAGCAGCGAGTCCGAATGGACCGCGGCCATGGCTTGGGGCGATTACGACAACGACGGGGACCTGGACCTGGCCGCGGGCAATGCCGCGGGTACGGCCAGACGGGTCTATCAGAACGACGGGAATGGGAGCCTCGTATCCGTGTGGAGCGAGGGAGGCGAGACCGGGCATGCGGTGGCGTGGGGGGATTTCGACAATGACGGAGACCTCGACTTCGCGACGGCCGGCAATGGAGCGGACCGCGTGTATCGCAACGACGGCAACAACGTATTCACTCGAGGATTCGAGGACATGGACCCCGACAGCGGCCGCGGGGTCGCGTGGGCGGACTATGACAACGACGGGTATCTAGACCTCGTCGTCGCGCATGAGGATGAACGGACCCGCGTCTATCATAACGACGGGAGCGGGGTCTTCAGCCTTGTGTGGAGCAGCACCGAGACGGGGGGCAGTCAAGCTGCGGCTTGGGCGGACTTCGACGGGGACGGGCAGCTCGACCTGGCTGTGGCGAACGGCCCGACCCTGCCCGTCAGGGTCTATAAAGGCTACCTCCCCTCTTCCAACTCCCGGCCCGCCGCGCCGGAGTCGACCGAGTTCTCCGCCTCCCTGGTCTACGGGGTGGATAAGTCCACCCTCTCCTTCATGTGGCCGGTGACGGGCAATGCCACCACCTACGCACTGGCCGTGGCCACGCAGCCCATGACCGTGTCCGCGGACGGTCTCATGATCGTCAACCCCTCCTCAGCCACGTTCTCCACCTTCACCCTGACCTGGACGTTCGGCAGCCCGCTCATGGGCAACCACATCCGGCCCGCGACCAAGGACGGGAAGCACTACATCTACCTCAGCAGCGGGACGGACGCGCCGGGCAGCCCGATCCGGCCCGGCACCACCTACTACTACCGCGTGCAGACCATAGACAACGGCTTGGCCAGGAGCGGGTGGTCCGGGCAGAGATTCATCTACGCGCCCAGGGTCTGCGAAGCGAGGGAGACCGTGGCTGACGGCACCTGGTCCGACCCGAACGTCTGGAGATACGGAGTCCTGCCGAGCTCCTGCTCGCCGGTGACCATCAACGCCGGGCACAAGGTCGCGGTGGACCTCTGGGACGCGAAGGCCGGGGCCGTGGACGTGTACGGGGAACTCGCGTTCCACAATGTCAAACACTCCTCGCTCACATTGACCGGCGACCTTCGGGTCAAGCCCGGGGGGCACCTCCTCATGGGCAGCGAGGCCACTCCCATCCAGGCGGGGACCACGGCCCACTTGGTGCTCGGCTACGGGCCTGTCGCGGGGAAATACGGCCTCATCGTGGAGGACGGAGGCGACTTCACGGTGCGCGGCTCGACCAAGAGCCCGTACGCCATCGCGTCGGCGGGCATCCCCCTGAACGGGACCAGCGTGCTCCTGCCGGCCGAGCAGATCCAGGGCTGGATGCCCGGCGACGCCATCGTCATCGGCCCGACCTCCGGGAGCGGACCCGGCGCCAGCGAGGAGAAGACCATCTCGGGCATCGGGGGCAACACCGTGTCCTGGGTCGGGGGATTGGCTGTTGAACGCGTGTTCTGGAGCACCCGGCCCATCATCGTGGCGAACCTCACGAGGAACGTGCTGGTGCGGTCCTCCGGGACCGACACCGCGAACAACTCCGCGTACATCCTGAACCTGGCGCGCAACACCACCAGCTTCGACCTGGCCTACGGCGAGTTCGCGTATCTGGGGACGAGCGCCGACGGGAAGCACGGCATCGAGTTCTATCCTTGGGTCCATGGATCGCTGTCGAGCTCCACGGTGCGGAACGGTTCGCACGGGCTCGTCCTGAACGAATACTCGTCCGGGACTTTCGCGCGCAACACCCTATACGGGGCGGCGACCCACGGCATGTCCTTCGTCAACTCGGCCAGCAACACCGTGGTGGAGAACGTCATCTGCGGGAACACCGGGGGAGGGGACGGGATCTGGCTGCTCTCACAGGGCAGCGACCTGATCGGGAACATGATATTCGCGAACTCGGGCTTCGGGGTCTCCCTCCAGAACGGCAGCAAGGCGGACCTGTTCGATTCCAACACCGTGTTCTCGAACGCGGCCTACGGCTTCTCGGTCCTCGGGGCCAGCCACACCTTCTGGGGCAACAACGTGTACGCGAGCAACGCGACAGGCATCTATGTCAACGCTTCGTCCCGCAACACCTTCATCGACAACCGCTCTCACGGCAACAGCGGCCACGGCCTGTTCCTGGACGCGGGCTCCGAGGATAATAATTTCGCCGGTGACATCCTGCATTCGAACGTCTACAGCGGAGCCGTGCTGGCGTCCGCGGGGAAGAACCTGTTCCTCTATCCCCGCATCTTCGACAACAAGGAGTGGGGCCTCTATGTCAGCAACGTGAGCGACCCGCCCCTGGTCCAGGACGGGGTCTTCGGCTACGACGAGGACGAGGCCGAGTCCAAGGACGACAAGGGCGAGGTGGGGATGGCCGCGACCGTCCCGGGCATGGTCGAGCTTAGGCGTGCGCGCATGAACCCGGCTTTGCCCGTGGACCCGGCCGGCATCGACGCCGAGAAGAAATGGGTCGCCTCCTTCAACCAGGACTACGACACCGGCACGGTCCGCTTCTGGGGGGATTCGGTGGAGGACAGCACCATCTCCTTCACCTACAGCGGCATGCTCTACGAATCGACCGCCACCGGTGTGCGGCTCATGCGCGGGGTCGGACACAAGGGCCGGGTGGAATCCATCGACGACACCAGGGCCGTGGCGCAGATCATCAGCATCGAATACTGGGGCGGCCAGTGGCATGTGGAGGGCTCCTCCTCCGGGCCGGACATGGCGAGCTTCTCCGGGGACCAGATCATCCCCATCCCGGTCCCCGGCACAGACCCGCAGTTCTACCTGACCTTCGACGAGAATACCCCGGCCCAGGACGGGGACCTGCTCGACTTCGCGCTCCTGACCCAATCCTACGACAAGGACAGACAGAAGAAGTTCCTGTTCGGCCCGGCTGCTCCCGGGTTCCGGGAGGGAAGGTCCAAGATGGCCATGAAGGACACCGGCGGGTTCGAGTTCATCGGCGAGCCTGGCTATCCCACGGTGGTGGATACGCTGCCTGGAGCCACCTACTACACTTTAGTGGACTCGGGCGCGTTCACGGCCATTCACTCGTCTTTCACCAACATGTACGGCAACGGCATCCAGCTCTCAGGGAACAAGGGCGTGTTCATCGCCACCTCGACCTTCGACAGCATGGGCATCGCCTCGGCTGTGAACGCCTACATCACGGTCACGGACCTGATCTCTTCGAACACGGAATTCCACGACGTGGAGTTCGGCAATTCGCGGAGCACCCACGGCGCTCCCTCGGCCTACAACGTCTACGCGGAAGGCGATGTCACGGGTTTGGAATTGGAGTTCTTCGGCAGGAAGGGGGAGCTGTGGGGCGGGCTTCACGAGTACGACCCCGCCGGGAAGATCGGCTGGGCGCACTGCGAGCCCATCGCGAGCCGGCAGTCCGGGGCTTGGTCCGCGGAGAGCACCTGGGAGGATATGGTGGTGCCGGACGAGTGCAACCAGGTCGTCATCTCCACGGACCACGTGGTGAGCGTGGACATCACCACCGCGGCCGCGAGCACCACCACGGTGTACGGGACCTTGTCCTTCAGCAGGGTGTACGGCTCCTCCTTGACCCTGGTGGGAGGCGACATCCTGGTCAAGCCCAACGGGCATCTGGACATGGGCACGGAGGCGTCGCCCATCCCCTCAGGGGTCTACGCCGCCCTCATCCTCTCCTCGGGGAGCTATGCCGGGCAGTACGGCCTCATCGTGGAGGACGGCGGCGACTTCACGGTGAGGGGAGAGGTCAAGGATCCGTACGGCCGCTTCTATGGGAACATCCCGGCCGGGGGCTCGAACCTCACGATACGCCTGGAGGACACGGAGGGCTGGTCCGTGGGAGACTCCATCATCCTCGGCCCTACGCAGGGGAGCGGCATCAGCACCACGGAGGAGAGGGTCGTCAGCTCCATCAGCCCCATGGATCCGTTCGTCGAGATCGGCTGGGGCATCGGCTTGGTCAACCCGCGCTACGGGACGAGCACCTCGCCCGTCTTGGTCGCCAATTTGAGCCGGAACGTGCTGGTGCGGTCGTCCGGGACCGACGTCAACGCCAACACGGCCTACATCTGGGACCTGGCGCAGAACGCCACGAGCTTCGACCTGAGCTACGGCGAGTTCGCCTATCTTGGCGGGGGCGACATCACCAAGGCCGGGATCAACGTGGACGGCGGGGCGCGGGCGCGGATCAACTCCTGCACGATCCGGGCCGGGAAGTGGGGACTGCGGTCCCTGCCGGCCATGGGCCTGGAGCTCGAGAGGAACATCGTGTACAAGAACCTCTCCGACGGCCTCTTGCTCGACAACGGGTCGGGGAACATGCTGAGCGGGAACGTGGTCGCGGCCAACGCTTCGAGGGGGCTCGTCCTGAGCAGCGTATCCTCGGACCTGGAGGAGAATTGGTTCTTCTCGAATAATTCCGAAGGCGCTTGGGTCGGCAACGGCCAGTTCGATTGGGTCGCTTCCAACGCCTTCTTCTGCAACGGTTCAGCGGGCCTCAGGCTGCAGGGCACGAAGCAGGGCAGCGTGGAGGACAATAGGTCGTATGCGAACGCGACCGCGGGCGTCGAGGCCGATGCGGGCTCGGATTACAATCTGTTCGCTTCAAACCGCTATTACTCGAATCCGACCGGGGTGGCAGTTTCCTACTCCACGGGCAACGTATTCGTGGACGAGTCCGTTTTCATGAACGGCAACGGCTTCGGGTTCACAGGATGGTGGAAGACGAGCGTGGCGGACTCGCGCGTGGGCTACGACGATCAAGGCAATGACTTGACCAACACCGTGCAGGACTTCGCGCTCACGTCGCCGCCCTCGGGAGGCAACGACATCACGCTCAAGCAGACGCGCATCCACGGCGCGCCGAGCGACGGGCCCGCCGGCTTCGACCAGGAAGGCAACTACGCGCTCTCCTACAACCAAGACTACGCCACGGGCACGGTCCAGTTCTGGGGGGACTACATCGTCTCCGGGAGCACTCTGACCTTGGACTACGCCACGCAGCTCTACGCCTCCACCGCCACCACGCCCAAGCTCATGCGCGGCTCCAACCATACCCTGAGCGTGAGCACGGACGCGATCTCGGACCCCAACGCGGTGTCCCAGCTGGTCGTGGTGGAGTACGACGGCGGCCAGTGGCACGTGCACGGCTCCTCCTCCGGGGACGACCTGGTGACGCCCTCAACGGCGATCAGGACCATCTGCCGGTCCCGACTCTCAGCCCGCAGTTCTACCTCACCTTGGACGAGGACACTCCGGGTTTGAAGGAGGGCGACGCCTTCGACTTCATGCTCATCGGAGCGTCGAAGGACCCGGGCGTGCAGAAGTACCTGCGCATGGGCGGAGGCACTCCCGCGTTCCGGGAGGGCCTCTCCAAGCTCACCGTGGCGCCGGACGGAGGCATCGTCCTGAAAGGCAAGGACGACGGCTTGGCCAATACCATCATCGAGAGCTTCGGCTTCGGGGCCACGTTCTACCATATGGTCTCCTCAGGCGCGTTCACGTGCGTGTATTCCTCTTTCTCGAACCTCGCCTCAGAGGGGCTCCAGCTCTCGGGCAGCGGGGTCATCGCGCTCTCGTCCTCGACCTTCGACTGGATGGGCATCGCCAAGGGCACGAACACCTACATCACGGTCCGGGACCTGGACTCCGACCTGGAGCTCAAGTCCATGGAGTTCAAGAACTCCCGGTCCACGCACGGAGCCCCGTCCGCCTACAACGTTCGGGTGGAGAACACGGACGCGAACCTCGACTGGCTCTTCGTGGGCAAGTACGGGGAGATGTGGGGGGAGCGGCACAACGACGACCCGAACGGCAAGGTGGACTGGACCACCTGCGGGCCCATCACGAGCTATCAGAGCGGGAGTTGGAGCGACTACCAGACCTGGACAGAGGGCGTGGTGCCGGCCGCGTGCACCCAGCCTACCATCAAGGCGGGGCATATCGTTGAAGTGGACAGCTGGGACGCCACGGCCGGGGCCACCGCGGTGGACGGCACTCTCAGTTTCAGCCGCTTGAAGCACAGCTCCCTGACCTTGGTCGGAGGAGACCTGAGCGTCAACAGCGGCGGCTGGCTGGACATGGGGTCGAGACCGCTCCCCATCCCGGACGGGACCACGGCTCAACTGGTGCTGGCGTACGGGGCGAGCCCGGGGCAGTATCGGCTCAACATCCTGGACGGCGGCCTATTCTACGCGTTCGGCGCCAAGAAGAGTCCGTACGGCGTGGCGCTCGGGGACATCCCGTCCGGAGCCGGTTCTTTGAAGATGTCCCAGGATGCGGTCCTGGGCTGGGACCCCGGAGATGCCATCACCATCGGACCGAGCACGGCCATGGGCTTCGGCAGCGTGGAGGAGAAGACTGTCACCGAGATCAATGACCTGGGCGGAGGGGTCATGCAGGTCGTCTTCACCCCCGTCGCGATCGCGGACAGGGTGTGGAGCTCCACCACCCCCATCCCGGTGGCGAACCTGACGCGCAACGTGCTGATCCGTTCCTCAGGCACGAACACCTTGGCGAACACGGCCTACATCCAGAACCAATCCCAGACCGAGGCGAACGTGGAGCTCGGCCTGGCCGAGTTCGCGTACCTGGGAGCGAGCGCGATCGGCAAGGGGGCCATGACAGCCGGGGCGGTCCTGGACAGCGGCAGGGGCACGATCTCATCGGCGACCTTCCATGACTGCTACCGGGCCTTGGACAACGGCAATGCGGCTTGGGCGCCGCACCTGACGGACAGCGTCATCTACAAGAGCATGAGCTACGGGATAGCCCTGCACAACCCCGCCGGCAAGCTCATCCGCTTCAAGGGCAACCATCTCATGCGCCATGGGAGCTCGCCCTCCGTCTATATGGAGAACGACACGCAGAAGCTCTTTGAAGGCAACTGGATCTACGGCAATGATTCGGACGGCATCTTCACCGCCGGCACGAGCGGGCCCAGGAACATGGTGTTCGAGGACAACCGGATATTCGGCAACTCAGGGGCCGGGATATCGATAGAGACCGGCGATGGGAGCCTCAATCCCGCGGACTTGACCTTCCGCGGCAACCGCATCTATCGGAACAGCGGGACCGGGCTCTACTTCGAGGGGTACGCCTCCCGCGTGAACTCGGCGGGCAACGAGTTCTATTCGAACGCGAACGCGGGCGTCAGCCTCTACGCCTCCAGCGCCACGGACATGGTCGGGGACCGGTTCTGGGGCAACTCGACCGGCCTGAGCATCTCGGGTTCCACGGTCGACATCGTAGGCGCGAGCTTCGGGTACATGCCGGACGGCACTCCGGCCGGGGAAACGGTCACTGAGATCGATACGGACGCCGGCCCCGCCATCGAGTCCGTGGATATGGTCAGCGTGCGCATCAACCCGGCTGTGGGCATCTCCACGGCCGGCATGAACGGCCCTCGCGCGGTGATCGCCTCCTTCAACCAGGACTACGACACGGGCACCATCCGCTTCTGGGGCCACGACGTGATGAACGAGGCCCTGACCTTGGCCTACGACCAGATGATCTTCAATTCCGAGGAGACTCCGTCCCGGCTCGTCCTTGGGATGGGGAATCACTTCGCCGCCAACATCCAGACCTTCGATGCGCAAGCCGTGTCCCAGCTCATCAGCATCGAGTACCGCGGCGGGCAGTGGCACGTGGACGGCTCCTCCTCCGGGCCCGAGATGGCCGTGTTCTCCGGCAGCGTGAGCGGGATGAACGTGCCTTCCTCAGGGGACCCTCAGTTCAAGATGGACTTCAATCAAGAGGGGGCTCCGTATGAGCCGGCCGAGGGCTACCGCGTGGAGTTCGTGCTCAAAGGCGCTTCCAACGACGCCTACATGCAGAAGAAGCTCCTCTTCGGCCCCGCGGCAGCCGGCTACCGCGACGGCAGGTCCAAGCTGGAGGTCCTCCCCGGCGCAGGCATGATCCTGAGCGGCGTCCCGGGATATCCCACCATCATGGACATGCTGCCGGGCGGCACCTACTACACCTTCGTGGACTCCGGGGTCTTCATCGCGGCGCACTCCTCCTTCACGAACATGGACCCCGGAGGGATACAGCTTTCGGGCAGCGCCGACGTCTCCATCTCCACCTCGGACTTCGACTACATGGGCATCGCGGGCGGCACCAACGCCTACATCACGGTCCGCGAGATGACGACCGCGTCCACGATCTTCTTCAACGTGGCGTTCAATAACTCCCGCAGCACGCACGGAGCCCCCTCCGCCTACAACGTGCGCGTGGAACACCCCACCGACCACGACTGGCTCTTCTTGGGCAAGAGGGGCGAGCTTTGGGGCGAGAGATACGATGATGACGACACGAAGATCGTGGATTGGACCCACTGCGACCCCATGAGCAGCTACCAGTCCGGGCCTTGGTCCGACCCGGACACCTGGACGGACGGGACAGCGCCCACGGCCTGCAACGAGGTGACGATACCCTTCGGACACCTCGTCACCGTGGACATCACCACCGCGACCGCGAGCACGACATCGGTGTACGGGACACTCTCGTTCAGCAGGGTCTACCAGTCCTCTTTGACCCTGGTGGGAGGGGACCTGCTCGTCAAGTCCGGCGGCAAGCTCGATATGGGGACGGAGGAGTCACCCATCCCGCTCGGGGCCGATGCGCACCTCATCCTGGCCTACGGGACCTACGCCGGGCAGTACGGCCTCATCGTGGAGAACGGGGGCAGGTTCACGGTGCGAGGGGCCACCAAGTCCCCGACCGGCTTCTCCTTGACCAGCATCCTCACCTCCGACTTCTCCTTCGACATCTCGGCCTCGAGCTCGGTCGACTGGGCCACGGGCGACACGATCCTCATCGGCCCGACCTCCGGCAACGGGACTGGGAGCGCGGAGGAGAAGCTCATCACCGCCATCGCGGGCACGGACCCCAGGACAGTCTCGTTCTCGCCCCCGTTGGCCGTGAATAGGACGCTCTCCCCGGACACCCCCATCGTGGTAGCCGACCTGACTCGGAACGTCCTGGTCCGGTCCTCGGGGACGGACGTGGCGCAGAACTCGGCCTACATCCGCAATCTGGCCCAGGACGCGCAGGACTTCGACGTGCGCTACGGCGAGGTGGCCTACATCGGCTCGCACGTGTCGGACAGGTACGGCATCTACTTTGACGGGGACCTTGTGCGCGGGTCCATCTCCAGCTCCACCATCCGGAACGGCTACTACGGGATCCACCTCAACGACTCGGACTGGCTGAACCTGTCGGACACCGTCCTTTGCGGCAATACGGGGCCCTACGTCCTCCGCGGGCTCGGTGGCATGAACCTCAGGGTGACGCGCAACGTGTTCAGCCGGAACCAGGGCACCAGCCTGGACTCCTTGGGCTTCTACGGCGAGTTCACTGAGAACCTGGTGTTCTCCAACGACGGCGTCGCCATGACGCTCAACATGTCGAACCAGTCCCTGGTGAAAAACAACCGCGTGTTCTCCAACACCGGCCCCGGCATCCTCGCGAGCCAGGGGAAATACGTGTTCGAGGGGAACCGGATCTACCTGAACGGGAGCTCGGGCCTCTTCCTGAGCGACGCAGGCGAGTCCACCGTGTACGGCAACTGGCTGTACCAGAACAAGGAGGGCCTCATCCTCCTCAAGGTCTCGAGCGCGGTGGTGGCGGAGAATCGCATCTTCAACAACTCAGGCGGGGAGGGCGGCATCTACCTGTACCCGAACGATATGCCGGGCGAGCCGACGAACACGCGGAACACCTTCATCGACAACTACGTCTACGGCAACAGCCCCTACGGGGTCCGCATCGCGAGCAAGAGCCGGGAGACCGTGTTCGCGGGCGGCGCCGTCGGCTACGACCCCGGGGGGGTCCTCGCGTCGAACAACGGGGTGGAGATCGTGACCGCTTCGGACGGAGATCTGGACCTCACGCTCAAGGGCCTCCGTTTCGTCGACGCCGGGTTCAGCCCGGCCCATCTCAACCGTGAAGGGAACTTCCTCGAGGTCTACAACGTCAACTACATGACCGGCACCATCGTCGTGGCCGGAGACTACCGGGTGAGCGGACGGACGCTGACCCTGGACCACGGCCAGCGGCTCTATCGCTCCACGGCCACGATCGCCAAGGTCGTGCGCGGCACGAGCATCTCCCTGGCCAAGGTCGACTCCACCGACGACGCGACCGCGGCCACCGAGCTCGTCGCCCTCGAGTTCAGGTCCTCGGACAGCCTGTGGCACGTCGCGGGCTCCGTGTCCGGCGAGCTCGGCACGCTGCCTCCGGCAGGAGGCGCCCTCGACGCCGGCAAGTTCCAGGTCGAGCTGGCGGCTTCCTCTGCGCAGGACGGCGACCGGGCGGACTTCGCCGTCATCGCCGCGTCCGACGACCAGAACGTGCAGAAGAGCCTGCGCTTCGGAGGAGCGTCCCCGGAGTTCAACGGCGGCCGCTCCCGCATCGTGGTGGCTCCGGACGGCGGGGTGGCTCTCAAGGGCAAGGAGGGCGCGCACACCCTTATCGACAGGATGGACGCCGGGTCCACCTTCTACACCTTCGTCTGCTCCGGCGCGTTCACGGCGGAGTTCTCCTCCTTCACCAACATGGACCCCGGCGGGCTCCAGCTCTCGGGCAGCGCCGGGGTGAGCATCTCCTCCTCCGTGTTCGACCTGATGAGCGTGGTGGGAGGGACGAACGCCTACATCACGGCCAGGGACCTGCATTCCGCCGCCGTCCTGGACAACGTGTCCTTCCTTATGAATCGCTTGCCGCCGTCAGCCATGGGGACCTACAACGTCCGCGTGGAGGATGACGACTCGGGCCTGGATTGGCGCTTCACCACGCCGAACGGGCCGATGTGGGGGGAGAACAACGACGACGACCTCGACCACAAGGTCGCCTGGCCGGACTGCCTGCCTGTGGAGAGCTCCCAGCCCGGCCCCTGGCTCATCAACCAGACCTGGAACAGGGAGTTCGTGCCCTCGGCCTGCAACGAGGTCTCCATCATGTCCGGCCATCAGGTCACGATCGACACCACCGCCGCGCAGGCGAGCACCATGTCGATCCTGGGGACTCTCTCCTTCAGCCGCGTGGAGAACAGCTCGCTCACCATGGTCAACGGGTCCGTACTGGTGGATCCGGGCGGGCATCTGGACATGGGCACCGAGGAGTCCCCCATCCCGGAGGGCAAGAAGGCGGAGCTCGTCCTGGCTTACGGTCCGAACGTGAACTTCGGCCTCGAGGTCAAAAGCGGCGGCAGGTTCACGGTACGCGGGAGCACCAAGAGCCCGTGGGGCTACGCAGCCGCGGACATCCCAGGCACCCAGGTCGAGATGCCGGCGGGACAGGCCGAGGGCTGGGAGGTGGGGGACAAGCTCCTGTTCTCGCCTGTGACCAAGGGAGGCGGCATCGGCGCCGCCAGGATCAACGGGGTGGCCGGGAACGTCTTCCAGCTCGATTCGGACGTGGGGGTCCGGAACATCAGCCAGGATGTCCCCGTCATCGTCACGAACGAGACCCGGAACGTCGTCGTCCGCGGTCCGGCCAGCGGCCAGTACGCGTTCGTCCGCAACCTCTCCCAGAGCATGTCCGGCTTCCAGGTGAGCTACGGAGAGTTCGCGTACATCGGTGACAACGTCTCGGACGCCTACCGGCAGGGCATCGTGTTCGACGGGACCCTGGTCAAGGGCTCGATCTCGAGCTCGACCGTGAGGGACGGCGGGCGTCACGGCATCTACTTGAACGCAAGCTCCGGAGCGGACATCGAGTACAACGGCGTCTACGGGATGTCCTCTTACGCGATCGAGGCGGCGGACGCCTCGGACAACAGGATCGCGTACAACGACTTCTTCAACGGCGCCAACGGCGTCATCATGACCGGCGCCTCCGGAGGCAACGACCTCCTCTACAACAACTTCCACACGTTCGCCTTCGGCATGTCCCTGGGCGGCACGGGCAGGAACCTGATCGAAGGCAACCGCGTGTTCGACACGACTTTCGCCGGCATCGACCTGAACTGCGACCGCAACGTCGTGGAGGACAACCGGACCTACTACGTGGGCAACTCCCAGCCCGGCGCGGGCATCAGGGTCTACGTCGGCGCGAAGGAGAACACCCTGCTCGACAACAAGTCCTATTTGAACACGAGCACCGGGATCTACGTCGGAAGCGGGGCGCACGACAACGTGTTCGTGAACAACGAGGTCCGCGGCAACTCCGGCTACGGCATCAGCCTGCAGCAGGCCAGCACGCAGGCCTTCGTGAATAACGTCGTGTACGACAACTCCAAGGGGGGCTTCTACGCGGAGGAGTCGGTGGGGAGCCAGTGGTACGAGGGGACCCTGGGCTACATGGCGGACGGGACGGCGGCCCCGGACGGCTCCGCTGAGATCATCCTGCCCGGCCCGAAGGCGGACTCGCTCACGCTCAAGCACGCGCACGTGCACCCGAACGGGGTGGATATCCAGCATCTGGCCGCTCCCAACAAGTTCGTGGCCTCCTTCAACCAGAGCTTCGACACCGGCACCCTGCGGGTGTGGGGAGACGCGGTCATCGACAGCACCATCACCCTGGCTTACTCCGAGAACCTGCAGACCACCCGGTGGGACACCTGGAGGCTCATGTTCGGGGACCTGCACTCACTGAGCGCCATCGTCCCGGACGTGGTCAATGCCGAGACCGAGCTCATCACGATAGAGCACAAGGGCGGAGGGTTCTGGGAGATCGAAGGATCGAGCTCGGGAGTCCTCGCTGCGGGGTTCCCATGCGGAACCGGGACCTGCAACTTCAGCCATCCGAAGGTCAGTTTCGACCTGGTCGTCAACGGCGTGACGCTGAAAGACGGGGACGAGATCCACCTCGTGCTCGTGGCCTCGACCAAGGACTCGGGCCATCAGAAGAAGATGCTCTTCGGCCCCTCGGCTCCGTCCTATAGGGACGGCCGCTCGAGGGTCGTAGTCACGGACACGGGCGGCTTGGACATGCGCGGCGATCCGACCTATCCGACTCTCGTGGACATGCTGCCCGGAGGGACGTATTACACCTTCGTGGACTCCGGCGCGTTCACCGCGGTCTACGCCTCCGTCGCGAACATGGACCACGCGGGCATCCAGCTCTCCGGGGACAAGGGAGTGTCCATCGCCTCGACCACGTTCGACCACCTGGGCATCGGCGAGCCCGCGGCGGCCTATATCTGGGCGAACGAGAACGCGAGCGCAGGGACCTTCTACAACGTGACCTTCGGGCTCTCCAGGAGCAGCCACGGCGTGGACGCGCGCAATGTCCGGGCCACGGGCGCGGTCCTCCCTGATTGGACTTTCCGGAAGTGGCAGGGAGCCATGGGCGGAGCGGGCAGCGAGGACGACTCGGGCGGCGTCGTCACGTGGTCGCCGTTCAGCCCAGGCCTGATCATCCCGACGTTCACCATGGTGGGGCAGTCGAGCGCGACCGCTCAATGGACGGCTGGCATCAACGACCCCGGGGCCGTCTACCACCTGGACGCCTCCACCGCGTCGGATATGAGCGGAGCCGTCCACAGCGCGGCCGGTCTGGACCAGCTGTCCAACACCGTGGCTTCGCTGGACCCGAACACCACGTACTACTTCGAGGCCTTCGCCGAGGACCCGGCAGGGCTGGGCTGGTCAGGCCACCTCAGCCTGGACTCCACCTCCACTCTGGCGCTGCCCCCGGTGACCCTGCCCGAGACCTTCATCGGCATCCACGAGGCGAGCGTCACGGTCAACTGGGCCGCGTTCCCGCCGGCGCCGGCGAGCCACTCGGCGCAGGGCTACGTGTTGGAGGCGTCGCTGGCGCAGGACTTCTCCGGCGTCGCTTCCTCGTCCATGACTTATTCCGCGGTCTGCAGCACCCTGACGGCCGGCTACGGCGCGACCCTGAGCTTCAACACCACGTATTACTTCCGCGTCGGGTCCCTGAACTGGAACAGCGTGCCGCACTACACGTATCTGGGCTCCACCGCCACGGCCGCCCGGGAGCCGGCGCTCGTGCCCGAGCCGCTCAGCGAGGTCCGGACGAGCTCGCTCGCCGTGAGCTGGGACCCGAACCTGAACCCGATCGGGACCCGGTACGAGGTGGTGGCCGCGACAGGCCTGCCCTACAGCGGGACCAATCCTCCGTATACCGTCAAGGTGGACACGGAGTGCTACGGGGTCCCCGGCGCGGTCATGACGGGGCTGCTCGACAACACGACATACTACGTCGTGGTGAACGCGGTCAACCTCAACGACCTGCGCACCGCGCAGGTTTCAATGGGCTCGACCATCACCCTGTCGGCCATGCCCACGGCCGTCGTGTTCGACGAGATATCCTCCAACACCATCGTGGCGTCGGCGTACGCGCCCACGCCTTCCTTCATGAACCTGGAGGCGGGGCAGTCGGGCACGAGCATCTGGGAGACGGGCACGAGTTGGACGCCGTGGCACGGGAGCTCGTGGACGGCGAAGATGGATATGCCGACCGCCAGGGCGCAGTTTGCTGCCGCGGTGGTCAACGGCCGCATCTACGCCATGGGCGGGTGCATGGCCTACGGCTCGTGGTGCACCTCGCTGGCGAACGCGAACGAGGAGTACGACCCGGGGGCCGATAACTGGACCGGCAAGACAGGCTTGTCCGGGGTCCGGACAGAGCCCATGGCCGCCTCCTTGGACGGCAAGATCTACATCGTGGGCGGGACGGATGTGTCGGCATGGTTCGCGGCGCCCTTGTCACTGCTCGAGGAGTACGATCCGGTCACGGATACTTATCTCACGCGCGCCGGCATGCCCCATGCCAGGCGGTCCGGCGCCGCCGTGGCGGAAGGCGGCAGGGTCTACGTGATGGGCGGCAACGAGTCGGATCCTGACTTCAAGGTCGACTATAACGAGGCGTACGACCCGGTGAGCGACGGCTGGTTCGCCCGGACGGCCATGCCTCAGCAGGCGGGCAACTTCGGCGCGTTTGCGATGTACGGCAAGATTCATGCCTTGCTGCACGGCAACTATCATGGGGCCTACGATACCGTTGCGAACACGTGGGCTCCCAAGGCCATCATGCCTACGGGCAGGGCCAATCTCCAGGTCGGCGTGGTGGGAGGCAAGGCCTACCCTCTGGGTGGCTGGCAGGGCGACAACTCAGGCAGGCAGAACGAGGAGTACGACCCGGTCAACGACGCATGGGTCTCGCGTCCGCCCATGCCCACGGCGAGAGAGTACATGGCTGTGGGCACGGTGCGGGGGAAGATATACGCCATCGGCGGGAGTTGGTCCGGCGTCGTCCTCAATAAGGTCGAGGAATTCGACCCCGGCGTCTCCGCCGTGTTCACGGACCTCACCCCCAACACCCGGTACTTCTTCAAAGCCAAGTCCCGCAACGCCGTCGGCGTCGAATCCTCGGAGTCCGGCACTTTCGACACCTACACCTACGCCGCGACCCCCTCCACCGCCACCCCGCTCTACAGCGACGTCCAGATCGGCTCCATCACCGTCCACTGGACGCACAACGGCAACCCCGGCGGCACGGAGTACCAGGTCCAGGTCTCCACCTCCCCGAGCTTCACCGCCGCGGTCTCCACCTCCTCGGCCTGGGCGGACTCGTTCAGCACCACGAGCTACAGCCTCGCGTCGAATACCACCTACTACCTCCGCGTCCGGGCGCACAACACCCCCGGCGTGGAGACCGCCTACCGCTCCCTGGACTCCACCGTGACCCTGGCCGTGGAGCCTGCCGCCGCGGCGGAGCCGTTCCCGCTCGTGCATACGACCTCGGTCACCGCGGCCTGGGACGCGAACGGGAACTGGCCGGGCACGATCTACGATGCGTCCATGTCCACGGACGACGTGAATTTCCCCAACACCTTCGAGGCGACGGTCGGCGTCAGCACGCGGAGCTACGGCGCGCCCTCGGTGGAGGTCCCGGGGCTGCTCTCCAACACCACCTACTATCTGTTCGTCCGCACCGTGTCGCACAGCGGTATCCCGACCGCCTACAAGCTGCTGGGCACGACGGCGACCATGGTCAATGTGCCGGCCGGGCCGCTGGTCCTGCCCGCGGTCCATATCTCGTCCGCGACCCTGGAGTGGTCCGCGAACAGCAACGGCGCCGGCACGAAGTACGAGGTCGCGGGGAGCACGGCATACCCGCTGGCGGAGAGCTACGTCTCCGTCACGACGGATTGTTACGGGACCCCTGGAGCTTCGCTCCAGGGGTTATTGGAGAACAGCACGTACTATCTCTTCGCGCGGGCCTTCAACCGGGCGAGCGTGCCCACGTCGTGGGAGTACCTGGGCTCGACCATCACGCTCATCCCGCCTCCGTCGGCCGTCTATTTCGACGAGATCACGTCGCACTCCATCGTGGCGTCGGCGTACGCGCCCACGCCTTCCTTCATGAACCTGGACAAGGGGTGGTCCGGGACGAACGTGTGGGGGAGTTCGATCGGGGATTGGAAGGGGTGGCATGGGGAGAAGTGGACGGCGAAGGCGGGTATGCCCGCGGGACGGAGCAGCGGAGCATCGGGAGCGAGCGGCCAATGGATGGTCGTCGCCGGGGGATGGGATGGCGGGACGTATCGGAATGAGACTTACGTTTATGACGCCGGAGCCAACGCTTGGTCGACAAGGGCGGTCCTGCCGACAGCGCGGTCGAGCGTGAGCGGCGTCGTCGTCGGCGACCGCCTCTGCGCGATCGGAGGCCGGCAGTTGGTCGTGGCCGTGAAGAAGATGGAATGTTACGACATCCTCGCGGATTCCTGGGAGACCAAGGCTGATCTGCCATCGGCCAGGGATTCCATGGGCGCGGCGCTGCTGGAAGGGGACGTCTACGCCTTCGGCGGCGAACCCGAGAATGACCTTAATGAAGTCTATGCCCCTTCGCTGAACGCATGGACGGCGAAAGCTTCTATGCCGGCGGCACGGTATCAGTTGTCCGCTGCGGCGCTGCACGGGAGAATCTACACGGTCGGCGGCTATCCGAATCTCACCACAGTGGCGGAGTACGACCCGCAGAGCGATGGATGGACGGGGAAGACGGCCATGCCCACGGGCAGATCCGCCTTCGCGATGCCCGCTATAGGCGGGAAGCTGTATGCGATCGGCGGGTATAGCCCCGCGATCATCGCCATCAACGAAGAATATGATCCTTTGGCCGATAAATGGACGCAGCGATCACCCATGCCCACGGCGAGGCATTGGATCGGCGTCGCGACAATAGGGGGGAAGGCCTATCTCGCAGGCGGGGACCCGGGCGGCGGGCCCACTACGGTGACTGAAGAATACGACCCCGGCGTGGCCGCGGTCTTCGCCAACCTCGCCCCCAACACCGACTACACCTTCAAAGCCAAGGCCCGCAACAGCCTGGGCACGGAATCCGGCGAGACCCTCACCGTCACCACCCGCACCGCGGCGGCCGTCCCGGCCCTGCTGACCGACTCCATCCAGCAGATCACCGCCTCCTCCATCACCCTCCAGTGGGGCGCGAACGGCAACCCGCTCGGCACCGAGTTCATGGCCCAGGCCTCCACCGCCCCGGACTACACAGGGGACATCTTCAGCGCCGGCTGGATCACGGCCGTCTCCACCGGCATGGACGGCCTGGCCGCCAACACCACCTACTACGCGCGCGCCAACGCCCGCAACGACTACCATCGCGAGACCGAGTACCTGGCCCTGGGCTCCTCTCCCACCCTGGCCAATATCCCGGTCAGCGCGCTGACCACGTTCACCGTGGTCAACGTCTCCTCGGTCACGGTGGATTGGGGCGCGAACAGCAACCCCGCCGGGACCCGGTATGAGGCCTGGGTCACGACCCAGACCCCGCTCACGCTGTCGCACACCGGCAACGTCAACGTCACCACCTCCTGCTACGGAGTCCCTGGAGCTTCGCTCCAGGGACTGACGGAGAACACCACCTACTACCTGTACGTCAGAGCGGTCAACCACGCGAGCATCCCCACGAGCTACGAGTACCTGGGCTCCACCGTGACGCGCAGCCCCATGCCCACGGATATATTCTTCGACGAGGTCTCGACCTACTCGGTGACGGCGCGGGTCCCGTTCTTCCAGAACCTGGACAAGGCCCTCTCCGGCACGGACATGAGCATCACACCCGGGACCTGGTACGGCTGGCACGCGAGCTCGGTGACGGAATTCCAGGGCCTCATCCCGAACACCCCGTATTTGTTCACGGCCAAGACGCGCAACGCCCTGGGCCTGGAGTCGGACGAGTCCCTCCCGGTGTCCACCCGCACCTACGCGGCGGTGCCGGCCACGGCCACCCCCGCGTTCCAGACCGTGGAGATCGGCTCCGTCACTTATCAGTGGACGGACAACGCCAACCCCGGGGACACGGAGTACAAGGTCGAGCTCTCCACGGCCGAGGACTTCAGCGGAGACCTCCTCACCTCCCCATGGGCCACGGGCGTCTCCTCCACGGCCTGGGGCCTGGAGGGCAACACCACCTATTACTTCCAGGTCAAGGCCAGGAACGGATACGGCAGGGAGACGGACTACACGGACCTCGGCTCCACCGTGACCCTGGTGGCCGAGCCCGGCGTGCTCCCTCCGGGCGGTGCGCAGGAGAAGTTCCCGGTCATCTCCATCACGTCCATGACCGCGGCTTGGTCGACCAACGGCAACGCGCCCGGTACGGACTATGAAGCGGCCCTGTCCACGGATACCGATTTCCCGAACGCCTACGCCTACACCCGCTTCGTGGCCACGACCTCATGGGAACAGCCCATGGCCGAGTTCCTGAACCTGAACGTCAACACCACCTACTACCTCTTCGTCAGGGCCTTCAACCGGGCGGGACATCCCACGGAATACGTGGCCATGGGCTCCACCTCCACCGCCGCTTCCGAGCCCGTGACCGTGGTCACCACGTTCAGCGCTCTGGGATCCTCCTCCATGACCGTCCACTGGGGCGCTGACATCGATCCGGCGGGCACGGGCTACGACGCCGTGCTCAGCACCGGCGCCTCCTACCCGAACACCTTCGCGGGGAACGTCGCCCGGTCCACGAGGCCGTCCGGCGCGCCCTCGGTGGAGCTCGATACGCTCGCGCCCAACACCACCTACTACCTGTACGTGAGGGCGGTCAACCACGACAACCTGCCCACGGGCTACGTCAACTTCGGCGCCACCGCGACCTTCGTCAATATGCCGGAGAGCGCGGCGACGACCTTCACCGCGGTGCATGCCGGCTCCATGACCGTGGAGTGGGGCTCCGCGTCCAATTCCTCGGGCACGGTCTACGAGGCGTGGGTCACGACCGAGACGCCTCTCTCGCTGACGCACACCGGCAACGTGATGGTCACGACGAACTGCTACGGAACCCCTGGAGCGAAGCTCCAGGGGTTGTTGGAGAACACCACCTACTACTTGTACGTCAGAGCGGTGAACCACGGCGGCATACCCTCCGGGTATGCCGTTCTAGGCTCCACCATCACGGCCAGCCCGGTGCCGGCGGACATCTACTTCGACGAGATCTCCAGCTACTCGGTCACGGCCAGGATCGCGTCCTTCGCCAACCTGGAGCAGGGCCTCACCGGCACGGACATGATGATGTCCCCCGGCCCGGTCTGGTCCGGGTGGCATGCCAGCTCCATCACGGCGTTCACCGGGCTGGTCCCCAACACCGTCTACTCCTTCAACTCCAGGACTCGGAACGCCGCGGGGACCGCGTCCGGTTATTCGGCCACGGTGCCGACCTGCACGTACGCGGCTGATCCGAGCACGGCCACGCCCCTGTTCGCGGAGGTCTGGGCGAGCTCGGCCGCGTTCAACTGGACGGGGAACGGGAACCCGGCCGGGACGGAGTATCTGGTCCGGGTCTCCACGGTCGAGGACTTCTCAGGGGCCATATCCACTTACGGCTGGTCCGCCATGACCTCCACCACGGCCCTGACCCTGGCGGCGAACACCACGCATTACTTCCAGGTGAAGGCCCGAAACGTCTACGGTCGGGAGACCCTGTTTTCGGCCGCGGTCTCCACGATCACGGGCGCGCAGGTCCCGTCCGTCCCCGTCGTGGACGCGGCGTTCCCGGACGTGGCCGTGACCTCGCTTACGGTGCAGTGGAGCGCCAACGGCAATCCGCAGGGCACGGAGTACCTCGCGCAGCGCGCAGCGGACGCCGGCTTCTCGATGGACCTCTTCGATTCGGGTTGGACCCCGTCGACCAGCGTCGTTTTTGTCGAGTTGTCCACCAACACGGCCTATTTCTTCCGCGTGAAGGCCAAAAACCACGTCGAGGTCGAGTCCGGCTGGCTGATCTTCGGCTCGACGGCGACCCTGGCGGTCCCGCCGGAATGCGCGGTCTCGACCTATGCGGCGGTCCACGTGACGAGCGCCACGGTCCAGTGGACCGCGAACACGAACCCCGGAGGCACGGAATACAGGGTGCAGGCGTCCACGAGCGCCGTCTTCGGCGGGATCCTGTCCGCGTCCGGCTGGACCACGGCCGTCTCCACGGAAGTGACGGACCTCAGCGGGGACACCACCTTCTACTTCCGGGTCCAGGCACGGAACCTCGACGGGGTGGGGACGGAGTACGTGGCTCTCGGGTCCACGGTGACCTATGTCTCGCTCCCGTCCGACGCCGTGCTGCGCGACGTGGGGCCGTTCAGCGTGGTGGCGACATGGTCGCCGAACGGCAATCGCGAGGCTTCGGGCGGCGGCATGTCCGCCGGCCCGGTTTTGCCCGCGACGCGCTACGGCCATGCGGCCGCGATCTCGAACGGGTTCCTGTTCGTCTCCGGCGGGGTGGGGCCTGGAGGCGACGGCAGGGCCGAGGTCTGGTCCGCGCCCATCCAGGCGGACAGGACCTTGGGGCCGTGGACCTCGGCGACGCTTTTGCCCGCGCCGCGCGAGTCCCATGTCATGACCGCGTGGGCCGGCCGCTTGTACGTGCTGGGCGGGTTCCAGGGTACGGCGCGAGCCAATGTCTATTCCGCCGTGGTCAATCCGGACGGCAGCCTCGGACCTTGGCGCGAGGCCAGGCCCCTGCCCTCGGCGCGCTACAAATTCGGAGGCGGGGCCTGGAACGGGACCCTGTACGTGTTCGGCGGGGACAACGGGGTGTTCCCGCAGAGCGCGGTGTGGGCCGCCCCCATCGACTCCGACGGATCCTTGGGCGTCTGGGTGGCGACCACGTCTTTGCCCTCCGCCAGGAGCGGACACGGGGTCGCGGCCGCGGGCGAGCGGGTCTATGTGAGCGGAGGCATCGGCGCCGGGGTCATGGACACGGCGTGGAGCGCTCCGATCAACCCCGGCGGCGTGGGGGCCTGGCGCACGGAGACGTCGCTGCCCATGGGCTTGTTCAAGCATCTGATGGGAGGCGGGGAGGGCTGGCTGTCCGTGGAGGGCGGGCATGACGGCTCGGACGTGCGCACCGAGAGCTATGTGGCGTTGTTGGACCAGGACGGGACCGTGGGCGCGTGGAGCCCGGCGAACGGCCTTCCGTCGCCTCGATTCGCCCAAGTGGCCGCCGGCTCGAACGGCGGGTTCTACACCCTGGGAGGCTCGGACGGCGCCTCCGGGACGGACACGGTGTATGAGAGCGCGTTCAACGGCACTCAATACAGGGTGGAGCGGGCGTCGGACGCTGCGTTCACGCAGGGCGTGGTGCCCTCGGCCTGGCGCAGCGGGGCTACGGCCGAGTTCACTCAATTGACCCCGAACACCGAGTACTGGATGCGGGTCAAGGCCAGGGCCATGGACGGGACCGAGACCGGCTATTTCGATATCGGCTCCACGCGGACATTATCTGCCGCGCCCTTGGGCGCGGCATTCCCGTTCTCTTCTGTGAATGTCGGTTCTGTGTCTGTTTCTTGGCAGGCGAACTGGAACCCCGCCGGCAC
>Ga0265297_10003287_pt1 | contig 29697 bp, 47 predicted proteins | sample Munlanlwell13791_FD_192502 | JGI IMG/M metagenome (GOLD analysis project Ga0265297, IMG submission 192502) | Leachate microbial communities from a municipal landfill in Southern Ontario, Canada - Leachate well 137-91 | ecosystem: Engineered > Solid waste > Landfill > Unclassified | place...
GCCCGGGAGAACGTATAGTCAACCGCCGCGCGCACGATTCCAGCAATGTCAAGTTCCGCCTTGACCGTCATCGACCGAGCAACCCGTTTAGAGTCGTCACCCCTCTCGTCACTCACCCCATCAGCCTCGACCACGGCAAACTTCGACCCCGTAGGCGGATAGTAGGTAAACACATCCAGCGGATATTCACAGAAGTGGAACCCCGAGTTGCACAACTCAACAGGCCCCTCATGCTCAACCGTCTCACCCGGAGCAAACCGGAACCCCTGACACGTCCAATCCGACTTGAACCCCTTATAGCCCTTCACAATTCCGGTCATGACTCTCCTTGGTTCGAACACGTCCGTAGTTACTACGATCTCACTCATTGCTTGCCCCTTTCGGTGGTGATCTTGTCAGTCATCGGCCTTCACCTTTTCAAAAAGAGGCTCGCCACAATGACACCGATCCAACGTTTTCTCGGCGCTCACGCGACCCCCTCGTAAACATGCCATACAAACGGCTCGTCCGTCACCGTTCCGAGGTAGCGACCCACATCCCCCAGCAGGTGTCCGGTGTGTATTCGTCGGTCATCGTTCCTCCTTTCGTTGCTCACACCACGTCTTGTAAACACGGTCTGCCGCCCCCTCAATATTGTCCTCACGACCGACTTTTGTCACTGGCTCACCGGGGATAACCTTCCCATCGAGACCAAAACACGCCCACGTCTTAGCCGTTGGAATCGTTGCGATTCTCCCCATCAAAACCCCCCCGTTGTGGCTCACAATATCCGCAACAGTAGTGAGAACACCCGGCCCAGTCATAACAATCTCGTACTCGTTCATCGGTCCTCCTTTCGTCGTTTCACTACGCTCACGATACACCCTCTTTAGTCGGAGCGCAAGTCCTCACAGGAAAATACTTCTCATACCGCTCAGGATCAAGCACTTCTTCGTACTCGTCTCCGAACTCATACCCCGGAGGCCCCGCCACCACCCGGAGTCGATACACCCGGAGTCGAGCCGAAAAGCGGTCCCGTTCTTCCCGAGACTCTTTCGTAGCCCGGCCCGTTGAAATACTTCGGCCCCGAGACGCCATTGTCACGCCACCCCCACCCATAACCAATAGGCCGTAACCGTGAACAACGCATGAGCCGCCCCCGCAACAATCGCCCCCCACCCTGGGTGCCCCCGTCGATGAAACTGAATCCACACGACAAACGCCACCGGCACAGCGGACCCTGCCAACACCGCAACCACCACCATCATCTCCGCTCCTTCCGCAACCATAACCCGTGCCACACTAGGCCCACCCCAACCGGCATGAACAATGTCCCGACCAGCCCAACCCACCAGAACAGGTTGTCGATCATCTTACCCCCCTCATCGTCGCCAGCCGCTCCCGAACCCGGTAGACCTCATCTTTCCGCAACCGATGAAAAGGCCGAGGCGCCTCCAATCCGAACACGCTAAGCGGTTGGGGGGCGATGGGATGCACATGTATCCCCCTCCAAACGGCAACGACGGCGTGTTGCGTCGGGGAATAGACCAACCCCCCCGAAAGGCCCGGCGTAATCCGATCAAGGTGTCTTATCGACACGAGAGCCCACTTGTCTCGGGCTTCCGTGGCGCTGGCAAGCAACGCCCCCCGAGCCGGTTGTAACGCCAACCAAGTTTCCCTGGTGACGACAGGCTTCTCTGTTTCCCCGGGAAACCCCCACCCCACCAAAACCCCCGCCATCACCGCCAGCAACACCGCCAGCCCATGTAACGGAGCGCCCCCCGGAACCGGCGTGTACCCGGTCATCACAGCAATCATTCCTGTGACCGCGAACAATAACGCAAACGCTTGTCGAAGCGTCAAGTCACTCCCAGTATCCACGGCTCTCCTTCTCCTGGTCATACGCCCGGTCGATTTCGTCATCGACAGCGACGTGTTCATGGTCCCCCCCACACCAGGGACAAGCGTAGAACAACTCACCGTCAAACCGGGAAGCCAAGACATCGCCGTCAAACCCACAATCTTCGTCCGGGCAGACAAACCCGATTTCGTATTCGCAATCATCGACACGGCCTGGTCCTCTAGCCATCTGACGCCTCCCCGATCAGAGCCAAAGCGGCGTCCAAATCTTCGACCACTCCGAGGTATGCCGTCCCCCGACGAAACTCGCCTTGGGAATCAGACGCAATACTCCCGGCATAATACTCCTTCCGGAGTCTCCGGATTTCCGTGACAAACGCTTCACACTGTTCACATCTAATCCGAGCGTACGCACTCTTATCGGCTTGCGCCTGCTCGTAAGCGTCCATTAGTCTCCCCTTTCGTTAGGCGTTCAGAATAAGGGCGATTTGCGTTGCGATGATGAGGACAAAAGCGACGAGCGGCCACCCATCGGCCAACCACTTCTTCATCTCTCGCCCCCTATTGTTCCGCGTTGGCTTCATGGCGTGCGGCCTGGTACGCGAAACAGTCAGACAAGCACTCACAACCAGCCTCCAAGTATAGCGCGGCCACCGCCCATTTGACAACCGCGCTATGGCGTTCCAACGCCCGGAGCGTATCATGTGCTCGGGAGAGTAGTTCATCTTCGTGATCCATCTTAGACCTCCTTTCGTCAACGTAACGTCGTGGTCACCGGGAGGCGTTTCGCGGCTTCCGGATATTGGGCAGGCCAGCAAGCATCGACATGCTCCCTCACAAGCGGGACTAGTGCCCGCCCAATGTTATCGCCCCGCCAATGATTGTCTAAATCCGTAGGATCAATGACGTAGCACTCGACAGGATCAATACCGTCCGGGTCGTCCCCGTGCCCGGTAGACAGTACCGCGAACAAGTGGATCATCGGCGTTCCGGGGTCTTTCAGCGTGATGTCCGCCACGAAAAAGCCGGTGCCTGAACCCCCGTTACGTTGGTAAACCAACTTGTTGAGCCGTAGCGTGTTGTTACGCATCGTCCCCCACCGCCTCAGACCAGCCACACCGCGCGCAACCGATTTTCTTCACGCTGATCGGACCCTCAGAAAAGTCAACCAGCAGGTAGGTTTCCGGCCAGTCACATTCGGGACAGTCCTCATCGTGGCAAATCCTCGTTAGCCCTACGTCGTCGTTACACATCGTCAGTTCCGATCCAACGCAATGTGGACGACGTTGGAGGCGTTAGGGTAAACGACTAGTCCCCGGTCCCCGAACACCCGGAGTAGCCCGTCTTTCAGAGACACGTCGAACCAATGGCGGTAGGAGTTTGCCTCGGGTGGGAGGTAGAAGCGGAACATATCATGCTCCGACCCCACCGGAATCTCAGGGCTATACCCCCGGGTAACCGTGGCCTCACCAACGGGGACGAGCAACGCGGCCACCTGTTCTTGGTAGTACTTCACGTTCGCCTCCAGCCTCGTAATTTCCTTTTGAGCCCACGCCGGAAGCCGCTCTCTCCGCGCCTTCTCCCTTTCGATAATCGCATTCGGGTCCATCAGTTCTCCTTTCTAAAGTCGGACGATAACAGCGGAACATTTCGTGCAATCAGCGTTACCCCAATTCCACTCCCACTTGTGACGCTTGTGAGTATCAGCGGGCAAGTGCCCAGGCGAGTCCTCGAACCGGCTCCCGGTACGGTAGTGAAAGTCATCATACCCCTTATAAACCGGGGAGCCTTTCGCGCCCCACCGTCCTCCGGTGTCAAGCCAGTACAGCGCCGCGATAAACGCCCCCCACTCATCCCACGTCGCTCCGTTTTCGTAGCCGCTACCACCCGACGTTCCCGAGTTACGGGCGTAGCCGTTTCCTTCCAGCCGGACCTCGAACGCCCGCGCGAAGTCTCGGGAGCCGTGTCCTGTGACGGTCGGATAGACACCGGGGAGGTCATTTACAGCCCTGAAAATGTCTGTCCTCGTTAGGACGTTCGTGTGTAGTCTCATGTTAGCCGCCAATACTGAGTCGGGCGATAGCCGCGTCTAGGCGGGCCTCAAACTCTGGCCCCGGAATCCGTGCGGCCTTGTTTCCGCCGTCGATGTTATTTAGATGCTTCCCCGTGGTCGTTGACCACACGTTCACCCGAACCGCTGAATCCTCAGAGTCACGGAACGCGATGGGTGTTTGGTAGGAGAAATCAATCGTCAAGCCCCCAACCTTCACTCGTGCGTAGTTCGGCGTGTGACCGATACTCAGGTCTATGTTTGTCACTGCTTCGCTCCTTTCGTCGTTTACCCGGAATCGGTTTCTTCCCGTCCCGGCTAGGGTATCGGATTCGATCTTCCAAAGTCAAGGGCTGTGGCCCGATTTGTAAGTGATCCTAAGATTCAACCTCCGTCAGTCCTAAATGTCCGTTTTCTGAACTATGCCCGATAGGGGGTTTTTACCCGATCCCGGTGTGCTTTTCGGGGACTTTTTAGGATTGCTTCTAAAAAGGGGTGTTTTTCAGGTTCATTTTACGCTTGGGAAGACGGTGTTTTTACCCCTCTATACGTGACACGTAAATACTATTATTATTCTATTGTATTAATGATTATGTATTTAGGGGGGACACCCCTCACCACTTTTTTCTTGGGGTTACGAGAGCATGTCTCGGTTGTCAAGGTACAGCGGCTTACCGTGGGCAGAAGCGTAGAACGCGATATCAGAATCCGGCTCGCCACGGGTCAACCCCGAGGGGAAGTTGTAGACGAGTCGAAGGTTGGTTCCGAGGGTTGTTCCTGTGTCCAGGTCTACAACCTCCCACCCGTCAGGAAGGTAGAAGATGTTGGTTACTCCTCCGAGATGATCCTCGTTTTCGGTACAGCGGTTTGCAGGCATGTCAGGCTCCTTTCGTTTCGGAATCGGCTCTGGTGGTTCTGGCGTCGGAATCGGTTTTAGGTGGTTGCCCATTCGGGGGTTGGCAACGGTTGCCCGTCGTTTTTCAGCGGCACAATCATCCCCACGAAAGCATCCCCGATCAGTACGAGAACCGGCTTCTGAGGGGTAGCCCCCGGCACGAGAAGCATTGTTTGGTTGGAGGTTGCTACTTTCCCAAACTTCTCCATAAACACAGGGTTGAGTCGGAGGTTTGTTGCGTCCGTTCCGGGGACGTGATCTTTCACGATCCGCCCGACGTTGGGGTAGTTCCCTTCTGTGGTTGGCGCGGTCGTAACCTGTCCCGTGTTCGTCGTAAACATGACACGGTTTTGGTCCGGCTCGTGAACAATCGTCACCGTGTTCACTGTGTACCGATCTATCGGGAACATTTTCACGGCGACACCCAAGTCTTTAGCGGGAATGTTTACGCCGTCCTCGGGCCAAGAGTCAGGCAATCCTGACTCGGCGACCCGGTAGCGAGCCAGACAGTATTTGTCCGTCGTGGTGAAGATTGCGGACCCATCGGTTTCCCGTGTAATGTGAACGCAATCCAGGAGTGGGGTTACCCACTTTCCGGTTTCCGCGAACGGTGCCACGGATGCCACCGCGTTTTTCAGGTCTTGCGTTTTCATGTTTCAGGCTCCAATCTGATAGTCGGTTTTTCCTAGCGTCCCATGTTTGGGGCGTAGGGTCAAGCGTTTTCGGATTCGGTGCCGGTTTACCCGGTAAACGGATTCGGACCCGGGTACACTCCCCGTTTTTCATAATGTGCTACCAGCGCGTCGCTAATCGCGTCGTCTACGGCTTGCCAGTTGTCATCGTTGCGAGGACACCCGCAGGGCACGCGAACCTTGTCACCGTTGTATGTCGTGAGCATGTACCCGCCGCATCCGGGAAGCGATAGCCCATCGGCCTCCCACACGCTAGCCCACGGTCCTGACCAAACTTGGATTCGGTGCCGCATGTGTTCGGCGGAATAGTCGTAATCGGTTGTCACGCCGTATCTCGTCATGTTACCTCCTTTTGTTGGTAATTGTGGGCTGGTATGCCCGTTAGCGGCCTTGTGGGGGCCGTGGAGACGTTTACACGTCTTACCGGGTAAAACGGTACTCCGGCGATAATCTTAGGCGTGCTGGGCCGCGTATTTGGCTTTCCGGCGTGTTGACTCTCGTCCCGAGGCGTATATCCCGCCGTCAATCTGAGCCGTCCATTTGTATCCGTCTGCCGGGTTTGTCACGGTCACCGGCCATGTGTAGAATGTCCGTCTGCCGTTGTATTTTACTAATACACCTTCCTCGTCGGTTATGCGCCATCTGTCCATAATGTCCGTTTTATCCTTTCTACTTGTCCGGGTAGAGTGCAGTGAGTATCACGTCTTGCGTTCTCAATACCATCGCCTCGGTCGTCCCTTCGCACTCGATTGCCTGTTCGTCTGCGCCAAGTAGGGCTAGCGCACAGTTCACAATTTCTAACTGGCGTCGTGTCAGGTTGATCGTTACGCGGGCCATCATTCACTCTCCTCTCTGCTCGTTAGCACTCGTATAGGCACATCGGGCGCACCCTTGGAGTGTAGCCCCAAGGGTGACCCGACACAACTATCCGCCCCACATTCTCGCCAATTTCTCGGCGGTCATTGTCTCGGCCTCCCGTATTGTTTCGGGGGCCTTAGCGTGACACGGCAGGCATCGATTCTTGGGGAACCGCTCAAGCCATCGCACGACGGCCCCGCAATCTGGGCATAGCACGGGGGCATTCTCGGGGCGTGTGAGGGTGTCACACTCTGGGCACAATGTGGCCCCGGTCGTGGGCTCCCCACAGATGAGACACGGGGGACGTTCGGCGGTCATGTGAGCCCCCGTTCGTGAGCCTCGCGTCTCAAACGGGCATCGATGTGCTGGGCCGTCAGTCGGTAGCCTTTCCCGTCGCGTTGGTCGTAATGGATGCGGTATTCGCACCATCCGAACCCCTGCGCGGTTTCCCCGTGGGCTCCTTCGGTAGAGAAGAAACGCCAGTCCAGCGTCTCGGGCGTGCTCATGCGAACCGCCGGGGTTGGTAGGGACGCATCATCGCGCGTAGTGCCGCGTCCGTGTCCCGTTTCGCCGCGTAGCGTGCCTGGTGCGCCCGGCGGATTGTCCGGGCGCGTTCCTTGGCTTCCGGGGTCCGGGTGGAGTCTTCGTGGTGAGACATGATCTTATCCCTTCGGTATGCCACTAGCGGGATGCTAGGCGGGCACTACCGCCTCCGGGACGATTCCGGCGGCGATAGAACGCGGCTAGGCGTGTGTCTGGCAATAGTGCCATGCCCCCGAATAGGTCGGGTAGATTACGAGTGCCCCCGATGTTCGATAGCACGGCCAGAGTTGAGGGCTTCCGTCCCCATCGATTGGTTCCTGTCCGGACGTGAACACCTGCCAATAGTGCCGGGCGTGTGTCGTGCCGTGGTCGTGGCACGGTGCGGGGGTGTTCCACTGGTGAGCATCGCACAGAGTTACCCGTTCGATCTTGTACTTGTTCATTCTGCACCTTCCTAATTTTCGTAACTAAACCGGCTATTTACCGATTGCGCCCGTTTCGGGCGGAATACCCGAAACGGACACAACGGGCACTAGATTATTTCGGTGCCCAGGGAATCCGCGTAATCAAGCATCCCGCAACGGTAGGCGATGGGGTCGAGATTCTTGAGAGCGTAGGAGGTGGCGTATTCCATCCCGGCGATTGTCACGACCGGGTAGCACTCGTCTAGCATTTCGTCGTATTGAGGGATGAAAGCCCATTCTTCCATCTTGGTGTATTCGTCCGGTTCCATGTCGTATCCTTTCTGTTGTGCTCGCCCCCGGTTGGGGCTCACTAGGTGAACCGGGCGATTCTCGGAAGCGCTCCCCCGAGAATCACCCTACCCATCTAGGCGATAGTCCATCCTCCGTGCCCGTTCACGGTGTAATCGGGATAAGGGTCAACAGTAGCGACTAGGCGCGCGGTATCGGTTACCCCGTTGTCGTGAGTCTCGCACAGGAAGATATGCGCGGGGTAGTCAGGATCAGGGTCAACCCCTGGGAGGAAGAATCGGTAGGATTCCGCATCGGTTGAGTAACCGCCAGCACCTAGCGCCAGAACCCCAGCGGGAGCGTAGGCGAGGGAGACGGAATACTTGCGGGTACGCGCCGCACAAGCCCACTCGTGGGCTTCCCCTTCGCCGGTAAACTCATCCCCTAGCCATCCCTGGCAATCCTCGCACGGTGCGCCATGCCCGCCCGGGCAGTAGTCGGGAGGATTCCCGCAAGTGAGACAATCGGGACCATAGGGCTCAGTCTCGTCATAATCGATATAATCGGACATTCTGCACATCCTTCCTAGTTGGTAACAATTCGGACACCAGCACGCTTACCGGTCGAGGTATAGCCCCACACCCACACGTAAGGCCATTCAGTCTCGATCCACTCGACAGTGAGACGGACCCACCGGCCCTCGTCGTCGCGCGTGGTGATGGTGGAGCCGATGGTGGGAACGTTCGTGGTCATGGCGTGACTCCGTATTGTTTCGCGTACTCCCATGACCCGTTAGTCGCATCACTCCACCCGTCAAGGAAAGCGTTGTAGTGGGGGTGTGCCCCAAGTCTCCTATCCCAGTACGTGAGCGTGCAAGCGCACTCCCACCCGTCGCATTGGCGGGGTTTCGTGGATTCCCGGCGGCCTTTCCGATACATGGTCGCGGGTGATTCGTTGCCGGTCATGCCCTCGCTCCCCTCGCGTGGTGGTGGAGCCATTGCACGGCGGAAGGGGTGGGCACCCGCTTCAGTGAGGCGTGGCCTACAGCGCTAGTACACGTCCAGAGTCCCTCGCGATCCAACGTCACGGACAATGGTCCGAACGTTACGCGCGGGCGAGGCTGGCTACTCGTGAGCGCATCCGTGAGGGCACGGTCCACGATGGCGGGAACCTTGGCATCGGTGAGGCAGTAGGTGCTCATGGCAGGGCCTCCCTTGGCCTTGGCTAGTGCTTCCATACCTTCACAATAGCGGAAACTAACCCTAGATTCAACCCCCCGAAGATAACGATTAGGTAACGATTCCACGCGCGGGCGGGAAGCCACTAACCGGACAAGGCCACCCCCATGCCCATAGGGCATAAAACGGACATAACGCTAGCGATGCATAACTATGCATCACACGGCATAACCACGCGCGGGCGGGGTGCCGCCACGAGGTCGAACCCGGCAGGCGGACAAACCGGACATATACCCTAAGGCATACATAGGCCATACGCGCGGCCAAGGCAGACATACCCGGCATACCCGACAGAGGGGACGGCCACGCGCGAGCGGGAGGCGTGCATAAACATGCACACGAGTGCATAAACATACGCATAACCATGCATCGGACGTACGCGACACACCACACGAAAGGGACAGCGTACGCATAAAGGATAAAAGGGACACGCCCCGCGAAGCGTGCGAGCAGGCCGAACCCGGCGAGCACCACAGGCCAGGCGGAAAGGACAAACCGGACATATAGACACAACAGGGAAACATCCCATTTTAGTACGCTAAAGGGACATTTTGCGCCAGGTCCCCCACCCCCACACGTAATTGGACCCCCAAACTTCATACTGGCAGGGTATAGTGGTGGGTAAGACTGATGGAAAGGAGCAGTAGATGTTCTCGAAAATAGCGAAGGGTGTGAAAGAGGGGTTCGTGTTCCACTACCCTCGAACCCGGAGGGAAATCGCGTACCGGCGCGGAGTGGAGACGGGTGAGATTGCGGCGTGGAAGTATGGGTATGCGCTGTTTGTCACCCTCTTGTTTTTTGACGGGGCAGGACTCATCAACTTGGTGGCGGTGTTCCGGAGGGTGATCGAGTTTGACCCGCTTGTGGTTTCTGGGTTGGTGCTCGGTGCCGGGATGCTCGGGGTGTCTGCCGGGGTTGCGTGTTTCCGGAACTGGGCGGCTAACCCGGACTTGGTGATAGAGACGAGGCCGCGTGGGCGTCCGCCGAAAACGCCGATGTAGGCTCATAGAGAAGTCGATTGTGGCGGGGGGCGTCTGGTTTCTTCTGAGTGTTTCGGTTCCGGCACATGCGGGGAGCCCGTCTTCGGAGGTTGCATACTTTTTCGCGCAGACGTGGACCAGGCAGATAACCCCGGTGGTCACAATTATTCCCCCCGAAATAACGGTAATCCCCACCGGATTCGAAGTAGAGTTGGGCAAGGAAACGGGCTTGGTGTTGACGATGGGCGTTTTTGCGAACGGGGAAGCGATGTTAGAGTATCGAACAGGGGCGGGTTGGGCGGTGTGGCCGACCCCGATTGAGGTTGTGAACGGCCAGGGGGCTCTAACGTGGGCTCCCCTTCAAACTGAGGTTTATCGGGTGTTTTTTGGGTCTACACCAACGGGGCGAACCTATTCGGATGAATTTCGGATTGAAGTTTTTCGACTTGTTGACCGGGTTATGCCGGTTGCTATGAAGTATGTGGGGGTTCCCTATCGGTTGGGGGGTAAAACGCCGGGGGCTTTTGATTGTTCTGGGTTTACAAAATGGGTTTATGCGGAGGTTGGAGTGGTGCTTCCTGATGGGGCAGACGCCCAGGCATTAGTGGGAACAGTAGTTACGGCGGCGGAGGCACGTCCCGGAGACTTGTTGGCGTGGCCGGGGCATATTGCGATTTATGCGGGGGACGGAATGAGGATAGATGCGAACCGTCCGGGGTCAACGGTGCAGGTTCGTCCGATATTCGGGCGCCCGGTGTATATCCAAGTTCTCCCTTAAAAACATCTCGTATTCGGGATAACAACCACCGGATTCGGGGACCGAAAATTTTTCGATATGCTATTCTTGTTTCTAAGACGACTTGATTAGGACACACGGTTTATGGCTACTAACGCCGGATCAAAAACGATTACCGACCAGGAACTATTCCTTGAGATTTTGAAGGGTGTTAAGGAAACCATGGCTGAGGGGTTCAAAGGTGTCAACCAACGGTTCGACACTATGGAGGAGCGTCTTCGTGCGGCGGCTACCAATGAGCGTCTTGAAAGCGAAATCAAGCGGTTGGATCGGGAGGATTGTTTGAACCGCGACGCGATCAAACTCTTGAGGGATGACGCGAAACTGGAAACCGAGAAGGCTATTCAGTCGTTCCGTTGGCGTTGGGGGGCTGTGGTCTCCGCGATTGCGGTTGGTATTTCTTTGCTCGGGGCTTTCGTTCTCGACTAGAAACGTTACCAAAACGTTACCTTTGTTTGTTGCGAACCGGCCAGGTCGGTGATATTCTTAGGGGTACCGGCACTTGAGTTTTGAAGGAGGGTGCCCAAGAGTGAAGGGAGAATGTGACATGACTTGGATCACTAAAACGCCTTACAAGCCGATTCATCAATGCTCGTGGCCGGACCTCGAAGTAGAGAAGTCGGTGGGTGCTGGGTCGGTGTGGGAGTGCGACGAGTGTGAACGCCGCTTTATTGTCGTTGAATATGAAGGGGTCTTGATGTGGGTGCGTGCTACTGGTGGTGCTTTGGAGTTGCGGCAGTTGATGGAAGACGGTGTTGCGTAGGTGGAAATTAGGTCTATGACACTTCAAGAAGTCGAGCAAGCGATATACGACACATACCAATGGTGGCATCGTGAAAAACCTGGTGTTCACCCGCGCGAGGTCGGCACTTTAGCCGACCTTTGGCGTCGGGTGGACTATCTCTATTCGAAGGAGGGACATGACGACTATCGCGGCTAGACAAACCAAGAAGGGTGTAGAGTTTGCATACGACACCCGAGCGACGTGGCACCACAACGTCGATGGGGTGGATAAGGTTTTCACGAATGGCGAAGTCACGTTTGCTCTTTCAGGAAACCTTCGTATCGCGAACTTGCTTGAACACACCCTTGAGGTTCCGGAGTTCGCAGAAAAAGATACGGACCTTGTGAAATGGGCTGTCGCTAAGTTGGTTCCCGAGATTGTTGCGTGTGCGAAAGGGGGGGATGCGACGAACACCAAGGAAGGGTCTGTGGGTCTCCAACTTCAAGGTATTTTCGCTGTTCGAGGGTTGTGTGCGTATCTCGCGGATGATGGTTCTGTTGTGCTCAATTCAGAAGGACTATACGCTGTGGGGTCAGGTTCTGAGTTTGCTATCGGTGCGTTGGCTCATGGCTCTACGCCAGAAGAGGCGGTGGCTATTGCCGCTCGGTATGACTCATATACCGGGGGTCCGATCCGGACACTGTTTGTTCCTAACACGAAGGAGACGAAGTAATGGCTACGAACGACGGACCAGTGGCGCTATACACACAACTTCCGGAATGTGTAGATGAGCGGGGGCATAAGTTCTCGGTCGGCCCAAGCCGCATCCCGGTCTGTGAGCGATGCGGTCTTACTCGTGGTCCGGTGTCGCTTCCCGACCCCCTCCCGGGATGGGACCCATACCACCCGCCTCAATACCCGTACTACGGCAATCGTTACCGCATTGTGTGTTGCGGGGGCTAGACTGGTCGTATGACGAACCTCGATACTCTCGAAACCTCTGATCTTGTGGCGGAACTTGCTCGTCGCGGGGCTATGCCTCGTTGTCGTTGTGGAAAGTGGCAGACTTATATCGGTATCTATGATTCAGATGGGTACACGATACGCTGTCACGGATGTCTCCGGGCTATCGGAAGATGTACCTGTTAATGACGAAAGATTTGGTGGTCCCCAAAATCGAGGAGCGTACGCGCCGTCAAGTGCTACGCCGCCTCGGTACTCGCACCCCACGGCAAATCGCGGACGAGATGGGCGTTACGCCCGATGTGGTTCTTGCGGTGAAACGGGATATCGTGGATTCGATGGATGCCCTCACCGTTGACGAGCATGTTGCCAAAGCGTTTGTGGACCTCCAAGAGGTTGTGGGCATGGCGATGTCTGAGTTCCAATCCACTGAGGATGCTCGTTCGAAGGCTCCGCTGTTGAGCGCGGCAGTCACCGCGACGAAAACGACGTTGCAGATGCTAGAAAAGTGGGCGTCCAAGAATTCGGGCGCTGTTGAAACGCTGAACAAGAAGAGGCAGTCTGAACTTATCACGCTCATGCAACGTACGGTGGATTCTGGTGTTGAAGAAATCGCGGAAACGTACGACCTTGACAAGCAAGAGTTGTTTGACGTGTTCAACCGTAAACTCGTTGAAGCCGCGATGGATATGGAGTCTAGGAACGCGCTAGGAGATTAACGTGGACCTTGTAAACCTCGCCAATTCAACCGTTGTTCAGCGGGAGAAAAGTTTCCAACGTGAAGATCACTTCAACAACCCTGTCAAATGGGCCGAACAGTTTCTCGGTGTGAAGTTGTGGACCAAGCAGGCTGAAGTGGCTATGGCGCTGGTGGACAACAAGAACGTGGTTGTCAAAGCAGGTCACGAGGTTGGGAAATCTTGGCTTGCGGGGCTCCTCATTTGTTGGTGGATTGATACGAGATGGGACAAGCCGGGTGGATGCTTCGTCGTCTCGACTGCTCCGTCCACCAAGCAGATTAACGCTATCGTGTGGCGGGAAGTTCGGAAATTCTACAACCTCGCCAAAAAACGTTACGAGGCGGGCGAAGCCGACCACATGCTTCCTGGGTACATCACGGCGGACGCCCACTGGCGTCTTCCTGATGGCATCGAACTGGGATACGGTTCCAAGCCCCCGGAGGGGAGTTCTTCGGAGGACGGAACGGATACCATGTCTGGTATCCACGCTCGATACGTGTTGGCTGTTGGCGATGAGGCGGTCGGGCTTTCTAAAGGGCTGATCGGTGACCTCGCCAACATCACCTCGAACGCCACTTCGCGTCGGTTTCTGATCTGTAACCCGACTAACCCGCTTTCCTATGTGGCCTCCATCTTCAAGAGGAAGTTGAAGTCGTGGTATGCAGTCACTATTAGTGTGTTCGACTCCCCCAACTTTCACGGGGGGGAGGGTTTTGGCCCCGAGGTTCTTGAAACGTTGGTGGACCAGTCGTACGTTGACGACATCATTGACGAGCACGGGCTCGACTCCCCCACGTACACATCCCGCGTTCTTGGCGAGTTTGCGTGGGATATGGGCTACACGCTTATTCGCCCCGAGGACGTGGCAATGGGGTTCGACACGGATATAGAACCCTCCCCCGACTCCTCTTTGGTGCTTGGTGTAGACGTATCCCGCTCTAAGGCGGGGGACAAGAATACCGCTTACGCTTTCCGGGACGGCGTTTTGCGGTTCATTGATTCGTGGAACGAGCCCAACGCGATCAACACCGCCAACCATATTCATCGGTTGGCGGTTGAAAACCTTGCTGTTGAGGTTCGTATCGACGGGGTTGGTCTGGGAGGGCCGATTGCGGACTATGTGCGCGAGGTGGCTCAACGAGAGGGGGCACATTACGAGATTATTGAAATCCTGGGGGGAGACCGTTCACCCGATCCGAAACGGTGGTACAACTTCAGGGCGTGGATGTACTGGCATTTCAAAGAACGTCTTTCTAGGGGCGAAATTGACTTGGACGTTGAGGACGACAAGTTGCAGGAACAACTTCTGGGCATCGAAATCAAGAAGCGGCTGAGCGGAAACGACACCCTGCTTCTGGAAAGCAAGGAAGAGATGAGGAAGCGCGGAGTTTCCAGCCCGGACCACGCAGATGCGGCGATCTACGCGGCTATTGATCTCACCCCGTGGACGGGGAATCCGTGGAACGCCCTAACACCGGGATCGGTGATTGCGAAAGACCCGGCTGAGTTTGGGATGCAAGACATCCATTGGGACGCCATCGAATTCTAGGGAGTACAATTAAGGTATGAAAAACGACCGAATTCGGGAGATTACAGACGAATTAGCCGCCTTGTCTGTTCGTTACCAAGAAGACATGGGGGCGCTTCGGGAAGACCTCGACCTTACCACGAGACAACTTCAGCGTTTCAAGTTGGAAGACGAAGGTTGGATTTTGCTTCGTGGTGCTTCCGAAGGGGATGAGGGGCCGACTCTCGACCAAATTCACGAGATGTCGAAGATTCTTCGTGCGGCGGTCGCGGAATCACCCCTTCCTAAACAAGCGAATAACCTTCGAGCGTCCTATACGTTCAGCGAAAAATTCATTGTTCCCGGTCTCGACGGCTCGACGGAGCCCGCTAAACGGGGTGCCCCCTCCACAAAAGCAACGGCAGAGAAGGCGCTTAGAGATTTTGCTTCTTCCCGTACTGCCAAGCGATACTTGTTCGGGAAAAACGCTCAAGAACTGATTTCAACGGCCTGTTCAACTGATGGTGCGTACTTTTTGCTCGGGGATGACAAAACGAAGGCTGTACACGTTGTTCCGGTGGGCGAAATAACTGGAGTTTACACGAACGAAGATTTTCCTGACGAGATTTGGGCGTATCAACGTCAGTGGGGTTCGAATCCGGTAAAGAAGGCGTGGTATTACACCGATACGTTTGAGGGGGCTCGGGAGTCGTCGCTTCCTGAATCGGCTAACTCAATCGAAAAAGTCCGGGTAGACAAGTCGAAGACGATGCTTGACTTGACCGTTAACAACCAGGCGGGCTGGGTGTGGGGGGTTCCCGATTTGTGGGCGGGCCATGTGTGGAGCCGCAACTATCTGGTGGCGATCAAAGACGGTTTGGAAGTTACGTCGTTGATGGCTTGGTTGTCCGCGAAGGTTAAAAAGCAATCACAAGCGGGTTCTGATGCTGTTGGGGTGAAAGTTGGTGCTGGGGGTAAAGCCGGGTCTGTTCAAACGTATGGTCAAGGTAACTCTATAGACACCTACGCAACAACGGGCAAGGCTTACGATTTTGAGGCGCTACGACCGCTTGCCTCGCTTTATGCTCTTGCGGCTGGGGTCTCGGTGGTAGACCTTCTTGCTTCGCCTTCCGCCGCTGGAGCGTCGTATGGTTCGGCGCAAGCGCTTGCACCGGGGATGCGTCGTGCTATTGCAACGCGACGTGAAAAAATTGCGGCGTGGGTGGAGCGGGTGCTCGAATGGGCGACGGGGACATACCACCAAGTTACTCCGGCTTCTATCGAAGAAGTGGAGCCATATCGTAAGATGCAGATGCTCCAACTTGCGAACATGAGCGGTTTGTTCCACTCCGATGAAACACGGCCAGAGATGGCTTATCAGGCGGGGATCACTTTGAAACACGATTCTGAGCCGGATGGGTACTTGGTTCCGAACAACGAAAAGTCGTTGCCACGTAAAGACATCGACACCGACGCTAACCCGAAGCAAACGAAAACGTCTCCAAGTCCTAAACAAGGTAAAAGCGATGGTACCGGCGGGCAAGGCTCGACAGCGGCGAACGACCAACGGACCGATACGGTTTCGTAGCATGGTAGACTGGGTTTCAGGAAAGGAGGCGTAGTGCAGATTCGTCAGCAGTTCGTGACTTCGAATTCTCGTGTATTCGGGGGGACGAACGGGTGCAAAACGATCACGATTCATGAAACGGCAAATTTTACGCCGGGGGCAAACGCGGCGATGCACGCCAAACTCCAATCGAATGGTAATCCGGGTCGGGAAGCATCATGGCATTGGCAGGTAGACGATAAAGAAGCCATCCAGTCTTTTCGACACGATCAACAATGTTGGCACGCTGGGGATGGATACGGGCCGGGAAACTTCGATTCTATCGCTATCGAATTGTGTGTGAACCCGGACAGTGATTGGGCGACAACGGTTCGTAATGCGGCGTCGTTGGTTCGCAAAATACTCGCGGAACACCGGACGATCACGAAGATTGTTCAACACAACCACTGGTCCGAGAAAAACTGCCCTGCTCGACTCCGGTCGGGGTACGCCGGAATTACGTGGGGCGATTTTCTTGCGCTGACCAACACCGCTCCACCTATTCTTGGGAGCCGCACTCTCAAGAAAGGGGATTGGGGCGAAGATGTGGGTGACCTCCAACGTCGTTTGAACGTTCTCCCTTCTCGTCTAGACCGGCTTGTCGATGATGAGTCATATGGTCCGTTGACTACTCAACGTGTTGCGGAGTTCCAAGAACTCTCGGGTATGACGGTAGGGACCGGGGTTTTCGATGCTGTGTCTTACGCCTTGCTGTTGAAAGCGGAGAGCCCGCCAGAACCTGAACCCCCACTAGAGCCTGAGCCGAAAAAGAAGCCGTGGTGGATTCCACCCCTCGCCACGGGAACAACGTACATAGGAGCATTTAAGAGAATGATGACGAAAACGATTGAAATTACGGTCCCAACTTTTGAGGGGCTTGCTAAAGGCTTTGTTGCTTGGGTCCACGACCTGTATATCTCCAATGTCCGGACGTTTGCACCCTACCTCGCCGCAATTCTTTTGGCGTGGATAACACCCGCGCTTAGGTGGTTAGGCATCCAACCAGATGAAGGCGCTCTTATTGCCGCTGGGGCGGGTTTCCTCGCTTGGTTGTGGTATGTTTTGGCGCGGACTTTTGAACGCCAGATGAAGTGGCCGTTGCTCGCAAAAATTGGCGGCTACATGCTTATCATCCCGAAGACCCCGACGTATGAGGCTCCAACTTCTAGGTAGGCCCCCTAGTAGAAAGGAGTTCGTATTACCCCGCCCCGGTTATTCGGGGCGGGGTTCTTTTTCCGTATGCTAAACTGATTAGTGACATGACCACACGTAATTTGTTCGAGGCCGCAACCCTTATCGAATCCCCTACTGAGGGTCTTTGGAAAGTGCGCCTCATCAGCGAAGGTAAAGGAAGTTCGGGTATTTATCCGGCTGAATTGCTCCAAGAACATTACACGGCTTTTAATGGCCCTACGCTTTCTTTCGAGAATCACCCGACGTGGGCGGGAGGCCCTGAATCCCGGAATTTCAAGCAAATCGTTGGTCAAGTCGTAGGCGAAACGTGGGTTGATGTTGACGAACGTGGGAAGCAGGGGGTTTATGCGAATTGGGAGCCGGACCCTGAACACCGTGAACGTCTGGAACGATACAAGAAAAGCCTCGGCCTGTCCATTTACATCGAAGGCGAAGGGCATCTCGATGCTGATGGCGAGTTTGTCGTAGATTCTTTCAACGCGAACGATCCATATAAGTCGGTTGACGTGGTAATCGCTCCCGGTCGTGGTGGGAGGTTCGAAGAGTCTCTAAAAGAAATGTACTCGCATAGACGCGAGGAAAAACCTAGTGCTGAACCCTCGGCACTTAAAGGAAAGGAAACAATGGAAATGGATGAAAAGGCAATTGAGGCTATCAACGCCTTGACCGCCCAGGTGTCCGCCCTTGTGTCCGCCAGCACCGCCCAGGCTGAAGAGGTTTCTCAGCGCGAGGCCGACGAGAAGGCTGTGGAAGAGGCTGTTGCTACGCGCATGGCTTCTATCGAGGCTATTGAGGCGGCACGCGAGAATCTTCTTCCTTCTCAGGTTAAGCACCTGATGGCCGAGGCTAAGGCTGGTACGGACGTTGCCCCTCTAATCAAGGCGGCAGAAGAGGTTGCTACTGAGGCTAAGGCCGCAGTAGAAACGGGCGCCGTAGGTCGAGTCCTTGGTGAGTCTCAAGAGTTCCGCGTTGGATCATGGAGGAACAAGTAATGGCTACTAACTGCGTTTACCGCAATACGGATTCTCTGAACCGGGTTGAAACCCTTGCCGCAACTTATGCGGAAGGCGAGCCGACTCTTTCTCTCGCGCTTAAGCCGGTTGTTACTGTTACCGCCTCTGGTGACCACACTTCGACAGAATCGACTTTCTACGCGCCTCTTACTGTTTCGGGTATCCCGGACGGTGGGGTTGGGCTCACGGGTAAGCAGGTTGTTTTGGCGTTTGATGGTACGTGGGAGTTCCTGGCAACAGGCTTCACTGACACAGCCCCCGACCCTGAGACAATTACCCAGGGTACCGCGATTTACCTGGAAGTTGGTGTTGGTCTCACTACTGAGTCTTCGGGCAACACGTTGTGGGGCTATGTTGACTTCCCGCCTGGTTACGACAAGACCCGTGGATATGTCCCGGTTCGGATTGGAGCGTAAGCGATGACTGAATACAAGGACCAGTTCACCCTTGACGGTCGCCTTAAGCCTGCCCACCCTTCTGTCACCCGCACAAAAGTGCAGGAGGCTGATAGGCTTCTTACTGCCGCTCTAAACGGAGACCGCATTGCCTCTGGTAAGTTGGCGGAAATCCACACAACCTCCGACCTGCCGTTCACGCTGGCGCACCTTATTTCGTCTGTACTTATTCCGCAGTTCGATGAGGCTCCTCGTGAATGGTCGAAGATCGCTACGGTTCGCACCGTTCCTTCGTTCGAGAATGTTCGTCTACACTCGTTGTATGGCGAACTGGCTGGACCGGGCGTTGCGGAAACGGGCGGTCTTCCTCGGGTTCCTGAAGCGACTCCGTACCCATACACCACTATTACTGGCCGCGAGGCGTTCTACGCCAAGATTGCCAAGAGCGGTGCCAAGTTCGGGTTCACCTGGGAGTCTCGGATCAACGACATCGAAGGTGTCTACGACAACATCCCGAACGACCTTCTCCAACTTGCGTTGGATACGGAAGAGCGGGAAGTTTTCGAGGCTCTGACCACGGGTGCAACCACCGAAATGACTGGTGGCACTCTCCCGGACGGTACGGTTATTCCGATCAACGCACCAATTAGCCCTAACGCTATTTGGCAGGCGATCATCGAACTCGCGGCCCGTACGGTGAACAGCCGTAAGGTTGGTCGTTCTTCGAACGGCTACAACGTGATTGTTCCGATTGGGACGAAAGACTTCATCGACTGGAAACTCAACCAGATCATGATTTCGATTCAAGACGGCTCGATCACTTATGGCCCGGGAGACCGTTCGGCCTTGTCGAGTGTCGAGGTTATCGAGTCTGCGTACGTCACAGGTACCAAGTGGTATGTCATGCCTAAGCCCGGTGGCGTTCGTCGTCCTGTGCTAGAACTTGGTCGTCTTCGTGGCTACGAGGTTCCGGAACTTCGTGCAAACGGAAACACGGGTGTCTACCTCGGTTCTTCAGCGGTTGTTCCGTTCAACGAAGGTTCGTGGGACAACGACACCATCGACTATCGCGTGCGGTATGTTTGTGGTGGTATTCTGTGGGACAAGACCTTCATCCTCTACTCTGAGGGTGACGGAACCGCGTAGTTTCTCGCTTCCAAACTCCGGGAGCCCCCGTCCACTTTGTGTGGGCGGGGGTTCTTGGTTTCCCCCGAAAAAGTGTGCTACACTGGTGGGATTGTGCTAGACTGGAACAAGTTATTCCCTGCTGATGTAATTGGCAAGCATGACTGGCTGTTAACCAGTTCGTTCAGGTTCGACTCCTGAGCGGGGAGCGTGGTATTGTACCTTGACACCTCAACAGTGGAATGAGTGTTTTGACCGGGACCGCCAATCTCGGTCTTTCGGGGTATGGGCCAGCGGCTAGGCCGCCTGATTTGGGATCAGGACATCTTCGTGGGTTCGAGTCCCACTACCCCGACAAGGGGGACCGCTTGCGGTTCCTTAGCCGCTTCTTTGGGTGGTCTAGCAAACCCGGAGGAGAAGAAAGTACGGGGGTGAGAGGCTAGTACCCCCCGAAATCAACGCAAGCAACGCGCCTCTAGTTTAACTGGAAAAACCGCACCCTCTTAAGGTGTCAGACTCAGGGTTCGAATCCCTGGGGGCGCACGGCTCCGGAGTACAGGGGAACAATGGCGGGATGACTCCCCGTTCACCCCTGTCCGTCTCTTCGTTACGATACCGGAATCGGTAGGGACTATTTGGCGGGATTAGTCACTCGCAGACTCCTATAGAAGAGACGTTTTGGCAATTTAGTCCAGTGGAACGGACGCTGGTTTGAAGCACCAGAGACACCAGTTCGATTCTGGTAGTTGCCGCCACGCGCATGTCGTATAGTGGCCTAGTACCTCTGCCTTCCAAGCAGAAGACGCGAGTTCGACTCTCGCTATGCGCTCCAAACGCCGTAACCTCCGGCGGACCCTCCTCTCCGGACTGGTGGGACTGGGATGGGGAGCAGGCTTCAGTTAGGCTCGAAGCCGAGGAGAAAGGGGCATAGCCCAGCCCCAGGGGTATTATCGGCTTGGTGAAATGGAATCACGTCAGTCTCCAAAACTGAAGTCGGGGGATCAATACCTCCAGCCGGTGCCACGCCTTTGTGGTTCAGTGGTTGAACGCAGTCTTGGTGAGACTGAGGCCCAAGTTCGATTCTTGGCTAAGGCTCTATGGGACAGATCGGGGATGAACCGTATCTGGTATCCAACAGGGACGCGCACCTGCCAGCAACGCGCACTATATCCTCGTGGTCTGTTGGCATGGCCGGTCGGTCTTTGGAACCGATAACCTTCGGGAGCCTAGGTTCGATTCCTAGCGAGGATGCTCGACGCAGGGTAGAGGAGTTCGGTCGTCCTCGCCAGTCTCATAAACTGGAAATCGCATCTAAGAGGTTCAAATCCCGCCCCTGCTACGCCAGTCCGGTGAAGGTTCACCACCCCGACTGTAAATCGGGCGCTTCGGCAAGGTGGGTTCGATACCCACGGCTGGCACGCACGAAACACCTTTTCCCAGTTGAGGGTGTTTCCTTGGTTCCCGATCCATTCAACATCGGTGTTCTCAACTGGGTTTGCGCTCGTGGTCCAAAGGACACGACGCCTGCCTACGGAGCAGGAGATGGGGGTTCGATTCCTCTCGGGCGCGCTCTACTCCCGATTCGTCTAACGGCAAGACGGCTGTTTCTGAGGCAGTCTATCGAGGTTCGAATCCTTGATCGGGAACGTAAGCCGATGTCGGACACTGGTTAGTCCCTCGTTCTGATGAAACGATGAAGGTGGTTCGATTCCACCCATCGGTACCAATCGCTATCAGGCGCATGTGGAAGCGCGGAGGCCCCATAAGCCTATGGTTCAGGTTCGATTCCTGGGATAGCGACTCGTGGTGACTGTAGTTCAATGGTAGAACGCTGGTTTGTGGTACCAGTCATGGCGGTTCGATCCCGCTCAGCCACCCCAGGAAACGTCGCATAGTCTGGACGATTGCACTTCCCCGCTAAGGAAGAGGGTGTCAAAGCCCCGTGGGTTCAAATCCCACCGTTTCCGCGTAGCCCCCTTGCGCTATTCACTAAAAGGACCGTGAGGGGAACAAAGGAGGCTCGCATAGGCGTGCTTATCGGTCTTGAAAACCGTGATGGTGTAACAGCCGTGGGGGTTCGACTCCCTCAGCCTCCGCGCCCGCTTAGCCCAATTGGTAGGAGGCATCTGCCTTAGGAGCAGAACAGTGCGAGTTCGAATCTCGTGGCGGGCACAATTGGGTACGAACTGCTAGCACAGTCCCGGTAATGTGCCGGTAACCTAAGAGGGCTTGTAGCATAATTGGTAATGCGCCTCGCTTGCAACGAGATGACTGGGAGTTCGAGTCTCCCCTGGTCCACTCTTGGCCTATTGATCTAGTGGGAGTGATACCTGTTTCTCAGACAGGAGGCGAGGGTCCGATTCCCTCATAGGCTACGATGCACTAGAGGTCTAACTGGCGAGACACTTCTTTCGTAATGAAGAGAACGGGGTTCGATTCCCCGCTGGTGCTCCGGGGGTATCGTCCAGTGGTAGTACCGCTGGCTTTTAACCAGCAGACCGGGGTTCGATTCCCCGTGCCCCCACCAACTCCTCAATAGCGAATCTATGCCGGACTTTCCGAAGGTCGGGTCTCGGGTCTGACTCCCGATGAGGGGTCCACGCTCTCGTAGCGCAATTGGCAGAGGCGTCCCCCCTAAAAGGGGATTAGTGAGGGTTCGAATCCCTCCGAGAGCACGCGCTCGTCGGCATTGGTGCAACGGCTTTCGCTCAAAACGAAAGTGCTGGGAGTTCGAATCTCCCCGGGCGTACCAACCCCTTATGGTGTAGAGGTAACATGCTTGATTGTCGATCAAGAGTCGGGAGTTCAATTCTCCCTGGGGGGACGATAGGCCCTTGTCGTCTACGGGTTAGGACCGCACTCTTATAAGGTGCAGAAGAGGGCTCGACTCCTTCCAAGGGTACTCGATGGCGATATGGGCGAGTGGTTAGTCGCCTGTCTGCAAAACAGGAAACCCGAGTTCGATTCTCGGTATCGCTTCCAAGGCGCGGTGCTGTGTTGGTTTGGCACTCGGACTTTCAATCCGGGCTACGCGGGTTCAATTCCCGTTCGCGCTACAAAGCCTTCGTGGTCCAACGGATGACGATACTCGGCTCCTATCCGAGAGATTCAGGTTCAATTCCTGACGGGGGCACTCGGAGCCTTCCATTAGATAAGACCAACCGCGTATCCCGAAATGGTCGCCGGTAGTTGGCGCTCTGAACCTGCTCGCATCGTCCAATGATAGGGCCTTGGTTTTACACACCAATGACGAGGGTTTGATTCCTTCTGCGAGTACCACGCTCACGTACCCCAATTGGCAGAGGGTGTCGGCTGAGACCCGGCATACGTGGAGGTTCAAGTCCTCTCGTGAGCACCAAGCCCTTTTGGTTCAATGGGAGAACGTCTTCCTTGTAAGAAGAAAACGGGGGTTCGATTCCTCCATGGGGCTCCATACCTCCTTGGTCAAGCAGACATGACGCTCGTCTTCTAAACGAGAAGCCGGGGTGCAATTCCCCGAGGGGGTGCTATGATGTTCTTCAACGGAAAGGGGCGATATGACACTAGGGATAGCACAACGGGCGATTCTCGCTCCTAACGCATCAACAGCCCACCTGTCTACGGCTCTTCTAGATATGAACCTCCAATTCATGCGGTTTGTGCCGTGGCAGAGGGCGATGACGATGTATGTTCGTGGAAGCGTGAACATCATCCAGCCGTATATGCGGGAAACTGAGTCGGGCGTGCGGGAACCCGTTTTTGTCAAGACCCCTTCTTACCACATCTTCCTCCCCTTCATCGTGACGCTTCGGCAATTCGTGTACGACCCGTATGCGGGCTATCTTCGGTCCAATTCCCCAATTGCTACGAAACGGGCGATTCTCACACGAGACGGTTTTCAATGCGCCTATTGTGGAGAACGGGGAACAACCGTTGACCACATTATTCCGCAATCGAAAGGTGGCGGGAACACCTGGGAAAACCTCATCACGGCTTGTCAAGCGTGTAACAATCGTAAGTCGGACAGAACCCCCGAGGAAGCCGGGATGAAGTTGTTGTTTCAACCGGAGACGTACGATGGTGGTAGGTCCGATATCGAAGCCGAGATACACGGATATTTGATGGTTGAAGCAGGCGTGATTTACTAAAACACCCATTCCGCGAAGGTACCGGAACCCCCGAGGTTGTAAGTGGCCTCGGGGGTTTTGTGTCGTGATAAACTAGCCTTGCGGCCCCCGTTGAGCGCGTCCTCCCTTCCGATGCTCCGGGGGCCGTCTTTATGCTGATACAATGAACACAGGAGGTTTGACGTGACTAATCGTGGGGTTGTTCCGGTTGATATCACAACCGATATCGGCAAAATGCGAACCTATACCCGGGACACTACCTATGTTGCTTTAGACCCGCCCGAGGTTGGGTATGGGGATTATACGAATTACTCGGACGATGAATTGCAGATGTTTTTAGATCGTGCCGACGATTCGATTACGCGAGCACTCGGGTATTACTATCTTGACCTCGCGGCCCAAGCCTCTTTAGTTGCTATCAGTATTTCCGATTTTGACCTGAAGATCAATCAAGAAAACCGGGCGAAACAACTTCGCGAAACGGCAGATTCCTATTTCGCTCAAGCCAATGCAGAAGATATCGCAAACGGTACAACCGACTTTTTCGACTCGTTTGAGTTTGGTGGGACTAACGGGGACTTGTACCCTGTTGTTGAGGGCGTGGACTATCCGGTTTGGGATGACGAGTAGGAATGTACGAGTTTCCAGAATGGACTGACGCGATTGCGGCGGTGACGACAGCCCCCGAGTACCAAAACGCGACCGTGGTGTTAGTTGATCCGGAAAACGTGGTATCAACTTATGACATCGACACGGGTGTGGAGGTTGTTACCGACAATGGGGTCTTTTGGACCGGGCAGGCGCGGGTGGCTCCGATCCGGTGGGGTGTGAACCGGGAAAACACGGAAACAGCCAACGCGAATACAGAGAAATCGGTTCGAGTGCAGTTCCCCAAAAATCAGAATTTCGGTACTGTCCCGGCTCCAGTGTACCGGGTCAAGCGGGGTATTAAGATGTATGTGACAGCGTGCGACGATAACCCCGTGTTGCTCACATACGTGTTCGTCTGTACCGCCGATGTTCAGGGGAGCAACGTGGCTTCCCGCACAATTGAGTTTGCTGTCGATGGCGATGCTGTCGTGTCCGACTCTGTTTTGCCGGTAGTGGTTCTTGAAGGACCAACGGAGTATGTTGAAGGCGACCCCGTTCCACTGTTAGTGACGGTGAATCCGTCTGCGTCCGGCGCGGGGGCGGTGTGGGTTCTTCCGTTCGGGGGGTCATGGACCGACACGATGGAAGACGTGTCGATTGTGGACGGTATCGGGTGGACTACGGTTGATCCGGGTACGGGCGTCAATTCGTACCGGATCGCGTTTGATGGCTATACGTCGAACATTCTTACCCTTACGCCTACTGGGGCTTAGCATGGCCGAACTTCATATACCGCTCGATAAATGGTTTGAGACAGAAGTCAAAAAACTCGACACCCGGATCGAACAAGTAGCCGATGAAGTGGCTTCAGAAGGCGAAGCAATGGTAAAAGAGTCGATTGGGACTCGTGGCACGGGGAAGACGTGGGCTCGCACCTATTACAAACGGGGGACCGCTCGTAGTGGGTCATATCCCGGGCGGGTGTGGACGGGAGAGATGCAAGGGGACATCGAGAGCGAAGTGGCTTCGACCCCGGAGGCTATTGTTGCATCTTACGGGTGGACCAACAATTACGAAGACTATTACGGACTCCAAGAAGGCGGGTTCGACCACGAGGTAACCGGGGAGCATATCGAAGGCATGTTCGCAATGGCTGATGCCGCTGATTATACGGAACATTCGGTGGATCAGAAGATAGGGAGGGCTCTTCGTGAGTTTTAGTCTCGACGACATCTATGCAGACCTCGATTCGTTCTTGAACGATACCGTGTTTCCCGGTCAGGCCGTTCATGAGCAAGCGGTCTCAGACATTACTGTTTTGGAGCGTTTTGCATCGGGCGCCGTAAAGCCTTATATCGCGGTCCAATATGGAGACCTCCAACAGTGGGGTTCAACCTCTTTCGTGGGGCCGATGGGGGATGATTACGTTCTTCCGGTGTACCTCAAAATCGTGGTGGCGGGTGATGAATCAGCCACCGGGATTCCGCTTGGGAAACAATTGTATAGCCAATGCATTCAGCGGTTTCTCGGAGCCTCTTTCGACTGGGCGGGGCAGATTCGGAAGCGTGCGGGGGGTGCTCAAATTCCGATCAAAAAATCGACGGGCGCAGTCGAAGCCCTAGTGATCCCCGTGTCTTTTGGCATCGTGATACAACTGACAGATGTCCCCGACTTGACAACCCTGGTTCTCACCGGGTCGTCCACCTACACCCCTGGGGGGTCGATTACCTTGGGGGTGACAGCGACCCCAGCCGTAACAGCCGGAGGAAAAATCTGGTACCAACCTGCCGGAGGCGATTGGGTTTCTTCCGTCGATATCCCCATTATTGCCGGGTCTGGTTCGGTGGATGTCAGTCCGACAGGAATTTGTTCGTATCGCGTCTCTCTTTTAGGGGCATTGTCGAATACAATTACAACGTCAATTCCCGTATAAACGTATGCTAAACTGGAGAGTGAAATGAGCAACCAACTTCTGACTCTTCTCAACACCGAAACAGGCGAGATTTCTACGCGGGTTCCCGCAAAATGGTTCGGGACGATTATTAGCGATAAGGTGTACACGGTTGTAAAAGACGGGACGAAGCCTTATGCGAAGAGGACATACAAGCCTCGCGCCCCCCGAACTTTCATCAAAGAACACCCCGAAAAGGTTGTTTCGTCCAACCCCCTAAACCCGGAGGAAACTGAATAACTATGGCTTTGGAACGCTTGCAAGATGACGAGGTGTATCGGTTTTATCTCGCCCACCGTCTAGCCTTTGCGGACTGGACCGCACCTACGACCGCCGAGTTGAACGCGAACCCCACTAACGCCCCTGACGGGCTTATTTGGAACTTGACGTGTGCTCTTAACACGGACGGTTGTACTTTCGATCTTGATGACTCTGAACGTGACGAGTCGTTGACGTTCTGCCAAACCTCCGGTGACTCGTCAGCACTCTCTTACTCCGCAACTGTGGTGTGGGAGTTCGAAGAATCGAAGGCCAGGTGGGATGACGCAACTTCTGTTCTCGCGGCAGACGGCTTCAACACGGCTACGCTCGCTAAATCTCTTCTCATGTGGCGGGGCCTCAACGATGTGTTTGCGATCATGTCAGTAGGTAAGGCGCATGACGCGGCCTTTGCGGTTGGGGACCGGATCAAGATGGTGGAGGTCGCTACCGACTGGGCTGTTCCTGTCCTTGAGACGGGGGCCAATATCAGGTGGTCACAGACCTTCGCTAAGCGGAGCGACATCCTTTGGGGGTACGAGTTGGCAACGTAACGCCAAACGCACCACGCCCCCATAGGCTACCTGCTTGTGGGGGTTTTGTTTTGCTCAAGAAACGCGACGAGACCTAAAAGCCGAGAAACGTCGTCCCCAACACACCCCAATGCTCGATTACAGGATTGACAGAGCCACCCCCGCACACACTTCCCGCAAGAGACTCGGGTGTGAGTAGGGAACACACCAGGAGGGCAACAAGAATGATCGTGGTCGATATGGAGGTTTTCTGTCGCCCCACACATCGGGTTGGAACACTTTCGATTTTCAGGTTGCATCATTTCTAGGAATATCTCCGGGTCTAGCCCATAGCGCCAACGTGTTTGGTTGCACTTTCCGCAGACGGACGAACGGTGGATCATGGGGCGTCCACATCCAGGAATTGGGCACACCGTCATTGTGTTGGGCCGATTCTTAGCGTTCCATTCGGAATAGTAATGCGTGCTACACCAACCAGACGTTTTAACAGGCTTCTCGCATCCGGGCACCTTACAGGTTTTTCTCGTGCCGTCCGCATTCGTCCATTTCGTTTGTCGCCACGTTTTTCGGGGTTTGCCAGAGCGTACCGCCCGCTCGTAGTGAAGTTGGCATAGCCCCCGAGCCTTCACGGTGCGTTCACAGTCCAGTTGACAGCAAGTTTGAGGTCCCTTGTTTCGCGTTAGGTAGTGGAGCGTGAGGGGTTGTTCCCCCCGCTTGTAGGCCCTCGAATAATGGCTCGTACAAAGCCCTGAAACGTGTACTAAAGCCTGACAGTCTTCGTGTGAACACGTCATTCGAGAGCCGTCTTCGTTGAACCATTTTGTGTGTGTCATTTTTTCCCTTCGCGTAGGTTTTGAGACAAAACGTTTTCTCAAAATCATGGTATCATAGTTTTAGATACAACAAGTGATTGGAGCCAGAAGTGGCACTCGACTTTGAAAAGACCCCCGCGAATGAGCGGATCGCGCTATGGATGGGGCCGACTGCAACAGGCGCTCTAGGTGTCACGGATGTGGGGGAGCCGCTTGCGGCAGAACTCAACAACACGGGCGGGACTTCTGGGATGATCGAAGCAACCCCGACTGTTTCGTGGAACGACTTTGGGTTCGGCACCCAATCCTCTGAGGTTCAAAATGAGCCTTCTTTGGCTGACGCTTCTTCTTATGAGGAGTTTGGTCCATCCAACTATGGTGGGTCGATGTCTCACTACTACCCTCGTTCGTATGATGACGCTTCCAACACGATTTCGTTGGTTTACGATCTGGTTGATACGCCCGGGGTTCTCCTCGACGTAGCAATGCGGATCGACGGCGATACGGATGCTACTACGGTGGCAACCGATGGCGACTTTGTGTTCGTCTATCGTGTTGAAGGCGACAGCGAGCAGAACCCATTTACCCCGGGTGAATCTAAGCGATACACGAAAAACTACCTCCAAAAATCGGACTTTGCCCACTGTGTTGTTGTTGGGGATCACGCCGCTCTCGCAACAATTCCTTCGGCTACCGACACCCCCGCTCCAGCGGCTGTTGGTAGATACCGTGCGGCTCTCGGAGGCCGGGACGTGACGAACTATGTCGAATGGTCCAGCGATGATGCTGACGTTATTCTTATGTACCCGGGTGGGGTGTACCAGGTAACCGGCTCCGCCACCGACACCGCAACAGTCACAGCAACTGACCCGGTTACTGGCGACACCGACACTATCGCGGTTACCGTTACCGCTCCGTAAAGACAAGGACTAGAACATGGCTGATGCGAAACCTGTAACTATCACTCGGGTGGCTACGGAGTCTTATACGGGCTCTTTCACCCCTGAACCGCTTCTTATGGTGGGTGACCCTCTCGCGGACCCGGTTGCTTCGGATGCCGATGTCAGTGCGCTGATCGATGACACTGAAAGTGATACTCGGGCATCGCTTGATACGCTCTATGGTGTTACAGCAGAAGACACGAGTGTTTCCGCTTTGATTGAAGACGCCGAAAGCGACACCCGGGTGGCTCTCGATACTCTTTACGGGGCGGATGCTGAAGACGCCAGTGTTGCGGCCCTTGTGGCTGACGCCGAGAGCGACACGAGTGTCGCACTTGCGACCATCTACGAGGCTTCCGCCGACGTGGATGCGGACGTTGCGGCCCTCGTAGCAGACGCCGAGAGCGACACGAGTGTTGCACTTGCGACCATCTACGAGGCTTCCGCCGACGTGGATGCGGACGTTGCGGCCCTCGTAGCAAACGCCGAAAGCGACACGAGTGTCGCACTTGCGACCATCTACGAGGCTTCCGCCGACGTGGATGCGGACGTTGCGGCCCTCGTAGCAGACGCCGAAAGCGACACGAGTGTTGCACTTGCGACCATCTACGAGGCTTCCGCCGACGTGGATGCGGACGTTGCGGCCCTTGTGGCT
>Ga0265297_10003291_pt1 | contig 29686 bp, 34 predicted proteins | sample Munlanlwell13791_FD_192502 | JGI IMG/M metagenome (GOLD analysis project Ga0265297, IMG submission 192502) | Leachate microbial communities from a municipal landfill in Southern Ontario, Canada - Leachate well 137-91 | ecosystem: Engineered > Solid waste > Landfill > Unclassified | place...
TGAATCAAATCAAGAATGCTCAAATTCGGGCTTCGGTTTACGTATCTTTTGGCGATTGAAACCACCAATCTTAAGTTTGATTTTATTAATCGGTGCCTTGCTTCTTCATCTTGCTGTTCCGCTCTCTTTGCCAGCTCTTTTTCTTCCGCAAAAGTTAAAAGGGGAGTTTTGCCTATTTCTTTCAGGTAAACTTGCACCGCGTCCGGCAAAATATCGCTTGAGAAATCCGTTGCCGCTTCCAGTTCTTTTTTGCTTATTTCATCTTTCTCGCTCGGCACGTCAATCAGCTGATTCGACTCAATCACCTTCACGTTCTCTTTTTCTAAAAGCTCGTAAACTTCCTCTAAAAATTCGATATCGTCTTCCAAATTCGGGAATAGGCTTATCAGTTCCGTATCCGTCACAAACCCTCTGTTTCTTCCCCGAGTCAAAAGCTCATGCAAAATTTCATCGTCTTCCGTCCTCGTTTCTTCTTTCTTTTCCGTCTTTTTTTTGCCTTCTGCTTTCTTGCTTTTTTTTAAAACCGCTTTTTTCTTCCCTTTTTTTGTTTTGGGTTTTAAAGCTTTCTTCGTTCCTTTGGCCTTATTCGCCGCTTTCTTCACCTTCTTCTTTGCCATTTTCTTCACTTTGGCTTTTTTCAAAACAGCCTTTTTTCCTTTCTTTTCTGCCTTCTTCGCCTTTTTTGCTTTTTTATTTTTTTTCTTAGCCATAAACTTAATCTATAAATTAGCACTAAAATCGAACGTTTTCAAATTATTTCATCATTTCGTTCAATTCCATCGAAACTTTTTGAAATTCCCCTATTGCCTCGTTCAGATTTTCCCCCTCTCCGTTTTCCCCTTCTATTTTTCTTATTCTCTCCAAAAAATCATTTTTCTTCCTTTTTAAAAATTCCATCTTCAATTGTTTTTTTAATTCATCTAAATTTTCCGATTCTAAAAGCCCGCTTCGCAGATGTATTAAATCAACCAATCTTTTTGTCTCTTGGTCCTCCCCTTCTTTTTTAGAAATTTTTACCGCCTCCAAAACTTTTCTAAAACTTTCCGGCATCAGCTCAACGCTTGCAGCCGCCGCCTCCAAATCTCCTTGAAAAAGCGCCGCTGATATAAGCCTCTGGCTTAAAAGTTCCACCCTCGTAAAAATATCCGGAACTGAAACTTGAATTTCCTTTCTTTCCGCCACCGCTTCCGCTTCCGGCTTTTCTTCTATTCCTGCCATTTCTTCCTTCAATGCTTCTTCATTTATTCCCGTTTTTCTCGAAAGATTCTTCAGCCAAAAATCTCTTTCCACCGCCGACGGTATTATTTTTATTCGTGAGAGCGCTTTTCTCGTTCCCTTTTTTACTTCAAGCGCCGACCCGCCGCTCTTATCTTTCAGATAGCGCTCAAAATAAAATTCCATCGCCGGCATTGCCGCCTCCGCCAGCCCGCACAATTTTCCCGGACTTGCTTTCACAAGTTCCGCCACATCTTTAAAAGAATCAAAACTTAAAACTTTCACTCCTAAATCCGCTTTTAAAGCTAAATCTATCGCCCGCTCGTCCGCGAGTTTTCCCGCCTCGTCGTTGTCAAAATTAAGAATAATCTCATCCGCCAATCTCGCTATCGCTTGCGCGTGTTCCGCTGTAAAAGCCGTTCCGCTTGAAGCCACCGCATTTTTCATTCCGTCCTGCCAGGCCATTAGCATATCCATCTGCCCTTCCACCACAAAAGCTTTTTTCATTTCTCTGATTTGCCCTTTGGTTTTATTGAATCCGTATAAAATCCGCGATTTGGAAAAAATCGGCGTCTCCGGCGAATTCACATATTTCCCCATCGCCTCTTTTTCTTCAAACTCCGGCATCACTCTTCCGGTAAACCCCACCGTCTTCCCCGCATGATTCATTATCGGAAACATCACCCGATTGCGGAATCGGTCAAAATAATTTCCTCTCTGTTCGCTTTTTAAAACCAGTCCCGCCCGCGTAATGTCCGCCGGCTCAAATCCTTTATTTACAAGCCGCACCAAAAGCTCGTCCCATCCTTGAGGCGCCGCCCCCAGTTCAAACTCCTCTATTGTCTCTTCTCTTAATCCTCTTTCCTTTAAATATTCTTTCGTTCCCGCTCGAAACGCCAGCTGTTCTTTAAAAAAGTTTTTTGCTTCTTCGTTTATATCATATAAAACTCCGAATTGCCTGTGTTCTGCCGGACTTATTCGTTTTAATTCCACCCCAGCCTTTTCCGCCAAAATCCGAAGCGCTTCAAAAAATTCTATATTCTCATATTTTGTCACAAAGGTGAAAATATCTCCGCCCACATTGCACCCGAAGCAGTGCCAGCTTTGCCTCTCAGGCGACACCATTAAAGACGGCGAATTATCCCCATGAAACGGGCATTTCGCCTTAAAGTTTTTTCCCGCGGGCATTACCTCGATATATTGCTTCAAAACATCCACTACATTCAGTTTTTCTTTTATCTCCTCCGTCACGCTTCTCATCAAAAGCTATTATAGTCCTATTTTTCATAAAAAAAACTCCGGTTGCCCTTCAGCTAACCGGAATTAAACAATGATTAATACCTTCTTTTCGGCCTTTTAAAAAAAGGACCTGTTCCTAAACTTGCCCCTTCTGAATAAAGAGGAGAATAAATTTCTCTACTCTCTTTCTTTACCTCTTCTTTTTCTCCCAACTCCTCCTCCCCGCACAACTCCCAGATTTTTCCTTTTAATTTTTCAAAATCAAAAACCATTTCAAAAAAACCATCCGCAATTTCCTCTAAATACTGATGAAATTCCGTATAAGGATTTGACGTTATGGCTATCACTTTCTGTTTGGGATTTTGAGCTCTTAAATCCAAAATCGCTTGAACCCCCTTCTTTTCATAAAAGTAATCCCCAGCCTTTTTTCCCTTGTAAACAGAAAAACCGGCATATTCGCATTTTGTAGTGAAGATAATAACACAATCAAGTTTTCTTTCTCTTGCACCAGAAACCGCAAGAGAAGCATCACCGCCAACTTCCACCTCAAAATTATCCTCATGTTTTAGGAGACTTTCAATTCTTTCTCTGATGCCCTCATCCGAACTCACAGAAATAATTCTTTTCTCTCCCGTCTTTTGAGTCATAAATCACCTCCAAAATTTTTTTAACCTCTTTCAAATTTCTGCCAACACGATAAACCTAAAAAACATTCTTGTCAAACAAAAAAACCGGATATCTTTTATAGAAATCCGGCTGTTTAATGTCCCCCCGCTACCGTTTCAAAAAATTCATTTATATCTTCAATCGGCTCCCCAAAAACAAAAAAATCTCCCTCTTTTCTATTTTCAAGAAACAACGCTTCTTGAAATTGCGGGCAATCAGTCACAACAATTATCCTCCGCTGCCCTATTTTCTCTTTCATTTTTTCCCAAAATTGCGCCGTTTCTTCAATAACCGGCGTAATTCTTAAAACTACTGCTTCATAATTGCCACTCTCTATCTTTTCAAAATCCCCCTGCAAATCTGAAAAAGAAGTCGCGCTGATTTCCTCAAATACCCTCCCATTATTCCTGTCTTTTATTTTTAGAAATTCCGCCAAGCAATTTTCTCTTTCATAATCAACCACAATTACCCTCATTTTCTTTCTCCCTTCTTTATTGTTCTGCCTTCCATTTTATTCCTTTTTTCTCTTTTTTTCAATATTCTCTTTTCTCTGCTTTTACAAAACAAAAAAATATGCAATAATAAACAATATTATGCTTTTAAATTTTTATATCTTCTCTTCCGTCGCTGTTGTTTCTATCATATCCCTTATTGGTGTTTTTACTATTTCTTTAAGCCTTGAAAAATTAAAAAAGGCATTAATCTTTTGCGTCAGCTTTTCCACCGGTGCTCTTCTTGGTGACACATTCATTCACATTTTTCCGGAAATATCCGAAAACGGCGGTCTTTCTCTCTTTTCTTCTTTTATTGTCCTATCCGGCATTCTCGCCTTCTTTGTTATTGAAAAATTTGTCGCCTGGCGTCATTGTCACATTCCAACCTCCGCTAATCATCCCCATCCTCTCGCCTTTATGAATCTTGTCGGCGATGGTCTGCATAATTTTATCGATGGCGCCGCCATTGCCGGCAGCTTTCTCATCAGTATTCCGCTTGGCTTTGCCACTTCTCTCGCCGTCATTCTTCATGAAATTCCCCAAGAAATCGGCGATTTTGGAATTCTTCTTCATTCCGGCCTATCTCGCTTAAAAGCCCTGCTTTTTAATTTTCTAAGCGCTCTCACTGCTTTTTTTGGAGCCGCCGCTGCCATTTCTCTTTCAGAAAAAATAACCGATTTTAATAATTTGATTCTCGCTTTCACTGCCGGCGGCTTTCTTTATATCGCCTCTTCCGACCTTATTCCCGAACTTCACAAAGAAACCGCCCCGAGCCGCTCCCTTCTTCAGCTTCTTTTTATAATCCTCGGAATACTGATAATGGCTTCTCTTTTACTTATAGAATGAAATCCCTTTTCTCAAAACCTGCGTGCTCCTCACACAACCTTTTTTAAAAGTTGACAATAAAAAAACTATCATTTAAACTAACTATACGGTAGAAAAAGAGTTTTTTGCTACCACATCCTTTGGCCCATCGCACCCTCGCGACTGGGCCTCTTTTTTATTTAATCTGCGCGAAAACCCCGCACGCTAGTTTGAAAAATTAAAGCGATAAAATATAAACCAAAGTCCTGTAACAGAGTAAAACTAAAAACTCCGCGGCCTCACGGCCGTGGAGTTTCATTCTTCTACTGTGTCTTTAAAACCTCTGGCGACATCTGCCCCTTCAAAGAATTTTCATCAAAAGCCGTCCTTAAAAAACAATCTTTTCCATCTTCATGTTTCCATTCCACCGAAACGTAATAATCATTATCCTTTTCATTTTTGTTAGATAATTGGAAATCAGTGCAAAGCTCATATTTTTTAGCGGAAACAACTTTATATTCAACTTCAGCTCCGGTTATCGGATTTTTTATCGCCTCTTCATCAAAATAAGCCACTTTTTCCGGAAGCTCCTTCAAGCTTTTCGGCAAAACTCCGTTTTCCCTATAAAATTCGGAAATTCCCGAATCTATTTGCATAAGTCTGTTTGCCACTTCGTTGTCCTGCCTCTTTTTTCTTGTCATGGACGGCGATTCCACAAAAACTATTCCCGAAACAAAAACTGCCAAAATTACCGCAAGCGAAACCCAAAAATAAATTCTTGAAACTGCGTCCTTTTTCTTTCCTGTTTCTTTTTTTGTTATATCGTAAAAATAATAAGAAAAAACAGTCGCCGCGATAACAAGAGCCGTCGCCGCTTTCAAGATAAACTTAGCCGTCAATTCCCCCTCTAAAAAGGAATAGAAAATACCGATAAAATATCCGATCATAACCACCGAAGAGACGAACAGAATAAAATAAGAAAGCCATTTTCTCACTAACATATCCTCTCTCAAATCTCCCGCGTTAAAATTTTTATTGATTCTTGCCGTGGCTATGAAATATATCGGCGTCGCAATGAATAAAGCCGCCACCGCCATTCGAAGAACCGAAAGCGTGTATGTTCCGCTGTATAAACTTCCCGTCTCTTCTATATATTTGTTTATAATCTGAAAAACCACGCCTCCCGTTGAAACCGCTGTGATTATTAATGACACAAGCGCTATCCCGTACATAAAAGCAAACTTAGCCGCTGAATTGTCTTTTTCCATTTTTTTGTTTTTTTATAATCCTGTTATTTCTACCCGTCTTGCCTAAAACTCATCAAAATAAACACAAGATATGAATCTATTTAATTTTAATTTTCTTCTCCTTTATTATACAACATTTTCCGCTTTTCATAAAAAAAAGCCGTTTCCGACATTCTTTCCGGAAAACAGCTTAATGAACATTTTTTTACACTTCCGCTAATTTTTCTTCTTCCTCTAAATTAAACTCCGCTTCTTCCGGTTTTGTTAACTCCTTACCTTTTAAATTAAAAAGTCGGAGAAACGCTAATCGAACATTCCGATTCTCTTTTATTAAATTCGACGCTAGAAAACTCGCTTCCTCAAAAAAGCGAAAAGTCACCCAGCCATTTCCCATAAAATGTCCGGCTCGTCCATCCAAAGCTTCCGAAAGATCATTTTTAAAAGGTCCTAAAACTTGCCTGTCTTGAGGAAGAGGAGCATAAATAATAACAAAACTCCCTTTCTTCTTTTTTTGGAACTTTCTCAATTCGTCTCTACTTTCCGGAATCTTCATTGATATCTTCACCGGAACAATTTCGGTATATCCGTCATTTTTTGGAAAGCGTAAAATTGTCTCTTTTACCTCCGTCTCACTTTTAAAAACTTCAAATCCTCCCCAGCCAAAAATAAAATGAAGCTCGTTTTTTCCTTTCTTGCTTCCAAAAAGTATTCTTTCCTTTTTTAATGATCTTGCCCCTCTTACTTCCTTAGGGCTAGCTCCAATAAGGTATCCCTCAATTCTAATCATCTTTTTTCTCCCTTGTCTCGCCGTAACTTTTAGCGAAGGCGGACCTTGTCTCGCCGTAGCCATAGTGAAGGCGGATTTTTCCCCGCTTTTACACCGTCTTTTCCTTTTTAAGTACCAAAAAAAAGCTTATTTTAAAAGCCTGTCAAAGTCAATGTTTTTTTTAAATTCCTTTTCCTGCGCAAAGAAAAACAAATAATCCCAGTAAAATCAGCAAAGTTAAAAACCCCGCAATCAGCATCTTTATTTTTCTTTCCTCTTTATTCGAATCTCTAAAGCTTTCCCGATTTTCTTTCCATTTATTTTTATTCCAAAGTCCTATTACCGTAAAAACTCCCCCCAATAAAAGAAGCGACTGATTATTGATGGTAAAACCGAATAAAAGCCAAATTGCCCCCATCGTAAAAAGAGCATAATAATCAGGTTTGTTTTTTTCCTTTCCCCTTAGAAAAACAAAAATCGCCAAAAAAACCAAAAGCGTCACTAGAATTGCCATCGAAGAAAAAGTCCAAAAAAATCCCATTCCGTTTTCCATTATTCTGATTATAGCTCTCTTTCTGTTTTATCCTAAAACCTGCTAAAAATTAAAAAACATTTTTAAGGCAAAAACCGGCTTTTAATGAAACTCCACGGCCTTACGGCCGTGGTATCCTGAGTTTCTCACCCCCTTAAAGGCGGGGTTTATTAAATCTTTACCGCTTCATCCCCGCGCTAACGCGCGGGGTTTTCGCGAAGATTTAATAAACCGGTTTTTTTCTTAAATAATTCAACAAAAATAAAATGGCGATAACAACAGCCGGTCCCGATATTGAAAGATACCAGCTGAAATGTCTGTCCAGTCCGACCATCCAAACATAATAAATAGCAAAGCCGAAAAAGATAACTGTTCCCGCCAAATCCCACTTCCAAGCCGCTATGGCCGCAAGCAACATAATAAACGGAATTAAAAGATGCATTAAAAGACCTGGAATTATTGCCCATCCCTGCTCGCTTCCATTAAAAACGTCAAGCGAAAACATGGATAAAAACACCACAAACAAAACTGATAAAATCCTCGGACTCCAATATAAAAATTTATTTGGCATAGTTCTAAAATAATATCTTATTTTTTTTCTTCTGTAAATGTTATTCCGTTCCAACAATAATGCGGCCGCATTTGTTTTCCGCTTCTTTGGAAATTTTCATCACCTCGTCAATGTTTGGCTCTTGAGCCGAAAGTTCCTCTCCGCTTTTCAATTTGAGAGTCACAAGCTTGCTATGCGTTTGAAAAACTTTTTCCGCTTCGCAATTCAAAATAGCTTTCTTTATCGACTCCCAGATTAAAATATTATCAAATGCAATCGCCTCGTTTCTTTCTATTATTTTACTCTTATCTAAGCCCGAAATCATCTTTTGCGCGTCTGCCGGAAATATCCTTTTTATGTCTTTGGAATTTTGCGAACCGTCTCCCGGCGCCTCATAAGAAAATTTGCCCAAATTATAAAAAGACAATTCATTTGGATAATCTATTTTTATCGGCAGCGACGTCCCGCTTAATGTCTTCAATTCTCCATCTTCTATCTTATATTCTCCGCAATATGCCCAAATATAAATCGGGAATAATTCCTCTCCCGGCCTAAGATTTTCAATTGAACAAAAATTAAAGCTTCCTTCTTCCGTCTGCCAGCTGAAATTTTCCTTCGTCAAAAGATATTCCGTTATCGCCTTTTCTAATTGGCTGCTGTTAAAATTGGATAAACCTGCCGAACATTTTGCAAACTCGCAATTCGGACCGCTTCTTCCGACGCTTGTTCCGTCCGGACAAATCTTTGCTTCAAGCGTGCACGATTTCGGTTCCGATTTTTTTGAATAATAAACAAAGAACAAAATCCCTCCCGCTAAAATTAAAACTAAAACGGCAATGATAAGCTTCTTCGCTTGTTCGCTTTTAAAAACATTATTCATGAATGTTATTTTGCTTTTTTATTTTTAATGAATTCAAATAAAATCGGCATGATGGAAATTAAAATTATCGCCATAATCACGATTGAAAAATTTTCTTTGATTTGAGGAATATTTCCCAAAAAATATCCCGAAAATGTAAAGAGCGCTGTCCAAACAAATCCTCCCGCCGCGTTGTAAGAAACAAACTTCCTGTAATTCATTTTTCCCAGTCCCGCCACAAAAGGAGCAAAAGTTCTGATAATCGGCACAAAGCGGGCCAAAAAAATAGTCATTCCCCCGTATTTTTGATAAAACTCCTCTGTTCTCGTTAAATATTTCTGGTTTATTTTTCCGGACAATTTCTTTCCGAAAAATTCTCCGATAAAATAATTTGCCGTGTCTCCCAAAAAAGCCGCCAAAAAAAGAACCGCAAAGAGAATGTAAATATTAAGCGAACTTATTGCGGTTATGGCTCCGGCGGCAAATATCAAAGAATCGCCCGGCAAAAACGGCGTAAACACCAGTCCGGTTTCCGCAAAAATAACCGCAAATAAAATAACGTAAGAAAAAGCCCCGAAAGCATTAACAATTTGAGCTAAATAAACGTCTATATTTAAAATAATATTTATCAAATCCATAAAAAATATCTCACAGCAACGCCTTAAAGTTTCAGCGATTTTATCGGCGCGCTGCCAGAAAATCAATCAACCGCTTCCCAATATCTTACCAAATCATTTTCATTGTTCAACACTTTTTCCATTTGTGAAATTATTTCATCTTTATGATTGTTGATGTCAGGAGGATAAATAGAAGCGATAGGCAATAATAATTCAGTTGACTTTTTGTATCCGGCTGCCAATTCAGCATAACCTTGCTCTTGAAAATACATCGAGGCAAATTCACGGCCTAAGTATATGTTTTGTGAAAATTCGGCAACATTTGCCCCTTCTTTCAAATTCTTGATATATCTTTCCATGATATCAAGTGATTCCTTGATTGTGCTTTTCATTTTTAATATCAAATCTTTATCGCTTATCTTATTTCCGTCAGGCGTAAACCAAAAAACTGTATGCGTCAGTCCGGAGCCGGTCGGACAGCTTATTTTTGAGTCAGTGCGATTAACATCGCTCGGGTCGGGAATCACAGCGAATAATTCTTTTTCGTTATAGCCTTCAATTGCATTGTAATCATTATGACAAGGCGAACCGGAAGTGCCGATTGGTATGCCGGAAGAAATAATCTGTTTGTATTCATCAATCGGAGGATTTAAAAAATATATTTTCAAGTCGCCATTAAGTTTTTTTGTTTTATCTTTCCATGTTCCCATGCCATCGTTGCCGAATGCAGATGTTCGCACATGCGGAGTAAATCCTAAATTGCTAGCCGCTGTCAACAAAACATCGGTTGAACTATCCGCTAAATTAGCCGTTGCGCCGCCATCTGACCAATAATAATCAAAACTGACTGCGTTTCCCTGATATACAAAAACTTTCCAGAATTCGATGCTCGGGTCAAAGTATTTTAAAAGCATGGCGGTTGTAGCCAAAAAACAATTCCCGCCCACTTTCTTTCCGTATTTTGCCGTTTCATCTTGGTCAGAAATATGAACTAGATTTATTTTATACTCCGCAGGGTAAGAATAATTATTTTTTACAAAGTAAAAATAGCTGATGATTGCTAAAACAACTAATATAACAAAACCGCCAAAATAAATTTTTGTCTTTTTGGACATTTCCATAATTTTAGTATAATTTTCGGCAGCATTTAAGTCTGTGCTATTTTTATTTTCTGCCAAGATACTTTGCGCCAACTTTCCTACTCGACCAAGAATTCTTCTTCCTTAGTCCGCTTTAGTATTTGGTCGCAGACCTTTGGTGCAATGCGATGTGTTCTTCTCATATTTCCCATGATATTACAACACTGTGGTTCTTCGACTTTTGTGTTTTATATATAGGAGTCATCAATTTAGCTCTTTATACCTTGCTTGATTGCGGCTTCTAATTCGTTGGGTTCGTCTGTTCCTATGCGAAAAATTTTTCCGTCTCTCATTACTATTTCAACCACGTCAAAACCGGAAACATTATATATGCGCATTTTGGACCATAAACATCTGCGTATACCCCAGCCATAATACCAATGATTCTTCGCTTGTTTTACCGATGCTATTTCATTAAGCGAAAACTTTTTTCTGAAAATTCCGTAGCCGAATTTAATACGCAGATATTTTTCGTCAACCGATGTTGTCAGTGTTGTAAACGACGCAAGCGTAAATAGAATTAACGCCATAAAAGCGGTAACGGCAAAATTTGCGCCGGAATCGGCCGATGGCGACTCGGCTCTTGCTGTAATTTGAGCCCAAGCGAAAAGAACCGATACTGATAGCGTGGTTATTATCATCAGATATCCGATTTGAGTGTGTTTATATAAAGTCATAAATTATTCATATTTAATTGTCTGAACGATCCTATCAACTATTGCATCAAGATCAAAGGATTCTCTTTCGTTAGCACAAGCCTTATTTTGCTCTTCGTCGTAATTATTGCAATTAGGATAACGTAAAGTAAAACTGACACTAACGAGTTTATCGTTCCGAGTGGTGGTATATATGTACGACGAGTAAACACTACCAGCCGCACCTTCGTTTTTGACATTCATGCAGTAAGTTCTATCATCAACCATCCTTTGGTAAGTTATATCTGCCAAACTACTTACTTCCATTGGTGTAGTTTTACAGGAATATGTTCCAGTTTCTACTTTTACAACTGGTGGCCAGTCTACGACGCTAACATATTTCGCGAGCAACTCCCTAGGATATTTATAAGTTACACCATCTTCATTGATAATAGTTTTCCATAAATCATTACTAGTTTCAGTGGTACTGTCAGGCACAGTCCAAATCGTATAAAACCGACTATACTGGCGCCTAGTTAAAACAATAGTTTTGTCGGATGATTTATAAAAATAGCCCGATCCCATTTGATCAGTATATTCATACCCACGATCTTTCATGAAAGCTTCAACTGTCATGGACCCGCCTTGGCTTTTCGTCAGATACCTATTGTCTGAACCAGATAATTTAACAATATCTGATCCGCCAAAAGTTAGTTGGGAAATACCTTTAATCTGTGGCCAAGGGTTGCCCTCCTGAAAAATAACCGGAGAATAATTATAAATTAACGCTCCTAGAGCGAAACTGATAATGGCGATTATTATTCCCTTGTTTTTAAACATATTTTTCAAAATCATAATTGATTATTTTTTCTTCTTGCCTCTGATTACAATAACAACAATGGCAATAATTAAAATAAGACCTATTCCTTGTAATCCTGGACTGTCATCATATCCGCCAAAAACAATAAAGAATGCGCCCAGCAGTATTACCAGAATTTTTAGAATCCAATATAAAAGTTTGTTTTTTACATCAAGATTGCTCATTTGCTTTTACTATATCTCAAAAATCGACCTAATTGAATGGTTTATTTTCACAACAAAACAAAAAACACCGCCAATTTACAATTTCACAAAAAGTGAAAATTGACGGGCTACTCGGGTCTAGTACCCAATATATGTAGGCAGCATAAGGCTTTTTCAAGAGTGTTTCCAGAAGTTTTTTAGGTACGTAGGTCAGTTTATAAATGAGACACTATATCCGGAGTTTAAACCATGTCTCATTTATAATTTTTATTGACAGAATTTACACTATTTACATTTAGTTTCAGGCAGCTCTGGCAATGACACAGGAATCGGATATATTAGCAAAAGTAAAACCATTGACAATCAAAACAATTTATGCTATACCTTGCCCAGTCCTTAAAGGATTAAATACCATTCTAAAAGCATTGGAAAGGAGCTAACGTCATGACGACGCTTACTCAAGGAACCACGCAGGAAACATCCGTAAATGCCACTTCGGGCCAGATCAAACAGATTACCCGGGTTGGCTCCGACGCCATCGAAAAAGTATTGGCAGAACTCAATCTCACCAAAGATGGAGCTCAAAGAGTCCACTCTCACGGAGACGAGTTCGCTTCCGGCATTAGCGAAGCGGCTCGAAAACTTCTTCTCGACTTGTCTGTATCCGACAAATTCAATGATGAAGAAGTTGAGTCGAGCTACGAGTACCCACCGGATTATCAAGGACCTCACAATATTGAGAAGCAAATCCAAGCCGTGGCCGGGATGTTCAATCTCAACCCGAAACCAGCCCTGGAATACATTAAACATCTTCCTTCGCTTGACTCCTTCGTCCCCGCCCAAGCTTTGCCTTTCGTCAGCTGGTTCGCCGTGCCCTGGTATGAAGCGGTGAATCCGGAATACACGAAAGCCGTCCAAGTCACCTTAGACAAGCTTTCCTCCTCCCGCAGGTTTGAAAACTACCGGAAAGGCCGGATTGTCCCGGAACGTCTTCGCCAGCTGGAGCGAACTATTCGGATGATGAATCAAATCCACAAGCATCAACCCGGCGACATTATCATTCTCGCCCTCCAACTCGGCCGGCTCCATCGTGGCCGAAGCGTCCGCAGAGCCAGAGAGCGCTTTGCAGGAAACGAATACGGCTTAAACTCCTTCGTTGGAAATGTCATCGCCCTGACTCATCCGGAAAGATTCGAAAAAAACGACGAACTGGACATGGATCTTCCCGGGGATGAGTTTGACGATCCCGGCTCGGGCGATTCGTTTGGCCGCGCCCCGTTCCTCGACTTCGACGACGGACGGCTCGGGTTCGGCGCGGGCTTCGTCAGCCGCTGCTTCGACGACTATGGTTCCGGTTCGGGGTTCCTTCCGCAGCCAAGTTGATCCTCGTTTCTTGAAACCTTGATTTTTGTTTTCGTCAAAATTTTTGGGTTACCCACATATTTGGATAACCCTTTTTGTTTATGCATGCTTAAAAACATATTTATTTCTGGTATAATATCTCTGAGCATAGACTAATGAACGGTCGTTCAAGAATGGCTGTCGCCGAACTATTTCTCTTTGGAAAAAAACGATCAGAGTTCCGCCGATTACGGTTGGCGGAAGCGTATCGCGATAGAGAGATGCTGCTTGCTCCCGTTTAAGGCGGACTAATAAGCGTATATCGCAGGTGCCGCCGTATAAAATTCAGAACTGAAGATAAATAGTTCCGCAACCATCGTTTTGACTAATTCGTTAAGAACCGTCTTAAAGCCAAAAACTATCTCCGCTATACGGACGATTTTATGGTTATTTCCAGGAGCAAACATTATCTCGAAAACCTTCGGTTTTGGCATCTTACAAAACTACACTAAATTAATTATTTAAGTTCTTTTATTCAAGGCATTCTGGTCTCTCGATAAAAAATTGTCTTGGCGGTCGTTTTTGATTGATATTCGAACATTTTTTGACGAAAATCCTAAGAACTAATTTGGACGCGGCGGGGCGAATCAAAAACCCCAGACAAATTGTTTCGCCCTGCCGAGTCCTTTTTAATAGTTTTAATCATTTGGATTTTGTTCGAAATACATTCGAACTTCGTCCAACAAACACCGCCAATTTACAATTTCACAAAAAGTGAAAATTGGCGGGCACGATGTCCCGAAATTGGAACCAAAAAGGTGGCTAAAATTCAGGGATATTGATAAAAGTATAACGGAATTAAGAAAAATGTTCAAAATTCATCCAGAATGGTTTGAGACACCTCACCCAGAGTCCAATAGGGGTAAAAATGAAGTGGACTATTCGGTTAAATAGAGCACTATTTAAACCAGGAAAAAACTTTTTTTGGTTTAGTTTCTAAACCTATAACTTCTTTTTCAAAAAGTTTTCTTGGAAAATCCTTGTGGCTAATTTTGTATCCAAGATCACCGTCAGAACCTTTTACCGTGTAGTGTGTATTTTTATTTCTAGCAACACTTATCCACTCTACTGGGTCATGCGTTTCATTAAGAAGATTTTTCAGTTCATCGAAACTCAAAGATACAATTCCGTCCTCTCCACAAACTAACAATAAAAACACCTCGCCTAATTTATTTTTCATTTCTAAAATCTCATCTTGATGTTCTTTGGCAAAACTAAATCTCCAAGGGGACATCCTTTTAGCAGAGTGCTTAATAAAAAGACCCATATTTTTATTAACGACATAAGAAGCGTTACTTGCACTCGGGAAAAGCTCAATCGTTACACTTTGCCCCGATTCGTGAAGCAATTTTGCTAAAACCGCACCATGATAAAATTCAAATTCTCTAATCATACATTTCTAGGAGTTTTTAAGAAGCGAATACTACCTCTGTATCTATAGAAAATACGAGCTTTCCCAATTTCGTTGAAAAGAATATTTATATGATGGATTGCATTAGGATACTTTGTCAATTCCATTTCTCTGTCACCAATAAACCCTTTTGCACGAGTGATAGTATTTTTATCCATTTCACCCTCCTTTTCTGTGTATCCGGATATGGTTTTCGGAGAGTGCACCGCTAGCGATTCATCTCCAAGTGGGCAAAACCCCTCTATGTAACTAATTAAATAATCAGGTAAACAATTTTTCCCAAATAGTTCAGAAAGCGCCTTGACTTTTTGAATTGATTTAATATTTTGTTTAAGAATTTCCTCGATATTTTCATTGTCAAAATTGAAAAGTTCAAAACTCATTTCACCCTTATCTACAACAACATTCGTTTTATCAATACTTGTCGCTGAAACAGCAGTAATTCTCTCGCCATCAAGCCAAACAGGTGTTCGTTTATCTTGTTTTCTTGATTCAAGAGATAATCTATGAAAAATAAAACATTTTTGCCAATCCAAATAAAGCGACTTGGGAATTATTAACTCAAAATATTTTAAATAATCATTGCGGGAGCCAAACATTCTAGCTCTTTGAATATAAGTATCTTGTTGCAATTTATGTTTAACATCCCTTGTAAAAAACATAGACAAAAGATTGTTAAAAGTAACTCCTCGAGAAATTATATTTCCACCAATAACTACAGTAAAAGGAGCGGTTGGGTCAGTTGCAGTTCGATTGTCTGCCGCGTTTACTTCCTTGTCACTATTCATTACGACAATATTATTTCTGTCTATGTGACCGATAGCGTATTTGGTTATTTCATTCGCATGTTCTGGGTATCTTACACTAGCAATTTCCCATATTCTTTTAAAATATACCTCGTGATTCGAGTCCTTATCATCTTTCAATACCTCAAAAGTTTTAACGATTTGCTTGTAATCAACAGTATGGTCAGCTTTCTTGCTACTTGTATGAACGAGCATTGAATAGTTTTTTTCTGGATCATTAACAATAGAGTTCAAATATCCCACATTTACTATAAAGCTGAATAATGCCTCTCGTAAATGTTTTGGATCATCTCCCGCATCAGGCAAAAATGTTAATCTGTAGGGTAAATTTTCAGTAGAAACAGGAAAAAATATATCTTGCCCTGTATAGTTTGAGTGTGACTGAAAATCTATCCAAAATTCATTTTGGTTTTGGTGAGTTTTATTTAAGTCAAGTCGAGCTGGTGTTGCAGTGACGCCAATATAAGTGCCCTCCGTACCAATTAATTTTTCTGTTAGTTCATTAATTCTACTTTTCTCCTTTTTGTTTATTTTTGAGTTTGGGGTCGCATAATCAGCCTCATCGTCAATAATTACTCTGCTAGAATGTCCATCGAGTTTTTGAATAAGTTTTTGCAAATCTTTTGAATTTTTCTTACAAAAAATAACCCATTGATGATCTCCTATCTTTACTTCTGGTGGCAATATCTCGCTAAACTTTTTTGGAGAAGGAGAAAGACCCGATCTTTGGAAACGCTCGAGATTTTGTCCCAATAGTTGAACACTATCATTAAGCAAGGCGATAATAATCTTAAAACCAACATCAAGGAGTTTTGCTGTTAAAGCAATCATCATTTCTGTCTTTCCGCTTTGTGGTTCGCCATAAATAACAAATGATTTTTGCCCTTTTTGAGTATTATCCACCGCACTTTCTACAACAGCTTTAATTCTGTCTACTTCTTGATTCATTGAAACAAGTCTAGCTAAACGCCTTTCATAGCGATTGTTATTTACGGTATCTCGTCTTAATTCATTTAGGTTAAAATTTGACATATAGATTATTTTTGCATTATGAGTACATACTCATATTCATATGCGCGCTTTTTGTTATGGTTAGTATGACCAGTAAATTTACCTGTATCCTTATCACGCCACGGGGTGATCATTTTATTTGAAACCTCTCTCTTTATGATTTTAGTTTTTATAAAGCCAAGGTTAATCATTTGCTCGGTTGCGACTTGAGCGTTTAATATCGGCACACCTAAAAGTTCTGTGTTGCCGATAATCACACACGCTTTCTTACCTTTTTTTAAAATTCTATACATCTCGCTAAACGCATCTTGCATGTCATTAAAATAGCTTGCGACACTTTGGGATAGAGAACGATTCTTTGCCTCTAGCTTTGTAACTATATCTGTGGCAATTTTACTCTTAAATTCCTTATGCACAACTTTTTTATGACTACTGCCAATAAATTGCTTTTTGAAATTAAAAAATTCATTCACTACTTTATCCCAATTCTTAAAATGTTTTCTATCATCACCAAACCACAGAAGCGACAGTTGATGTAAATCAGCATATTCGTAAGACGTAACATAGGGTGGTGATGTAACAATCAGATCAATACTCTTGTCTTTTAACGGCAATTTTTTCGTAGAGTTCCAGAGCTTCATTTTTGCGGGAATTTTTAGTCGCCCCGATTCTTTGAGTGAAGTATAAAAAACATCATTCTTTTTTATCATGGAATCAAGATGCCTCAAAAAGGTTTCCTCAGGATCGGGAAAATCCTTGTTTTGGTCAATTGTAGGTTTAATACTTTTCATCAACCATCGTGAACAATTTTTCAAAACGTGAGAAAAAGCGCACAGGAAAAATCTCCGTGTTTCAATATCCTTAATCGTTAAGATTGAAACATATATCACATCTAAGTCTTGAACTATTTTCTTATCAAACCAATAGTAAATTCTTTCGTTGTGATAGACATTACTTTTTCTATTTCTGAGCTGCTCGTGTTTTTTAATAAAAAATTCTCGTGCCTCCGTAAGCTTAACTGGGCTAATAGCTTGAGTTTTCGTATCGGTAATTAGCTTGGCAACAGGATTAATATCAAAACCAATACTTTTACGACCACCTACTTTTGATTGCACCAGCGTAGTGCCACATCCTCCGAAAGGGTCACATACAATATCACCCTCTTTGGTATACTGGCTGACCAGTTTATTAACAAGTTGAGGTATAAATTTTGCGGGATAACGATGGTAACTGTGACTCATCATTGTAGTCTCCGCGCGTTCAAATTCCGAAAAAGACCAACTCAAATTAGTATTAAGTTTGTTGAAATTTTTTAAAATTATAATTGGTTTTGCACACAGCATATTATGTTTAATTATAACACTTTCTGTTCAAAATGTATCAAAACCTCTTATTTTATTTCGGTTCAAACTTGAACATCTGGCGGAGAGGGAGGGATTCGAACCCTCGATACCTTGCGGTATACGCGCTTTCCAAGCGCGCGCACTCGGCCTCTATGCGACCTCTCCTTGTTTTATTAACTTTTTAAATGCTTCACCGCCTTTATATTTCTTTATCTGTCTTTCCCTAAACCAAGCATCTTTTTTACTATTAAACTTCTCGCTATAAACAATGACCCAAGGCCCTTTATTTTTCGTCGATCTATTTGCGCCGCTGTTATGATGCCGTAAACGCTGAATCAAATCGGAAGTTGAACCGATATAATATCTTTCTGTTGTTTTACTTCTTATTATATAAACATAATACATAATAACGCTTTTTCCGCCTTTGGCGGAACCCCGCCATAGGCGGTGGCCAAGCGCGCGCACTCGGCCTCTATGCGACCTCTCCAACAAACTCAACAATAAACAAAAAGAGGGTTAAAATCAACCCTCTTTTTGCCTCTTTCCTTTTTTTAATTTTCTTTCTTTTTCGAAAAAAGATAAATATAAAGAATTTCGAGAATTCCCATTGTGTTTATAACGAGAATCGCTATAAACCATTTCAAATCCCCTTTTTTCGCCGCTTTCCAAAGCGCCATCCCCTTCCAATAAGCCGACCAAAGAAGCACTAAAGTAAGGATAGGCCAGTTATTAATAAAAAAATCATTTAATTGTTGTATTTCCATAATTCAATTATAAATTAAAATTATCCCGCCTTCCAGTCCTTATAAAATCTATTCCAATATTCTCAAGAACATTGGAATAGATTTTATGAAAAACAAAAAGCCCCAAATGGGGCTGAATACTTTTTTAAACGAACAACGGATGGTGTTGGTAATAAATATTTTCCAACTCAGCCATATGCGGCTCATCACTTTTTATTTCAAAGAAAACTTCAGTCGCCAAACTTTCTGCTTCCCCCACAATCCGCCGAATATGCTCTTCAGGAAAACCATGATTTGTAATAACTTCCATCAGAAACTCTCTAGCTCTCTCTATCCCTAATCTCCTAATATCAAAATAATCAAGAATTTTTTCCGCCACCTCCTCCTCGTTCATTTCTTTCAGTGGATAATCTAAAAACAAAAGAAAATAAGCTTCTGAAAAAACTTCCCTTATTATTGTTTTTTTCATTTTGCCCTCCCTAATTCTTTTTTCACGATTGAGTTTAACTTTTCTCCTCGGTCATATTCATTTTTGAAAAGTTCAAAACTCTTGGCTGCTGGTGAAAATAGTATCACCGATTTTTTATATTGTCGAGCTGTCTTTAATGCTTTATAAAAGCACTTCTCCAAATCCTCAAAAACATTCGCTTTTTTTATCTTTAAATCCGCTATCATTTTTTCAGTCGCGCTTCCCTTCAAAAACACGATATTTTCCATTTTTATATTCTCTTTCACCGCCTTCGCCCATTCTTTATAATCTAAATCCCTATCTGTCCCTCCCGTTATTAAAACACAAGCTTCTCCTCCGAATCTCTTTATTGCCACCTCCCCTCCCTCGGGAGACGTTGCCGTCGTATCGTTTATTATTTTTAATTTCCCGTCGTTATAAATTTCCTCTTGCCTGAAAGAAACCTCCGGCAATGTTTTTATTCTTCCGGAAATATCTTTCCACAAAACTCCGAAAAGATGCGCCGCAAGAGAACTTGAAAGCAAATTCATTAAATTATGTTCTCCTTTTTCTTTTACAAAATTGCCGATTGAAAAAACTTTTTTCTCTTCTTCTCTGTCTCTGAAGATTACAAAACCATTCTCATAAAAAACTCCGTTCTTTCCTTTGGGTAATCTTTTTTTACTGAAAAAATAAATCTTTGCTTTCGGTTTCAAATTTAACAAAAATTTTGTCTTTTCGTCGTCATAATTAAGCACCAAAAAATCATCAGCGCCTTGTCCTCTAAAAATATTTGCCTTCACCCTCGCGTAATTTTCCTCCGTCTTGTGCCGATTCAAATGGTCGCGATAAACATTCGTTATAACCGCCACCTTCGGCGGTTTTATCTCTTTATTAAAACCTTCCAAATGAAAAGATGGCAATTCCACAACTGCCGCTTCTAATTTTGGAGCCAAAGGAAGAATCTTTAAAAACTGAAAATCTGTTGAATTGCCGGCTAAACTCGTCTTAAATTTGGCGCTTAAAAAATGATTGGTCCACCAGGTTGTTGTTGTTTTCCCTCTTGTTCCTGTTATTGCTACAATCGGTTTTCCTAAAAATTCAAAAAAAATAGTCGCTTCGTTCCAAATCTCTTTTTTTCTTAAAATAGCATATCTGACAAACTCGCTTTCCATTGATACATCCGGATTCACCACCACTATCTCACTCCAATCCACATCCTCCTTTTTATGCCCGCCCAAAATAAACTCCGCCTTTCCTTTTATTTTTTTTATAGAAGGTAAAAGTTCCTCTCTTTTTTTAAGGTCGGTGATTCTCAATTTTACTCCCTGTTTCAAAAGCCAGTTGGTGGTCGCCACCCCTCCTCCCAAAATTCCTAGTCCGATAAGTAAAACTTTTTTTCCGGAAAAATGTTTTTTGGCTTCCTTTAAAGAATCCATAGTTATATATCCATTCCCCGAAGCGCTTTTATTCTTTCCTCAACCGGCGGATGCGTCATAAATATCTTATGCCAAAAAGATGTTTTGTTTTTTCCTTTGAACGGGTCGTCCACCCAAAGATGCGCTGTTGAATTATTGGCCGCTCTCATTTGAATCGAACTTGCGGAAATTTTTTCTAAAGCTCTCGCCAGCCCTTCCGGATATCTTGTCAAAAGCGCGCCTGTTGAATCCGCTAAAAATTCTCTTTTTCTTGAAATTGAAAGCCGCAGAAGTTTCGCCGCAATCGGCGCAAGAATCGAGAGAACCACCGCTGCCACCATAAAAATCGCTCCCGCTTTTCCGTTATCATCGTCCCCGCTTCTTGAAAAATTCATTCGCATAAAAAAATCCGATAAAATAGCGATAAATCCGGCTAAAACCACCGCCACTGTTCCAACTAAAATATCTCTGTTTCCAACGTGAGCCAGTTCGTGCGCTAAAACTCCTTCCAGTTCGCTCCTGTCTAATTTATTTAATAATCCCTCTGTTAAAGCTATTGCCGCATGTTCCGCATTTCTGCCCGTCGCAAAAGCGTTCGGAGCTGTTTCCGGTACAAGATAAATTTTTGGCGTTGGCAGTCCCGCCGTAATCGCCAAATTTTCCACAATTCTGTAAAGCTCCGGATTATTTTCTGCTAAAACCGGTTTCGCTCCCGCCATTGATAAAACTAATTTGTCCGAATACCAATATCCGAAAAAATTCATTAAAAAACTGAAAATCACCGCCACATATAAAATAGACGAATCTTGCAACGCTTGCGCAAAAATCCACCCCACTCCGATAACCACTATTAAAAAAACGATAAAAATCGCCCAAGTCCTTCTGACATTTTTTTCCTTTTCCGTATAAAGCGAACTGTTCATATTTTTTTTCACTCTCTTCCGGTCTCAGTCTCATTATCCTCTACTCTTTTTTCTCCATTATTCTTTCTGATTCTGTATGCTATTTTAACTGTTTCCCACAAAACCTGAAAATAAGAAGAAAGTTTTACATGTGAATTTATGTCGTTCTTCCAATAAACCGGCACTTCTTTTATTTCATATCCTAACTTTCTGGCAAGAGCTAGAGCTTCTATATCAAAAGCCCATCGGTCTATGGTTGTCCGTGAAAATATGTCTTCCGCCGCCGTCCTTCTGAAAGCTTTGAATCCGCACTGCGTATCCCAAATTCCTGATACTGCCACCAGTTGAATAAAAAGATTTCCCGCCTTCCCTAAAATTCTTTTTAAAATCGGCTGCGGCGGGTCAAGCTCCGCTCCTTTTATCGTTCTTGACCCTATCACTATTTGCGCTCCTTCGTCAAAAAACGGCTTCATTTTCAAAAACTGGTCTATGGTTGTGGAATTGTCCGCATCCGTAAAAATTCTTATTTCTCCTTTTGCCTGAAGCATTCCTTCTCTCACTACGAATCCTTTTCCGTGATTTTCCAAATTGGCGATAAGTCTCAGATTTTTTACAAGCGGCTTGAATCTTTCCACTATATCCGCTGTCGCGTCTTTTGAACCGTCGCTCACTACCAAAATCTCATAAGACGGCAAATTCATTTCTGAAAGTTTTTTGTCTATATCCACTAAAGTTATCGGCAACCTTGTAGCTTCGTTATAAGCCGGAATCACCACTGAAAGATAAATCTCTTTTTTGCTCTGTTTTTCAAAAACAGGCTCCTTAACAACTTTTCTTTTTGTTTCTTTTTCTTCAGCTGCTTTTCTTGCCGTTTTTATCTTTTTTTTCTCTGTCTTTTTTTCAAAAATTTTTTCTTCTTTTTCCTTTTTTATTTTTTTCTTCATTAAAAAAATTATATCAGAATTTTCTTCCCTCTTCCATTTTTTTGACAAATACAAAAAAACGAATATAATATAAGCAGAATTTTAAAATCCAAAAAAGGAGAAGTAAGATGCTAAAAAGGGAAGTAAGTAAAAATAAAACCGCTATAGAATTGCTAATTTCAGGGGCTGAAAATAAAAAAGGTATCGAAAGAATTCAATGTCTTCTTTCTGTTATTTTTCTTTGTCTTTTTAACAACTTTATCTTAACTAAAAGAAAAATGACTGGCGGAGAATTCATTGAATCCGAAAACGATTTTCAAGATAGGCTTTCCCAAATATCTTTTATAATTCTTTTTTGTGAATCACAACTAAGAAAAGATGGGGAAATAAAAAAGATAAGAGACCTTGAAGAAAAAGCTTCTTCCTCTCTTAAAATCTCTCTTTCTTTGTTTAAATTAAAAGAGTTGCTTCTCAAAAAAGGAATTGACCCGAAAAAAATTCGCTCTCTTCTTCTTTCCGCTTGGAGAGAAACGGCTTTTGATTCTTTTCAAGAATTGGAGAGAAACAAAAATCCCGGCGAATCAAAAAGTGTTCTAAGTTTCCTGGCTCGACAAACCCTTTCTTTTTTACAGAGAGCTGAAAGTTCTCCTGAGAACATTGGGACAACTAAAGAATACCTAGAATCTTTTTTTATCAAAACCAAGCAGGGCTAACCCCCTGCTTTTCTTTTTTTTGCGAGCCCACCAGGATTTGAACCTGGATCAGCGGTTTTGGAGACCGCTATTCTACCATTGAACTATAGGCCCTAAGAAACCTATTAACTATAGCAAATCCTTTTCTTTTTTCCACTAAAACCCCCGATTTTATTCGGGGGATTTATTTATTTCTTTATTTCCTTATGCGCTCTGTGTTTTCGGCATTTCGGATTCGGACAGAATTTTTTAAGCTGAAGTTTTCCTTCCGTTCTCTTTTTATTTTTTCTCGTGTAATAATTAACCCGCCCGCATTCCGCGCATTTTAATCTCACCAAATATTCGCTGTATTTTGACTTGGCCATATTTTTAAAACAAAAAAACTATACCAAAAACTATTAAAAAAAGCAAACCTGAGCCAGAGGAGGGAATTGGACCCTCGACTTCCATCTTACCAAGATGGCGTTCTACCACTGAACTACTCTGGCAATCATAAATTCGCCAAAAAATAATATCAGATATTCCGTCTAAATCCAAATTACCCAAACTAACCGGCTAATAAACTTTTTTTGAGCCACCTCGCGGATTCGGACCGCGGACCTACTGTTTACAAAACAGTTGCTCTACCAGCTGAGCTAAGGTGGCATTTTTTATTCTCACCCCTTACTTGCTTTTTAATACATAGACATAAAACATATGAAAGTTGGTGTGTGGGCAGGGAGGGATTTGAACCCCCGTAGGCATATAGCCGTCAGATTTACAGTCTGATGCGATTGACCACTCCGCCACCTGCCCCCGCGAATATTTAACCAAAAAAATAAGAATTTTGCAAAATTCTTATTTTTTCAGCCAATCTCTTAAACTTTTTTTTCTTCCTTTTTTTCAAGCAATTCTTCCACCTTGATTCCACTCCCTCCATTCCCCTCTTTCGTTTTTTCCAAATATCCTCCGATAGTGTTATCAATTTTCAAAATAAGCAACCGCAATTTTCTAAGCGCTTTATGAGAAACATTTTTTAATAAGGAATCAATTTTATGAAGCGGCAATGATTCTATCCACTTCTCCAAACTGAAATCGTTTTTTACCTCTTCTTCTTTTATTCTCGGTATAGCTCTTGAAGCTACCGCCAAAAGACCCGCCAATCCTGTAAAAAAAAATATTTCTAAAATAAATTCCGCCATTTTTTCCTCTTAAATTTCCACCCTGTAGAATTTTCCAAGTTTTACGTTTTCTCCCACCTTTGTTACCAGTTCCGAAATCAAATCCTTGATGGTTTTTGACTCGTCTTTTATATAAGGTTGGCTTAAAAACTCCTCTTCGCTTTTTGCTTCTGTCGCCGCTAACTGCAACGCCAGCTCATGCGTCAGTTTTTTAAAAGGTTCTGACTTGGCCACAAAGTCTGTTTCTGTTCGCAGCTCCACCAAAACACCTACTCGTTCGTTATGAATATAAGAATCAATCCATCCCGCTCCTGTTTGTCTTCCTTCCCTCTTTTCCGCCTTCAATAATCCCTTTTCTCTTATAATTTCTGTCGCTTTCTTATAATCACCGTCCGCTTCGTTTAAAGCCGCTCGACAATCCATCACTCCCGCCCCTGTTTCTTCTCTCAATTTTATTAAATCTTCATTTAAAGCCATAGTAAAAGTAATTATAACAAATTAAATATAAATTTATAACAACTTGCGACCGCAAAAACCGAAAAACTAAGAACAAATTCTTTTTTCGGTTATTATTTTATATTTTCTTTTATCTTTTCCAAAACAAACTTTATTGATTTTTCCGCGTTATCGTTAGCCGCTATCGGATAATCGATTATTTTCGGGTCTGAATCGGAATTTAAAACCGCCACAACCGGAATTTTCATTTTTTTCGCTTCTCTTAGCGCTGTCATATGAACTTTCGGATTAAAAATAAGAATTGCCTCCGGCATCGCTTCCATTTTTTCAATTCCCGAAAAAAGAAAATCCATTTTCTCCATCTCGCGATTTATCTTGCTCATTTCTTTTTTATTGTATTTCGCCAGTCTTCCTGATTCTTTATCGGCTTTCAATTTGGAAAATTTATCCACTCTCTTTCTTACTATCCCAAAATTAGTTAAAACCCCGCCCACCCATTTATTTGCCACATACGGAAAATTAAAACTCTCCGAAAAATCTTTTATCGCCGCTTTCGCTGCCGGCTGGGTTCCCACTGCCAAGATTTTTCCTTTTCTTTCATTTACTTCTTTCATAAACGCCATAGCTTTATCAAGCTGCTTTATTGTTTCCGTCAAATCAAAAATTTCCACTCCGTTTCTAGTCGTCAAAACAAACTTTTTCATTCTTGGGTGTGTCTTTGATTTTTTCCTTCCGTAAAAAAGACCGGCTTCGGTCATTTCCTGAAGTTCCTTTAAATCTGTTGTCTCTTCAGAAGACTCTTCCTCGGATTCCTCATCCATTATGTCTTCCGCCTCTTCGCTTAAAGAGGAATTTTTTATTTCTGAGTCTAAAGTCATACAAAGCCGATTTTACTATAAAAGCTCCCCGAAAGTCAAGAAAAAACTCGGGTTTCCCCGAGTCTTAATTATTTATTCACAAACTAAGAATTTTATCGCAAAAATCTCTCACTTTTTCTTCTGCTCTCTTTAAATTACCGCCCTGTGCTTCTTTAAAACAAACCGCGTCCACTACACCCACATAACAGCCTTCATTCCATTTAATCTTTCCATCTCCTTTCTTCTTTATATAGCCCTTAAAACAAATTTGCACAACTGGAATCATCAATTCATGTTTCCACCGCCGGCACACCCACCAAGGTATCCACCATAGTTTTTTCTTAAAAGAATCGCATGAAACCGAACACCTAGCCGCATTATAAGAATACTCATTAGCTTCCGGATAATAACTAGCAAAAGCTTCAGCGGAAAAAGAAGGAAACCACAATGATAAAAAACTTTCTCCTTTTCTCCCTTCGGTTATCTCCATAAAGTCCTTCAAACTTAAAAGCTTTTTTCTCACTTTTCCCATCAAATCCCCGCCCCAGTCAAAATCTTCAACATCAACACAGTCCACTTTTCCAAATAAAGAAACGGAAAAAAACATTTTCTTTCTCCTTTCGTCTCGCCGTAAGTTTTAGCCTAGGCGGATTTACCCCACTATCCAGTGGAGTTTCTTTTTTTTGTTTCATCTTCAAACTTCTATCTCCTTTATATTCCTATTTCTAAAAAGAAGCAAGAAAAAACTCGGGTTTCCCCGAGTTATGATTTTTCTCCTTTTCTCCACTCCTCTATTTTTTTATGGTCTCCCGAAAGTAAAATCTCCGGCACTTTCAATTTTTTAATTTTTCCTGTTTTTCTGTTTTTTACCAAAATTTCTTCCGGTCTTGTGTAAACCGGATAGCTTCCTTTGTTTTCCTCAAGCGATTCTTCTTTTCCCAAAACCCCCGGGATAAATCTTGCTGTTGCGTCTGCCACCGCCGCCGCCGGAAGTTCTCCGCCTGTCAAAACATAATTCCCGAGAGAAATTTCTTCGTCTGCGATAAACTCCGCCACTCGTTCATCCACTCCTTCGTATCTCCCGCAGATAAAAATAAGCTCTTCATATTTTGACAATCTCTTTGCCTCCTTTGCGTCAAAAATTTTTCCTCTCGTTGAAAACAAAATTACTCTCTTTTTTTTCCTTTTTTCCGCGCCGTCCAAAACAAAATCCACCGCTCTTTTTATCGGCTCAAATTTAAGCACCATTCCCGGCCCTCCGCCAAACGCCCGGTCATCAACTTTTTTATGCTTTTTGTCCGGCGAAAAATCCCTCAAATTAATGAAATCTGTTTTAATCAAACCTTGCTTTTCCGCCCTGCCTAAAACCGACTCCTTGAAATAAGGGCTTATCGCTTTTGAAAACAAAGTGATGATTTTAAACTTTATTGTTTTTCTGCTCCGTTTCCTGTATCCGGAGCTGTCTTTAGTTTTTATTTTCTGTTTTCCCTTCATTTTCTTTCAAAATAGCATCCTCTATGGCATGCCGCAAATCGCCTATATCAACTTCTTTTTTCGGGAAAAAACTTTTCTTACTCGGCGCGCTCGGCCGTCTTTCTTCCTCCTTCAAAAGAACATTTATTGACCTCTCGTCTTTTCTTTTGAGCGCTTCCTCCGCCGGCGCGCTTCCGGTCTGCAGCCACTCTCTTGCTATCGCCTCTTCCACTTTTTCTCTCCGGACTCCGAATTTGCGCCGCGAATTTTCTATTATTTCATCTTTGAAATTTCTCTCCGGCTTCTTCATTGGCGGAATCGTTATAACCGAAAAAGGGCGCGAGGCTTCTCCGTTCACCATTAGTCTGATATAAGCGTTGTATTTTGGAAGATTGACAAGATCATTAACCATAAACTCCGGCGAAAATTCTTTCTCTAAAAATTCCGCGTCTCCCCCGCCTATTCTGAAAATAACAAGCGTTCCCACGTTCCCGAAAACCGCCGACCGCACATCCTCGTCAAGCTGTTCAATATATTGGTGCGCTAAAGACAAAGACAAATGATATTTTCTCGCTTCCGATAATATATTGGCAAAAGACTTGGTGGCAAAGTTTTGAAATTCATCGACTGAAAGGAAAAAATCCTTCCTGCTTTCTTCCGGAATATCCACTCTCGACATTGCCGCAAGCTGCAGTCTTGTAATAATCATCGCCCCGAGAAGCGCTGAATTATCTTCCCCGATTCTTCCTTTGGAAAGATTGACGATAAAAATTTTTTCCTCATCCATTATCTTTCTCATGTTTATCGTCGAATGCGGCTGGCCGATAACGTTTCTTATGAGAGGATTAGACACAAACTGCCCTACTTTATTTTGAATGGCCGACAGCGATTCCGTTTCCAGCCGTTGGGTGTATTTTCCAAACTCGTTTATCCAAAATCCTTTTATTACCGGGTCTTTTAAATTATCCACAATCTTTTTTCTGTATTCTTTATCTGAAAATAAACGCAAAATTTCAAGTAGCGTCGAATCCGGATATTCCAACAAAGCCAAGAGCGCGTTATTTAAAATATATTCCATTCTTGCCGACCAGGCGTCCACCCAGATTTTTTTAAAAACACTCATAATGCCGGAAGCTACCAAATGCTTATGTTCCTCCCCCACCCGCTCAAGCGGATTAAAAGCTATCGGATAATCAAGGTCCGCCGGATTGAAATAAACCACATCGTCTATTCTCTCTTCCGGCACAAAATCCAAAATCTTCTCCGCAAATTCTCCGTGCGGGTCGATTATTCCCACGCCCCGTCCGGTAATTATGTCCTCAATCGCCATTCCTTCAAGAAGATTTGATTTTCCCGAACCGGTTTTTCCGATAATGTAAATATGGCGCCTTCTGTCGTCGATTTTTATTCCGAACCTCACTCGCTGATTTCTAAAATTTGTTTCTCCGATTGAAGTAATGTCGTCCATTTTCTAAATTTTTTTAATTGGCAAATCGACTGGCGGCTCTCCCTTTTTTGAAGGCAATCTTCTCATGCTCGGCGCCTCCACGTTTATAATCGGGAAGTGGAATAAAGTCGCAAGCTCCTCTGTCGAAAGTATCGGCCGCTTTTCAAAAGTTATCCTGTTATTCTTGGCAAAAACTCTGTCTCGATATTTTCTGTAAACTTCTCTTTTTCTTATTCCTAATTTATATTTTTTGAATTTTGGGAAAATTCTTCCCGGCAATCCTCCGTAAATCGTAATAACTTTTTTTACCGGTTTAAATGCGTTTACATTTTGAGTGTTGAACTGATGAAAATATCCCATTACTGCCGACACATTAAGCGGCGTAAAACTGTCTTGCCGGTCTATATAAATCACCCTGATTGTCGTTTCAAAAGACAATTTTGAAGTTTTATTTTCTATTGCTTTTATAACTTCCTGCGACCCGGCCGTTATTTCCATAAAGCTTTTCTTTTTCTCCTCTTTCTTTTCTTCTCCTCCCCCTTCCCAAGTCGGCTCTTTAAAAACAGCCAGCGCTAAATTTTTTAAGAATTCCGCCAAACCGAAAATAAAAGACGCGATTATTCCTTTTTTTTTCTCGTCCTTTTTCCCCCCGATCAACCCGTCTATCTCTTTTTTTCCGTCTCCCAAAATATCAAACCCCGTCAGCTTTCCCACCGGGCTCACCATCATTTGAATTAAAATATATTCTCCTTCTTTCAGTCTCGACATTGTTTCCGCCAAAGATCCGACCGGGTCTATTCTTCGCTCTTCTATATCCGCTTCAAACTTCATATGAGTTTTTATCGGATACGGGTCCGGCTTCAAAAACTCCATTTCCGTTCCCCACAAATCATAAGTTTTATTCGGCAAAACCTCCGGCAACTCTTCCATATAATCCGTTGTCTCCGTTATTTCCACATCCGGAAACTGGCCGTAAATCGACGACTCGATTAAATTTCTGAAATCCGCCGGCGTTCTGATAAAAAAATATATTCCCCCGTTCATTCCCACCATTTCAAAAGAAATCCATCTCTCTACCTTTCCTTCCCACCATTTGTCCCAAAATCTTATTCCGTAGGAATAAGTGGCGTACATGCTTGAAAAAACTTCCTCCATCGCTCTTGGCGTCTGCAATATATCTTTTGGCACCCGCACTTCCAAAGTCACCCATTTTATCTTTCTCATAAAAAGAACCCGGACGTACAAAAGCCATAAGTCTTTCAACGCAAAAAAAAGCAAAAATGGCAGAACAAACCACCAAGTTAAGCGAAACGCTTCAAAGACACTCCCAAAAACTTCCTTGAATATAAGAAGCATTGATTGAATTATAGTATAATCGCCCTTTTAGTTCCAACAAAAAACTCCCCCGA